>Ga0302320_10010555_pt1 | contig 19668 bp, 10 predicted proteins | sample Bog_T0_3_FD_202130 | JGI IMG/M metagenome (GOLD analysis project Ga0302320, IMG submission 202130) | Peat permafrost microbial communities from Stordalen Mire near Abisko, Sweden - Bog_T0_3 | ecosystem: Environmental > Terrestrial > Soil > Wetlands > Peat | place: Sweden: Abisko, Stordalen Mire... | reverse complement strand
TATGTGCGTGTCTCGCCGGACAATGTCGTCACGCTTTACTCCATAAGCCCGGAAATCGGCCAGGGCATCAAGACCGCCTTCGGCCTGATGATCGCCGAAGATCTGGACGCGGACTGGAAGACCGTCCGGGTTCAGCAGGCCCGCATCAGCCCCTCTGTCTATGGCGACCAGCAGCGCGCCGGCGGTTCGACTTCGGTTCGCCGCAACTGGAATTCGCTGCGCCAGGCCGGGGCCTCTGCCCGCGCCATGCTGGTGGCGGCCGCGGCCAAGGAATGGAATGTGCCGGCAAGCGAGATCACCACCGAAAATTCGGCGGTGATTCACAAGGCCAGCGGCAGGACCCTGACCTATGGCGCCATTGCCGAAAAGGCGGCGCTCATGCCGGTGCCGGATCCCGCGACCGTGAAACTCAAGGACCGCAAGGATTGGCGGCTCTTGGGCAAACGCTATACCGGTGTCGACAACAAAAAGGTTGTCACGGGCCAAGCCCTGTTCGGCATCGATGTTCGTCTCCCCAACATGCTTTACGCCAATTTCACCAAATGCCCCGCTGCCGGCGGCAAGGTGAAGAGCGCCAATCTGGAAGAAATCAAGGCGATGCCAGGGGTCAAGGACGCCTTCATCCTGGAGGGTTCCGGCCGTGTGGCGCAGGCCGGCGAGGTGATGCCCGGCGTCGCCGTAGTGGCGACATCAACCTGGGCCGCGTTCAGCGCCAAGAAAGCCCTGAAGATCGAATGGGATGAAAGCCACGCGGCCAAGGAAAGCACGTCCCAGGCATCGATCCAGGCCAAGCAACTGGCGGCAGGCCCCGTCCCCAAGCCTTATATGAATGTCGGCGATGTGGATGCGGCTTTCGCATCGGCCAACAAGATCGTCGAAGCCTATTACGAATACGCCATTGTCGCCCATGCCAATCTAGAACCGATGAATGGCACCGCCTGGTGGCATGACGGCGTCATGGAAATGTGGCTGCCGACCCAGGAGCCGGATCGTGGCTTGCCCATGATCTCGCGCACCGTGGGGATTCCCGAAGACAGCGTGCTGATCAACCAGACCCGCGCCGGTGGCGGTTTCGGACGCCGGCAAGTCAATGATTTTTCCTGCGAGGCCGCCGCCATCGCCATGCGGGTGAATGCGCCGGTCAAGCTGCAATGGAGCCGCGAGGACGATTTCGCGCATGATTTCTATCGCCCGGGCGGCTTCCATATGCTCAAGGGGGCAATCGGCAAGGACGGCAAGATTGACGCCTGGCAAAATCATCACATCACCTATTCGCCCGATGGCAAGAATACCGTCATGGCCGGTGAAATGTCGCCGGGCTTTTTTCCGGTCGGATTTGTTCCCAATGTGCGCTTTGCGCGCAGCCTGATTTCTCCGTTCGGCACGCCGACCGGTTCCTTTCGGGCCCCGACCTGGAATGTGCTGATCTTCGTGCAGCAGAGCTTTCTGCACGAACTTGCCGTCGCGGCAAAACGCGACCATCTGGAGGTTCTGTTGGAGACGCTGAACCGCAGCGACGTGGCGCCCGCATCGCCCGAGCCGGCGCGTCCGGGTTCGCCGCCAGCAGTGATTTACAGCGCCAAGCGTGCCACCGATGTCGTCAAGCTGGTGGCCGAAAAATCCGGCTATGGCAAAAGCCGGCCCAAGGGCAGTGCCCTCGGCCTCGCCTTCAGCTTCGGGCTGGGCGGGCATGTCGCTACCGCGGTTGATCTGAGTGTCGACGACAAGAAGCACATCACCGTCCACAAGATCACGGTAGCCCTGGATGTCGGACCCGTGGTGAATATGAGCGGCGCCGAAAACCAGGCGCAAGGTGCCTCCCTGGACGCGCTGTCTGTCGCCACCGGTTGGGCGATCGATATCGAGAATGGCCGCGTGCAGCAGGCGAATTTCAACACCTATCCCTTGATGCGCAGCCGCAGCGCTCCGCCGGTGGATGCCTATTTTGTCCAGTCCGACAATATGCCGTCGGGCATGGGCGAGCCGGCATTCCCAGGGGTAGCCCCCGCACTGGCAAACGCGATTTTCAACGCCACGGGCGAGCGCGTGCGCCAGATGCCGTTTAGCAAGGTGGGTTATTCGATATAAGCCGAAGCGACCAGGCGGAATTTTTGTGGCAGCATGACGGAAGCCTGCGGCGCGGCCATTATGCCCGTGAGGCTCCGTCCGGCAATTCGGCGTTGACGCGGGCCTAGTTCTTCACAAATCGGTGCGAACCGGGAATGTTGGTGAAGCCGCCATAGATATTCCCGGCATCGTCCACAGCCACGCCTTCCAGGGTACCGGTCTTCGGCCAGGGAATATAGCCGAAGACCTTGCCATCGCTGACATGCGCCATGCGAATCCCCGGATGAAAGCCCGGATTGCTTTTGTCCGATGAATTCGAGTCGGCGACATAGAGAATATCGTTTTTGTCGACGAAGACGCCATTGGCAGTGCCGAACTGCTTCCAGTCCTCAAGCAGCTTGCCGTTCTGGTCGAATACCTTGACATCCTTGTTGCCGCGGTCGGCGACATAGAGCCGGCCTTCCTTGTCCATGGCGAGGCCGTGCGGCGGGTCGAAATCATTCGGCCCCTTGCCGCGCTGGCCCCATTGCATCAGAAATTTGCCGTTGCGGTCATATTTCACAATGCGGCCATTGGAGCCGGCGTCATGGCCGTCCGCAACAAAGATGTCGCCATTGGGGGCCTGCAGCACATCGGAGACGCCGTTGAACACCGTCGGCCCGTCACCGGCCACGCCCGGCGTTCCCAGGGTCATCAGCAGCTTGCCGTCGGGACTGAATTTGCGAATCGTGTCGCCGACAATGTGGGTCTTGGTGATGCCGTCCACCACCCAGACATTGTCGTCCCGGTCGATGAAGATGCCGTGGGGATAGGAGAACATTCCCGCGCCAAAGCTTTTCACCAGATTGCCATTGGCGTCGAATTTCAGGATCGGGTCGACATCCTTGTGCAGCACGCAGCCGTCATCGAGGCTGCCGCATCGCTCGAATACCCATACGCTCTTGCCGTCCCGGTCGATATCCACCGCCGACGCCGCGCCCCAGACGCGCCCCGGGGGCAATTTCAGCCAGTCATCCTGGACGTGATAGGGAGCAGGCGGTCCGTCCTGGTTCGGCGGCGGCGCATTCTCCTGTGCCAAGGCAGAACCGCTGAGCGCGAAGATACTGCCAAGCAGACAAAGCAGCAGCAGCGCCGTATCCGGTTGCCGACCGTAAACTCTCTTGGCCACATGACCTCCTTGACCGAACCGGAATTCACAGTAGCACGCGTCCGCCAACTCAGATTTGGTCAGTCTGGGAGCGCCGCCAGGATAAATCAAGCGGCCCAACAAATCGCCGCACTTCGTCCGCCCTTCGCTTCCATGCGGAATTGTGCGTTGCAACAAAGCACCGACCTGTGAAAGCCAGGAAAGCGCGGGCGCATCAGGGACCAGTTCGCCAAACGGCGTGTTTATTGCGCGGGCGCCTGGCTTTCCACCGGCACATGGATCGTCACCACCGCCACGCCGTCGCTGTCCGGCACCATCTCATGCGGCGTATTCGCCGGCAGGAAAATGAAATCGCCCTTGCTGACATGCGTCGGCGTACCGCCTGTGATGGCACCATTGGTGATGGTGCCGCCCATGATATGGGTTCCAGAGCCGTCAATGACGTAAATCAGCAGATGCTCCTTGGGATGGGAACTGACCTCCAGCTTCGGCAGGTTGCGGCGGAATTCCAGATTGACGCGGTATGGCGCCACGAAAACGATATTCTGGGAAATTGTTGGCTTGGGCGGCATGGCCTTTGCCTTGTCCAGCAGGGCTTGCACTTCGGCCGAGGAAGCGAAAGTCTTCAGGTCCGGCATCGCACCTTGCGCGAGCGCGCCTGTCGATGGCAGGGCAAGGATGGCGGCAAAAATGATGTTGCGCATCTTCATGGATTTCCTCCCGGGGAATGGTTGTTTTCGTGATGATGGGTCCGGTCGGCCGGCATCGCTGGCCGCCAGGCTCTTGACCGCTATTTTATGCCGGCGCCGTTACATTGGAAAGCCCAGGAATGGCTGGACGGGCAGGTCGATTGACAGCCGAATGCAAACCTGCGCGAACCCACAAACGAAAACGCCCCCGTCCTTGAAGGACGGGGGCGCAATCAATTCTCGGTCTTAACTGACCGGGCCTGGAATGGCCGCTGCTTTAGAAGTTAAAACGCAAGCCCATACGATAGACACGGCCGATACCGTCATAGACCGCCAGGTTGGTGGTAAGCCCGGCGTTGCTGCCGGTGGTGTTGGGAATATGCGGTGGCGGAGCATTGTTGACATTGTCCAGCGCGCCGTAGAGCTGGATATTGTCGTTCCATTTGTAGGATCCGCGCAGGTCGAGATAGCCGACCCATGGCAGATTGTTGTTGTCGATCTGAACGCCCTGCTGCCAATAATTGTTGAGGACGGCCGCGCCGATGAAGCGGCCCTGCACCGTGCCCGACCAGGGTCCCTGGGTATAGGTCGATGACAGGGTGCCGCGGAACTTCGGCGCCTGCTGTGTACCAGTGGCCGGGCAATCGGTGCCCAGGCAGCCGGCGGTGTCAAAGGTCGCGCCCGCGGCGGTGCGGGTACGTTCGTCATTATAGTTGGCGACCGCATGCCAGGCCATCTGACCGCCGAACAGGTCCATCCGGTAATCGGCTTCGAAGTCCAGGCCCGAGGTGGTCTCCGATGCGGCGTTCTGCGGCTGAAGAATAACCTCGTTCAACGCCCCGGGATATTGCACCGGAATACCCGGCGCGGCAAAAATCTCGTCGGCGCAGAATTGCTGGACGCCCAGGACGCACTGGGCCACCACCTGCGCCGAGGTCGGGGTAAAGATCGCCTGCTTGATGACGATTGAATACCAGTCCGCCGACAATTGCAGGCCGTCGATCCAGTGCGGGGTCAACACAATGCCGCCAGAAATGGTATTGGCCTGTTCCGGCGCCAGGTTGGCGTTGCCCTGATTGTCATAGAAGCCGGTGGTGACAAGGATGTTGGTCTTCGGGTCCGTCGCGGAAAAGGCGCTGAAGGCCGGCTTCTGGAACAGTTCGATCAGCAGCGGGGCGCGAATATCCTCCGACCAGGTGGTACGCAGGCGGATATCGTCATTGATCTGGCTGGTGGCGCCCAGCTTCCAGGTCTCGACCATGCCGCTGGTCGAATAGCTGGTGATGCGGCCGGCGGCATTGACCTCAAGCGACTGGACAAAATTGTCCTTGAGGACTGGCACCGTGACTTCGCCAAAGCCTTCATAGACATACAGGCCGCCGCGGAAGGACGTATAGTTGGCCGAGTTATAGCCGGCAGAGGCGCCAATATTCAGCGGGTCGCCCAGGGTTGTCTGCTGGTCATGGCGGTATCCGGCGCCGAACGCCACCGCGACCCCGCCCGCTGGCACCTTCCAGGGCAGCACGCCCTGCATCGAGCCTTCAACCACATTCTGGTTCAGGAAATAGTGGGACTGGTCTTGGACCGCGATATTGTTGCGGCCCGGCTCGGTGTAGTTGATCGCATCGGCCGATACGTTGGAATTGCCGAAGGGATTATACGGCGAGCAGCCATTGGTCGGGGCGGTCAGGGTCGAACGGCACTGGATGCTGCCGATCGGCAGGCCCGAGGTGCCCTGATTGGCGGCGGTCACCGTCACCGCATCGATCGCCAGATTGTAATTGGCGGTCAGCACGTTGTTCGGGTTGTGCTGCTGCTCGCGCAACTGGCTGAGCTCGACATAGGCGTTCCACGACCAGTCGTCCCCCAGCGAACCTTCCAGCGTGAACACGCCGCGCGACAGGGCGCGGGTGTTGCGGTTATCGGTAATGCCGGCAGAGGCGGCGACGCTCGCCGCCGTCAGATTGTGCGGATCGGTACCCTGAAGGCCATAGAAGCCCAGGGTGAAGGACGTGATGCCATAAGCCGTCATCGTCGAAGCGACGCTGGACGGGATATAGGGATTGTCCGACTTGATCGTCTGGGTCTTGCGGATGGGGGCGCCGGAATTCTCCTCGTAATTCGTGCCATAGTTCAGTTGCAGCGAAGCCTGGATCGTGTCCGTCAGCTTGTAGCGGGCATAGCCGAACAGCGTGGTGTTGTGATAGGGCGTGGCGTTCGAGCTATAGGCCTGCAAATCGGTATATTGTGTCGCCGAGCAGTTGGCGCAGAGCGCGTTGACGACCTGCCCATTGAAGCCGTTGAACGGGGTGACGGCCGCATTCGGACCGACGAACTGTATGCCCTTCAGGGCATTGGCTTTTCCCAGGCCGCTGGGGCCGGCTGTTGTCGCCGCCGCGCTGGCCTGGATGATGCCGCCGGCGCTGCCTGCGGTGTTGCCGATATTGCTGACATGGATATAGGTCGGGCCGCCCGCCGGACCGGGGAACAGCGTTTGCGGGCTCCACCACTTTTCGTTGGAAAGAAAGATCTGGTCCGGGCTCATCGTATAGACGGCGCTGACCACGACATGGCCGCGGTCGCCGGCGAAGTCGGTGCCGTAGGAAATATCGCCCTTGTACTGGCGATGATCGTCCTGGCTGTTGTTGGAATACTGCACGCTGCCCTTGATGCCGGTGAAATTCTTGTTCAGCACCAGGTTGACGACACCTGACACCGCGTCCGAGCCCCAGGCGGCAGAGGCGCCGCCGGTCACCACATCGATGCGCTGGATCAGCGCGCTGGGAATGGTGCTGAGGTCGACGCCGCCGCCGGCCGGGTTGGAGCTGACCACGCGCTGGCCATCAAACAGCACCAGGGTTCGGGCAATGCCGAGGTTGCGGAGGTTGACGTCATCGACGCCAGCATTGCCCTGGGCGGCCTGACCGGCGGTGGCGCCATTGCTGGGCGAATCCGAATCGCCGACCTGGGGAAGGTCGCGAATGGCGTCGCCGATATCGGTCTTTGTTTCACGCTGCAGAAGATCGGCGCCAATCACCGTCACCGGGGTGGGCTGGGTATAGCCGGCGATCGAAATGCGCGAGGCGGAAACAACCACCTGCTCCACATCGCCGCTGCCAGACTGCGCGAACGCCGCGGTGGCGATAACCGACGAAAGGACCACGACCGACGACGCGGCAAGCAAAGACGACTTGATGGTGCTGTTTTTCACTGTTGGTCACTCCCCCATATGATCTGAAGCGTTCCCGCAGGCCGCCTCGATCTATTACGCGCGCAAAAAACTCAAAAACGTCGATGGGGCGCTTAACCACCGCCGCCGCACGGACCCCTCAGTCCGCGCACCATGAGGACGGTATCAATCCTAACTCGTTCAGGGCATACCGTGGAATTGTCGGCCGGCATCGCAGACCGCAAGCTCTTGACCGCGATTTTAAGCTGGCGCCGAAGGTTTGCAAAGCCCGGGACAAGCTGGAAAGCCAGTTCGATTGCCAGCCGATTGTATGACTTTCGATCAAGTGTTTTCGCCGATGCCATGCCACCGGCATGGAATGCCTGACGCACTGCGCTCGATTTTTCGTGCATTAGACCAGTAAATCTCCAACTAATCGCGCTGGCCTCTATTCGGACACCGGCGCATCACGAATGAAATTCCCGCGCGCGCGGAGCTTGACGTGTTAACTTGTTCGGCGCACGGCGTTGTATAATTGCCACATCTTCGCACATTTTGGCGCGGATGCCAGCGATTGCCGCCCGCAACCCGCGCGACCCCACAAACGAAAGCGCCCCCGTCCTTGAAGGACGGGGGCGCAATTGAGGCCCGGTCTTAATCGACGGGTGCTTTAGAAGTTAAAGCGCAAGCCAATACGATAGTCGCGGCCGATACCGTCATACACCGCCAAATTGATACCACCTCCAGTGTTCAGCGTGTTGGGAATACGCGGAGGCGGAGCACTGTTGACATTGTCCACCGCGGCGAAGAGCTGGATATTGTCACTCCATTTGTAGGATGCGCGCAGGTCGAGATAAGCGACCCATGGTATATTGTTGTTGTCGACCTGAACGCCCGATGTCCAATAATTGTTGAGGACGGCCGCGCCGATGAAGCGGCCCTGCACCGTGCCCGACCAGGGTCCCTGGGTATAGGTCGATGACAGGGTACCCCGGAACTTCGGCGCCTGCGACGTTGTCCCTACGGCCGGGCAATCGGCCCCAAGGCACCCGGCGGTGTCAAACGTCACGCCCCCGAAGGTCTTGGTACGCTCGTCATTATAGTTGGCGACCGCATGCCAGGACATCTGACCGCCGAACAAGTCCGTGCGGTAATCGGCTTCGAAGTCCAGGCCCGAGGTGGTCTCAGCCGCGGCATTCTGCGGTTGAAGAATAACCTCGTTCAACGCCCCGGGATACTGCACCGGAATGCCCGGCGCGGCATAAACATTGTCGGCGCAGAATATCGCTGAGCCTTGGGCGCACTGGGCCGCCACCTGCGGGGCCGTCGGGGTAAAGATCGCCTGCTTGATGACGATCGAATACCAGTCCGCCGACAATTGCAGGCCGTCGATCCAGTGCGGCGTCAGGACAACACCGCCAGAGACGGTATTGGCCTGTTCTGGCACCAGGTTGGCATTGCCCTGGTTGGCATAAAAGCCGGTGGTGACGGTGATATTCGTCTTGGGGTCCACCGCGGAAAAGGCGCTGAAGGCCGGCTTCTGGAACAGTTCGATCAGCAGCGGGGCGCGAATATCCTCCGACCAGGTGGTACGCAGGCGGATATCGTCATTAATCTGGCTGGTGGCGCCCAGCTTCCAGGTCTCGACCATGCCGCTGGTCGAATAGCTGGTGATGCGGCCGGCGGCGTTGACCTCAAGCGATTGGACAATATCGTCCTTGAGGATCGGCACCGTGACTTCGCCAAAGCCTTCATAGACATACAGGCCGCCGCGGAAGGACGTATAGTTTGCCGAGTTCCAGCCGGCGGAGGCGCCGTAGTTGTTCGGGTCGCCCAGGGTTGTCTGCTGGTCATGGCGGTATCCGGCGCCGAACGCCACCGCGACCCCGCCCGCCGGCACCTTCCAGGGCAGCACGCCCTGCATCGAGCCTTCAACCACATTCTGGTTCAGGAAATAGTGGGACTGGTCCATTACCGCCGGATTGGCCTCGCCCGGCTCAATGAACCTGACCGCATCGGGGGATGGGCCGGCACTGCCGAAGGGATTAAACGGCGAGCAGCCATTGGTCGGGGCGGTCAGGGTGGAACGGCACTGGATGCTTCCAATCGGCAGGCCCGAGGTGCCCTGATTGGCGGCGGTTACGGCCACGGCATCGATCGCCAAATTGTAATTGGCGGTGAGGTCGTTGTTCGGGTCGTGCTGCTGTTCGCGCAACTGGCTGAGCTCAACATAGGCGTTCCACGACCAGTCGTCCCCCAGCGAACCTTCCAGCGTGAACACGCCGCGCGACAGGGCGCGTGTGTTTTGGTTGTCGGTAATGCCGTCAGAGGCGTCGACGCTCAGCGTTGTCAGATTGTGCGGATCGGTGCCCTGAAGGCCGTAGAAGCCCAGGACGAAGGACGTGATGCCATATGCCGTCATCGTCGAAGAGACGCTGGACGGGATATAGGGATTGTCCGACTTGATCGTCTGGAGCTTGCGGATGGGGGCGCCAGAATTCTCGCCGTAATTCTGACCATAGTTCAGTTGCAGCGAAGCCTGGATCGTGTCCGTCAGCTTGTAGCGGGCATACCCGAACAGCGTGGTGTTGTGATAGGGCGTGGCGTTCGAGCTATAGGCCTGCAAATCGGTATATGGTGTCGCCGAGCAGTTGGTGCAGAGCTTCAGGCTGGAGACCCACCCGCTGACGCCGTTAAACGGCGGCGTGAAGCCATTGAACGGCGTGACGGTCGCATTCGGACCGACGAACTGTATGCCTTGCAGGGCATTGGCTTTGCCCAGGCCGCTGGGGCCGGCCGTGGTCGCCGCCGTGCTGGATTGGATGATGCCGCCGGCGCTGCCTGCCGTGTTGCCGAAATTGCCAACATGGAGATAGGTCGGGCCGGTTCCCGGATTGGGGAACAGCATTTGCGGGCTCCACCACTTGTCCATGGAATAAAAGATCTGGTCCGGGCTCATCGTATAGGTGGCGCTGACCACGAAATGGCCGCGGCCGCCGGCGAAGTCGGTGCCGTAGGACAGGTCGCCCTTTTCCTGTTGATGATCCATCTGTTCATTGTTGGAATACTGCACGCTGCCCTTGATGCCAGTGAAATTCTTGTTCAGCACCAGGTTGACGACACCCGACACCGCGTCCGAGCCCCAGGCGGCAGAGGCGCCGCCGGTCACCACGTCGATGCGCTCGATCAGTGCGGTGGGAATTGTGCTGAGATCGACGCCGCCGCCGGCCGGGTTGGAGCTGACAACGCGCTGGCCATCAAACAGAGTCAGGGTTCTGGCAATGCCGAGGTTGCGCAGGTTGACGTCATCGACGCCCGCATTGCCCTGGGCGGCCAGACTGGCGGTGGCGCCATTGCTGGGCGAGTCCGAATCGCCGACCGCGGGAAGGTCGCGAATGGCGTCGCCGATATCGGTCTTTGCGTCACGCTGCAGCACCTCGGCGCCAACCACCGTCACCGGGGTGGGCTGGGTATAGCCAGCGATCGAAATGCGCGAGGCGGAAACAACCACCTGCTCGACATCTCCGCCGCCAGACTGCGCGAACGCAGCGGTTGCGATAACCGACGAAAGGACCACGACGGATGACGCGGCAAGCAAAGACGACTTGATGGTGCTATTATTCACTGTAGGTTACTCCCCGATACGATCTAAAGCGCCCCCGCAGGCCGCCCTGATCTATTACGCGCGCAAAAAACTCAAAAACGTCGATGGGGCGCTTAACCACCGCCGCCGCACGGACCCCTCAGTCCGCGCACCATGAGGACAGTATCAATCCAAACTCTTTCCAGGCATACAGTTGGATTTGCAACAATAAATTTAAGGCAAATTCAGTTTCTTGGCAATTGCCAAGGAAACCCTTCGCAAGCCCTTGATAAATCGAGAATTTTTCGAATTTTAGACGGCTCCCAAAAGGGCTAACGGGTAATTTTGCCACAGCCGCCAAAAAGGCCACGCATTTTATAAATACCAATATTTTCAAATGGTTAACATGGGCCAGCGCCTTGCGACTTGGCTATTCCGCAAGCTTCTACCGGCGCGCACCCACTTCCCCCGCCTGGAAAGCGCCGCGGGGGATTTTATTTCTTGAAATTCTGAATGGCCTTGTGATCGAAATCATTGGCCGCGGCGCCGAATTCATCGGTGACGATCGCCGACACCGGAACATCGGATGTGATGACCCCGGCATCCTTCAGGATTTTGAGATAGGCCTGCATCCCGGCCACCGACGGCGTACCGATCCTGCGGCTGTCCGGATCTGCCGCCGGAAGATCGTCCTGCCAGACGGTGAATTCGGCCACTTTGCGCTTCACATCCGCATCCGTGAAGGGCTGGCCATTGGCCGTGAGCAGGGCGCGCGCGGCGGCTTCGGGCTTGAGGCGGACCAGCAGCGCCGCCTTGACGATGGCGCGGGAAAAACGCGCGATCGCGTCGTGCTTTTTGGTCAGCGTCTCAGGCGAGGCGATATAGCCGGCGTTGGCCGAATCCGCGAGCGTGCCGTGATGGAAGATGCGCATCTTCACGCCGCCGACCATATAGGGGATAAGCTCATACAAAGGCAGAGCCGCCGCCTGCACCTTGCCCGAGGTGAACATGCCCAGCGCCGCGTCGGTCATGCCGATCGGCACGAAGGTGTAATCCCCGTCTTTCAGGCCCACCGTGGCCAGCGAGGACTTGGTCGCGAGAATCGGCGACATGCCGTTGAGAGAGTGTACCCCGATCTTCTTGCCCTTGAGATCGGCCAGCGTCTTGATCGGACTGTTGTCGAGCACGGCGATCACATAGCCGAATTTCGACGCGCGGGTGAGGAACATCTTCAGGACATCGCCCTTGGCGTAACCCGATATTCCCGCTTCGATACCCATCGGGCAGATGTCGGCCTGGCCATGGGCGCACATTTTCGCGGCCAGAGGCGTGCCCTCCACGATGCTGGTTGTGACGTTCAGGTGCTCGTCCTTGTAGAAACCGGCGCCCGCCGCAATAAGGTTCAGCGAGTTCATCAATGGCGGCGTCGTGCCGCCCAGGATAACGGACAGCGCATCATCCGCCGCGGCCGGTGCCTGCGCCAGCAGCAGCATCGCGCAGGCGCCCATAACGGCATTGCGAATCAAATGGAAAGATGCATTCGACATGGGGCCTCCTTGTTCCGGTCCTGAAGCAGCCTCTGTTGGACAGGGCCGCCTTTATCTTTTGTTGCGCAACAATTGTCTGTTCTCTGCTGGTAAGTCAACTTTGACTTGATAATATTTTGCCGCCGCGGAATTGATCAACGCCCATCAAATAATGCCTAAAAAATAAACCAAGCCCGGAATTCATTTGATGGATCCAGAGGATGACGATTGCAGCGACGGCCAGAAGAAACCGTGAGCGCATCGGTCGCGGCGGGTGTGGATGCATTCCCAGTCCATGAGATTGTCGAACATGTTCTTTGTCCCGTGGCGCCAGCGGCAATGCATCTGGTCGTGAAGGATTCCGAACGAAATTTACAACATCACTGCCAATTTTTTTTCGAGCCGGTGTCGGCCACCGCTTTTCAGAGCACAGAACGATGTCAGGGCCAAATTGCGCGGCACCAAATCCATTTCCGCCAATTGGCCGACTGCGCCAGCAACCGCTTGATGCCCAATCGGCTTGCAGATTACTTGACATCATGATCGTTGAAAGTTAGTCGAGACCCCCGATGCCGTTAGGTTCTTTCCACTTTGTGCGCAATGCCGCCATGGGAGCCTTCGCCATCCTGTTGCTGGCGCAGGGGCCGGCCGTGGCCGATGACGCGCTTTCCTTTCTCTTGGGCGGAACGACGCCGCCGCTGATGAATTCCCTGAACCTGGTTGCCGACGGCGCCGGTTTCTACAAGGATGAGCATCTGAAGGTCACCACCACCGTGGTGCAGGACACCAATATGGCGTTGAAAATGTGCGCCAGCGGGCAGGCCGACATTTGCCCCATGGGGGTCGAGCCGGCGCTAACCCAATATGGCCAGGGCGTGCATCTGAAGATGTTCCTGACGCGGGCCTCGAAATTCGGTTATGTGATCGTCGTGCTGGACGGCAGCCCGATCAAGACCCTGACCGATTTCAAGGGCAAGTCGATCGGTGTGCATGCCTTGAATGTGGGTTCCTCCGCCAGTCTTGCGACACAGTCTTCCCTGGCAGCGGCGGGCGTGACGCCGGCGGATTACAAACTGGTCGCCATCGGGATGACGGACTCGGCAACCGGCGCGCTGACCTCGGGGCAGGTGGACGCCGCGGCCTTGCCCCTCTACGAACTCATTCCCTATCTGGTCGGCGGCATGAAGCTGCGCGTCTTCCATCATTCCACCCTGGAGAATTCCGCCAATGCCGGTTATCTGGCGGCGCCGTCGGTTCTCGCCAGCAAGCACCATGCGATGGCGCGTTTCTCCCGTGCAATCGTCAAGGCGGCGCTCCTGATCCACGATCATCCTGACGCGGCGGGCAGGGCACTGCTCACCGCCCTTCACCAGCCCTTCACGGACGCGGACGTTCAGCGCAAGGTGGCGGAATTCACCGTCTGGCAGAATGACCTTCCGGCCTCGGACCCGGATAGCCGGCGGATCGCCACGCCTTCCATGGCCGGCATGCAGGCCTATATACAGCTTCTGAAGAATGCCGGCGCGATCAAGACACTCGTTCAGGCTTCAGATGTGGTGACTGACGAGTTCTCGGATTTCGCCAATGATTTCGACCACAAGGCGATCGAGAATTTTGCGCATTAGATTGGGCCGGCGGTGGAAAATCGGCGATCCATCCGGCAAAGCGTCATTGCGAGGGAGAGTGCGTCCATGCTGCGAAAATTCCTGAAATTCCTGCCGATGGTCATGCTGGGCGCCTTCGCCCTCATGGCCGCGACGCCGCCGGCATCGGCCGACGATACGCTGATCGTGGCGCTGGGCGCCAAGACTCCGGCCCTGATGAACGCCCTCAATCTGATCGCCCAGGGCGCCGGCTTCTATCAAGCCGAGCATCTGACGGTGACAAAGCTGCCGGTGAACGGCGCGCTGGAAGCCGCCCAGGCCTGTGCCGGCGGCAAGGCCGACATCTGTCCCATCGGGATCGAACCCCTGTTCACCAATTACAATGACGGTATCCGCCTCAAACTGTTTCTGGCGCGCGCCTCGAAATTTGCCTATGTGATCGCGGTGCCGCAGGATAGTCCGATCAAGAGCCTGGCCGACTTTAAGGGCAAGCAGATCGGCGTGCATGTGATCACCGCTGCCGCCTCCGGCGTTTTTACCACCCAGTCGGCGCTGTCGGTGGTGGGGCTGAGGCCGTCCGATTACACCTTCGTGCCTATCGGCTACGAGAATGACGCGGCCGATGCGCTGGCCTCGGGCAAGGTCGCGGGCGCGGCATTTCCCTATTATGAGTTCATTCCCATGATGGTCTCGGGGCGGAAATTCCGTTTCTTCTATCATCCCGCCTTCCAGGATGTCGCCAATGTCGGTTATGCCGCATCGGCTGAGGAGATGGCCACCAATAGCGATGCGCTCCGGCATTTCTCCCGCGCCATCGTCAAGGCGGCGCTGCTGGTTCGCATCAATCCCGCGGTATCGGCCCGGCTGCTGCTCGTCGCCGACGGCACGCCCTTTACCGACGTGGACCTGCAGCGTAAGACGGCGGAACTGACCGCATGGCAAAGCGATCTTCCGGCGGCCGATCCCGCCAACAAGCGGATCGGGGCGCTTTCGCTGGAGGGATTGCAGCGCTACAGCCAGCTTCTGGCCGATGCGGGTGTCACCAAGACGGTGATTGCCTCGTCGGATGTGGTCAGCGATGACTATGTCGCCTTCGCCAATGACTTTGACCATGATGCTTTTGTGAAATTGGCAAAATCGATGCACTAACGGCCGACGGCCGCAACAACAACGAAAAGGTGAACCGATGACCTCTTTTCGAATTCTCCGCAACGCCGCCGCCGCCCTTGCGTTCCTGCTGCTGGCGCGGGGGCCGGCGCTGTCGGCCGATGACAATTTGATCTTCCTTCTGGGCGATACCACCCCGCCGCTGATGAATGCCCTGAACCTGATCGCGAACGGCGCGGGTTTTTACAAGGCGGAGCATCTGAACGTCACCACCAGGCTGCTGGCGAACGGCTCGACCATAGCTGCGCATATATGCGCCAGCGGCACCGTCGATGTCTGCCCGATGGGAATTGAATCGGCGATCACCAGCTATGGCCAGGGCGATCACCTGAAGATGTTTCTCACCCGCGCCTCGAAATTCGGTTATGTGATCGCCGTGCTCGACAGCAGCCCGATCAAGACCTTGGCCGATTTCAAGGGCAAGTCGATCGGCGTGCATACCGTGAATGGCGGACCCTCCGCGAGTCTTGCGACGCAGTCCTCCCTGGCATCGGCAGGACTGACGCCGGCAGACTATAAATTCGTCAGTATCGGCATGTCGGACACGGCCGCCTCGGCATTGACCTCGGGCCGGGTGGATGCCGCGGCCTTGCCCGTGTACGAGCTCATTCCCTACATGGTGAGCGGCCTGAAGCTGCGCATTTTCTATCACCCGACGCTGGAGGATTCAGCCAATGCCGGCTATCTGGCGGCGCCGTCGATTCTCGCCAGCAAGCATGATGCGATCCAGCGTTTCTCCCGCGCCATCGTCAAGGCGGCGCTGCTGATCGACTACCATCCCGACGCGGCGGCAAAGGCCCTGCTCACGGCCACCGGAAAGCCCTTCACGCCGGAGGATCTGAAAAGCAAAACCGCGGAGTTGAGCGTCTGGCGCAATGACCTTCCGGCTGCCAATCCCGACAGCCGGCGGATCGGGGCGCCGTCCATGACCGGCATGCAGGCCTATATCAAGCTTCTGCAGGATGCCGGCGCGCTCCAGGCGCCGGTTCCGGTGGCGGAGGTGGCGACAGACGAATTCGCCGCCTTCTCCAACGATTTTGATCGCAATGCGATCAAGAATTTCGCCAATTAGCGCAGACAGCCGCCGCCCCTGACGCGGGCGCGCCAGGCCGACTAGCGGTCGATCCGTTTGGTCAGCCTGTCGAGTTCGGCGCGATTGATCGGCACGCCCAGCCCCGGCAGCGTCGGGGCGTGGATATAGCCGTCCACATCGGGCCGGTACTTGATATCCATATAGGGATGATCGGCGGCCTCGGGCGGCATCGGCACTTCGAACCAGGAACAGTTTGGCAGCGCCAGTTCCAGGTGGAAATGGACCGCCAGATCAATGGGATTGCCCCAATTGTGCGGCGTGCATTCCAGGCCGAAAGCGTCGGCCAGCAGGCCGACACGCATGCCGCCGCTGATGCCGCCGACATTGTCGGCGATCAGGCGCGCCACATTGAGCGCGCCCTTGGCGATATATTCGGCGAAATCCGATATCGAATACAGAAATTCGCCGACATGCAGCGGCAGGCCCAGCGCATTGTTCAGTTCGATCAACCCGTCCATGTCGGTGGTGCGGATGGGATCTTCAAACCAGGCATAGTCAAGCTCATCGAGCAGGCGGCCCACCTGCATGGCCTCGTAGCGGTTATAGGCCTGCACCGGATCGTGGGCGAGAACGAACTCGTCGCCCGCCGCCGCGCGCACCTGGCGGATTTCCTCCATGTGTCCCATATAGGTGGGGATCGGCTTGCCGCCGCGATGCTGGCCGGGGCCGGGATGAATCTTGTAGCCCTTGAAGTTCATCGCCTTGGCCTGCACCACTTCCGGCGCATATTCCTCGATCGTCGCGTGATGCGCGGTGCTGGCATAGGCCATGATGCGGTCCTTGCTCCCGCCCACACCGCCGCCCAGCAGCTTGTAGATCGGACGGCCTACCGCCTGGCCCAATATGTCCCACAGCATCACATCAGCGGAGGCGGTGTACCAGTTCGGCCAATTGCCGCCGCCGCGCGGCGTCAATCCGCTGCCGACCAGGCCTTCGGTGTTGAAGGCCGAGGTGGTACCCAGTTGCGGCACGCGTGAAAATGCGCTGACCGCGCTGGGCGGACGCCAAGCACTGGCATTGTAACCGTAATTGGCCTTCAGGCCGGAGGTCGAGGTCAGTGTCGGCAACAGGTCGAGCACGCTTTTGCCCACCAGTGCGCCCTTGGCCCAATCCAGCCAGTGGGGCGTGCCGTTGCGGTTGCCCAGCGTATAGACGGCCTCGATGCCGCCGGCGGTGGTGAGCGAAACCAGTTCGCCGTGATCGGGTGAGTTGAGCGGCTTGTAGCTGCCCAGGTCGGTGGCATAGACCTTGGCCGTCTTGATGGTCAGGTCCGGCAGATCGGCAACCTTGACGCCCACCGATTGCGCCGCTGCAGCGCCGGCTGTCGATATCACGGAAAGGCCGGCCCCCGCGGCGAGAGACGCAGTGTTCGAAAGAAAATTTCGGCGCGAAGAACCCAGTCTGTCAGCCATTTCTATTACCCCCCGATAAAGTTGTGACGTTGTATAAAACGTGATCCCCTTACGCGACAGCAATATCGAAGTGCCGTTACACGCACATCCAACACACCGCAAAGCCGGTTCAGTTCCGGCGGGGAAAGCGCCGCGACGATATTCGCGCCACTATCACCCCAGCGCGTATGGCTTGAGATAGGTGTTCATCGCATCGCGAATGAATTGCTTGTCGGCTTCCGTCAGCGGCGCATTGCGCGGTGCCCCGGCCGGGCGTGCGCCGCCCGGCGGAAGCGCCTCCGGCTCCATCGGCTGGCGCCGCTGCTTGGTGGTTTCCTTGAACACGCCGCGCGCCACCATCATATAGTCGGTCGCGCCGGGAATGGTGGCGAAGCCCTGGACACGGGCATACATGTCGTAAGCCTGCTGCTTCTTGCCAGCCCAATACAGTTCCATCGCCTGTTGCAGGAAATCGGCAAATTGCGGCGTCGGGCACAGGCCCTCGAAACCCAGCGGCAATTCCTGCAGCAACTGGTTGCCGGTGCCGCCGCCGGCCGCCCAGATCGCCAGCTTGTTGTTGGTGCGCCGCATCAGTTCCGGCGCGCGTTCCAAGGGATTACCGACCTCATCCTTGGTCGCGCGGATGGTGGGGATAGCATTGAACAACGCGACCATGAGATCGACGCTCATGGTGCCGCGCGACTGCACAATCAGGGGCAGGTCGGTCGCCGCGCCGATGGCCTTGTAATAATCCAGAATGACTTGGTCGCTGACATTCCAGCCATTGTTCGGCGGGATGGACACGATGGCGTCCGCGCCGTGAGCGGCCGCATGTTTGGCATAGCGGACAGATGTGGGCGTGTCCCAGGCCATGTTCTGGACGGCAATCGCCATCGCCGATCGCCCGCCCTTGCCCGCCGCAAGAATCGTTTCTGCCCCTTCAATGCGCTCGGCGTCGGAAAGGGTGGACCAGCTGCTGGCAAACACCGGCCAGATCATGCCGGCGACGCGGCCCCGATTGAGAAATTGCACTTCGCCCGCCAAGAGTTCGGTGTCGAGCTTGTCGTTTTCGGTGAAGGGCGTTTCGACAATGGGATATAGGCCGCGCAGCGGCTTGCCGCTGGGGGTCATCAGGTGCGCGCCCTGGACATCGGCAGCCTGAGCCGCACCTGACAAGCGCAGCAGACCGGCGCCCAGCGCCAGCGTGGCCGCGGATTGCAGAACCGCACGGCGGCCGGGATGAATATGAATTGCTGTCTCGTTCATGAATTCCCCATCTGAATACGACTGCGTCATCCCCTCGAGGCAGGCCGAACCGGAGCGCTTTTCGCGTCTGTGTTCCGATCCCCTGTGGCGCGGCAAATCTAACCGAAACCTGCATGGAAGTATATGTGACGCCACACAGCCCACGCCTTTGCGCGAAAAAAACTCGCGGCATCTTGCGGGCAGGACGGCTTGACCCAATTGATGCCATTGCGCGATGGGCAACAATTGGGTGCCATGGTGCGCCGCAGCAACGCGCCGCTTGTTTGACAGCGCAGAGGCTTTTCCCAATGATGAATGCAAACCGATAAACCGCCAGGAAACGGACGTGGGAGGAAAGTTCATGAGGGGAATCGCCGCGAGGCTGTCGTTGGGCGTGGCGCTTTCGCTGCTGGTATTCGGCGTTTCCCGCGGCGCGGCGGAAAGCGCCTCCGGCGCGGCGGATTGGACGAGCACCAATTATGACGGCACTGCCAATCGCTACAGCCCGCTGACGCAGATCACAGCGAAAAACGTCACAGCGCTGGAGCAAGCCTGGACCTATCATATGAAGCCCGCCGGCTATGCCGGCCGCCTGCAATATGACGAATCCATGCCGCTGATGATCGGCAACACGCTTTATATCGGCTCGCCTTACGGCTTCATCGTCGCGCTGGACGCCACCACCGGCGCGGAGAAATGGAAATTCCCGCTGCCGGACGGCGATACGCCATCCAAGCGCGGCATCGCCTATGCGCCGGGCGGCAACGGACGGGCGCCTTCGATCATCTTCGGGACGGATGCGGGCCTGCTTTACGAAATACGGGCTTCGGATGGCACGCCCATTTCCGGGTTCGGCGTGAATGGCATCGTCAATCTCAAGACCCCCGAGGTGATGCAAACCGGCATGGACCAGCCCTACTCGCTGCTTTCGGCGCCGACCATCTACAAGAATTTGATCATCACCGGCGCCGGTACGGGCGAAGGCCC
>Ga0302320_10010551_pt1 | contig 19677 bp, 20 predicted proteins | sample Bog_T0_3_FD_202130 | JGI IMG/M metagenome (GOLD analysis project Ga0302320, IMG submission 202130) | Peat permafrost microbial communities from Stordalen Mire near Abisko, Sweden - Bog_T0_3 | ecosystem: Environmental > Terrestrial > Soil > Wetlands > Peat | place: Sweden: Abisko, Stordalen Mire... | reverse complement strand
TGAGAGAAAGCTAACGCAGTTTTTACGGTTGGTTCGCCTAAGTGAGCGAACCTCTTACCAGTCAGCACTACCTCTTGCTTTTTTGAGGATCGTTGAGGGGGGTGCGACCTTAATCAACCGTCTCGATGATGAAGGTCTGACGGACGCTGCTGCCTCGATCCGCGACGTCATCTTTCGTGTCTGCAAGCTGTCGGCGGCCATCGCGGCAGAGTTTTCGATGCATAACGAGCGCGCGCGCGCCGCGATTTCCGCAGGTATGCTCTCAAGAAATCACCAGGCTGAATGTGTTTTGTGGGCTATGGCCGAAGCCGACCAGATCGCAGATGACGAGATCAGAAGCTGGGCCAAAGAAAGGATCGCGGATCAGCCTGCCACTCTGGGACCGGAGGAGTTGAGCGACGAGCCGATGCCAATGCCCATGGAACAACAGGTCTACGAGAACATGGCATCGGCGATGGGGATTGATCTCTCTGACGCAGAGAATCCTTTCTCGCAGATGGTGAAGACGGGCATCGACGATCTCGATCCGACTCGCGTCCTGCGCAACTGTACCCACATGTTCGTCACTCTCAGCCAGCGTGGGCATAATTTCTTTCATATGGCGCTCGCTCAGCAGTTGCAGTTGCCGACGATGGGAGCAAAGGTAATCCACTGCACGAAGCACAAGTACACCCGCGTCGGCATGTCGTTCGACGAAACCTATGAACTCTTTAAGACCGACTACTGCGACAAATGCCCCGACCGGCAGCCGCGGCCGACCGACTGGCAGTACACGCACGAGTGGCAACAAGGCGAGAATGAGCGGAACAAGGTTTTCATGCGCGGACCGCGCGCGGAGACCCATGAGCGGAAGCTTATCGGCCCTCCCCCTCCGATTCCCATGCCGGGCGAATCCTGCGCGGCGTGCGGTCTTGATTTTGCAGGCTTGCCGCCGTGGTGGTGCGGCTTTTGTCAGACTTGGTTCTGTCAGCGTCAGGACTGTACGGACACGCACCCTAAGCACCCGTTTCCCATGTAAGCAATTGCCCTCGGTGAGGAGTTGGCGGCTGACGTTCTGTTGGTCGATGATGAAGCGGCACGGCTAGAGGCGGAGAGGCGAAAGATCCCTGTGCAGGGACGCTGGGTGTTCTCGATCTTGCTGCCGAACATGGTTTTCTCGCCGATCTACCAGGGACTCTTGAAAAATTGAGAAGAACTAACTTCCGGCCCAGCAAGCGGCTGTTTGATTTTTTCCTGGAGCGCGATGTTCGGCGGAAAGGGCGATAGTCGGCGTGCTCGGCTTAGCCGTGATCACAGCGCTCGGCGGAGGCATCACCCGCGACGTTTTGATTCAGAAAGGCCCACCGCTCGCTTTCCTCGACGTCCGTTACTTGCTGGTTGCTCTCGGCGCAGGCATAGTCGCATTGCTGTTCGGTTTCAGTGCCGGTCCGCATATGTCGCGCTTCATTTGGATTGCGGATGCGGCTTCTCTGGGTCTGTTCTCCGTTGCTGGCGTCAGCCGTGCCCTGAACGCTGGCCTGCCGGTTCTGGCAGCGCTCATTCTCGGCCTCATTACCGCCGTGGGCGGCGGTTCGCTGCGGGACGTGCTGATGGGGCCGACACCACGCGTCTTCGAACGAGGCGAGCCTTATGCCATTGCCGCCTTGCTGGCTGTGCTGGTCTTTCTCGCCGGTGACAGGCTCGGCCTGGACCGCTCGATCTCTACGGCCGCAGAGCTGTCTCTGGGTTGGTGCTCAAACTCTTGGCTGCGCGTTTTCACTGGAAGACGCCAGCTGTGCGCTTCCGCGTGGAGACACCGTAGAGTTCTTACACCACCAGAATGTGTACGGATGCGATCAGAATCGCGATTCAGCTTACAACGGCCACGATCAACCCCCTCACTCACCTCTACAACTAACCCAGGCCAATGGGAGTTCTGCAGCGATGAAAGATTTGCCACTATCGAAGGTTTACCAGTTGCTTGAACCGGGTCCTGTCATTCTGCTGACGACTGCGCACAAAGGCCGCGCCAATGTTATGGCGATGTCGTGGCATATAATGGTCGAATTTGAACCGCCGCTGATTGCCTGTGTCGTCAGCAATGCCGACTATAGCTTTGCCGCATTGCGGGCGACTAAGGAGTGCGTAATCGCGATTCCGGCGCTGGAACTCGCGCCCAAGGTCGTGCAAGTCGGCAACTGTTCAGGCCGGGATGTGGACAAGTTCAAGAGATTCGGTCTGACGCCGGCGCCAGCCGAACGCGTTGCGCCACCGTTGGTGGCTGAATGCTTCGCCAATCTCGAATGCAAGGTGGTCGATACGCGTCTCGTTAGCAAGTTCAACATATTCATTCTTGAAGTGCTCAAAGCCTGGATCGATCCAGCGCAGAAAAATCCGAAGACCATCCACCATCGGGGATACGGCAAGTTTGCTGTGGACGGCGAGATAATCAAGCTGAAATCGAAAAAGCCATAAAGCGCATTGAGAATCCAGGAATGCACTTCAACGCCATAAACTTCGATCAGGATGACAATTATATTGTAAATAAATATAAATAAACGAGATAATTTTTTGATATTATCTGTACGAGTCCTGCACAGCTACGAGGATTCAATGACTTGCGAGAAAAGTCTGCACGGAATCTGCACAGAACCGGGAGGCGGACATGGCGTTTGTCACCGAAAAAGAGGAACTAAAGCCGGGCCTCATTATCTTCCGGCGCGGCGATGTGGAGCATCGCATGTGGTATTGCCGCATGAAGATGCCGAAGGCCGACCGCTACAAAACGGTTTCACTCAAAACCTCGGATAAAGAAGCGGCGCGGGAACGCGCCTTCGATCAAGACGCAGATGTGCGGTTCCGCATCAAGCATGATGTTCCCGTATTCAACCGCCCCTTCCGCGAAGTAGGCAGAGAATATCTGCTGACCCAGGAGGCGCGGGCGCAGCGAGGGGAGATCAGCAAGGCGCGGCCCAAGAAGGTCCGCGCCATCATCGAAGGCGCGTTAGACCGATATGTAGGTTCCACGCAGGTTCACCTTATCGGGGATGAACTTTGGGGCGGCTATCCGGCATGGCGGCGGGTGAACGGCGCGGGGCGCAACAAGCGCAACGGCGTTCGGGAAGTCAGCGACGAGATGGCCCAAGCCTTCGCCGACAACGAAGCCGAGCGCCGCACGAAGGTTCAACACACGCTTGGCATCCGGGTTTTGAAGCCGATTGAGGTCAAACCTTCCGAAGAAAGAACGGTTCCTTTTATCAGTGATTCCACCATCCGCTTTGAGATGTCCATCTTCGGCGCGGTGATGAATTACGCCATCAAGAAGCGTTATGTTCCTGCCAGCCAGCGTTTCGATGAGCGCCCGAAGCTCAAGACGATGAGGCGTGACGAGTTCACGCTGGAGGAATACCGCAAGCTCCACACCGTAGGCCGCAAGTGGATTGCGGAGGCCGATAAGCCGTCAAGCGTCTGGTATCGCACTGTCACCTACAACATGATTCTGATTGCCTGCAATACAGGGATGAGGCCAGCGGAGATGAAGAATCTGCGCTGGCGGGACATTATGCCCGCGAAAGACCGCGAGGGACGAGAGATTATCGTGCTGTTCGTGCAGGGCAAAGGTAAATCCCGCAAGCTGGTTGCGCCTAAGAGTGTTGGAGATTATCTGGAACGCATCCGCGTCATCTCGAAAGCCACGGAGCCGGAGGATAGAGTCTTTACCAACGTCACGGGCAAGCCCGCAAAAACTCTCTATAATTCTCTGATTGCTGACCTATTAAATGAGGCGAATTTGCGCGAAGGTACGCAGGGCGTGCCGCGCTCCACTTATTGCTTCCGGCATACTTATGCCACGCTCCGCTTGCAGGAAGGCGTGGACGTGTATTTCCTTGCCGAGCAGATGGGAACTTCCGTCCACATGATCGAAGAACACTATGGGCATGTGAACACCATCAAGCACGCCGACCGCGTATTGCAGGGCATGGCGGGATGGGAGTTGCCGCATACGGAGCCGGACGTTACCAGGGCCAAAGCATCGAAAGCGGCGGAGACGCACGATAAATCCAAGCGAGGTCAGCACCGCAGGGCAGGATGACCGTGGAACCCTCCCGAAGCCGTCTCTGGCCGGAGCCGTGGCGGAGGCTGGCGCAGGGAGTTCAATATCCAATTCCTCTCTTCGGATATTGGTTTTGATTTGCCGCTGCCCCGCCGGGGCGTTCTTAGCGGCAAATCTCCGAGCACGAGCCGCCGCTGGCGGCTGTTCTTCGTGCGGCGCTGTGTTTGCTTGATGACAGACAATCCGCAGGCATCCCATACTTTCCAGAACCATTTATGAGCGTTTTTTACGGCTTCTCTTTGAAGCATCCCCGGCCTCTTTGAAGGGACGCCCGATTGGTTGTGGCACAAACGCCTCTACCTCGGAACGACGCACCACAATGCGCCCGGCGATTTCACGGGCTGCCAGCCGCTTTCGCTGAATCAGCTTGGCTATCGCCTGCCTCGATACACCGCGCAGCCGAGCCGCTTCTGCCTGGGAAATCCAGTCATCGAGATTATTTTCGTTAGTAATGGTTGACAATGACACCTATTGTTGCTATCTTTCACGCTGAAGTAGTAATGCCAAGCTCTAACTATAGAGCGGGTGCGCGGCTTCGCGTACTCATGCAGCTCCCTTTTGTCTCGAACGAAGACTGTTTTGCGAAGGGGAAACCGAATGAAACGGGAGCGGACCATCAGCCCGGAATTACGGCGCAGGATTGAAGAACGCCGACGCTGCAATGCTCTGGCGGTTGCTCGCCTGCGAACCGAGAAGGGCTGGACGCAAGCAGAGCTGGCGGAGCGAGCCGGGGTTTCCCTTCGATGGCTCAAAGCGTTGGAGTCGAATCAACTCCCCCATGATTACCGGATGCAACACGAAATCCGGGTGGTGATGGCGTTGGGTTTTGGGCTCTACGAGCTTAAAGATTTCTACGGCCTCGTTGACGACATGGTGAACAAGAATCTAGGCCAGCGTCGGAAAGGCAAGCCGTGAGCAAAACGCTCAAGTGGAAACAGCCCGAAGTTTTTATCGAGGAAGCCACCGGCAAACATATCCGACGCCTGGTTGTTCAGGGACCGCCTACTCCAGACTCCAACGATTTCGACATCCTCATTTTCTGTGACGATGACACGCTGATAGTGATTGATCTTTCGGTGCTGTTCCGCTTCGGCGTCAACTACGAAATCACCGTCGATGGAGAACTGCAAACTGCCAAGAAACACCCCAAACGTTTACTCGAAGGCTGGCAGAAAAAATGAGCAAAACACGTAAAAAGGCGATTGAGTTGGAACGGCAAGGCGATGTTGTCTTCGATTATGGAGCCAAGGGAAAAACGGTAGACCATATCCGATTTTCGCGCTCAGATACTCGCACATTGTTTGTTGTGGTGGTCTTCACCGACCGCACAGAATGGGCCGTCACTCTCGATTCCGTTTCAGTGGCAAAGGTCACGGTGTCTGTTCCAGATGGAGGAGAACTTGGAGACCTGGAACCTTTTGCCGAAAGCAGTTACATACGGCTGCCCGATGGCTACAGCCCCTTTCAATGGGAACAGATCGAAACACCTAAAGCACGCAAAGCCCGTAGGCGGTCGGTATAGAAGGTAGGAATGGGGACATTCATGGGAGAAGCGCAGCGTCCGATCACAAATCCGAAGGCATGGGAAACAATTACAGGTTTCACGGCGAACATTAAAGCAGGCGTCGAACGGCTGAATAAACTCGCTAATTATTTCCCTGAGAGCAAGGACCAACTCGCAGCGGTGGCCGCGCGGATCGAGGCCGAATGCAATCAGACGATGGAGTTTCTTCTGGCCGAAGCTCTTACCGGCAGAGGCGACAAGTTGGGTGATTCCGGGGAGAATCGCCCATAAGACACCGGCGGTCATCTCTTCCCAGGTCTGTGCAAAGAGAGCCGCCGGTGTTCACTACTCCAAGGGGTTCTATGAAGAAACGCGACGCGGAATTTATCGCCAAGGCTTCGGCCTTAACGGTCCAACAGTTGGTTTTCCAATTTACGGATGGTATGCAGCGGGCAAATGAGGCGTTATTGGGGCTTGCCAAATTCAAGCAATTTGCACACCAGATACAGTCTCTACATGAGGACGCGGCACAACTGAGAGAGTTTCGCGGTGACATACTCGACTATGTTCTGGAGACGTGGCGAGATGTGGAAACAGATGAGGCGGATGACCTGCGAGCGAAACGAAGAGCGCAGGAACGACGCGAACACGAAGCCGATCTAGCCTCGATAGCGAAGGCCCAAGTCCGATTGAAGTCAGGAATATTCCCACCAATCACCGGACGCCCGAAGACCTCCAAGAGCGCGAAAAGCAAGACAGTTTAACTTCCGAACGTGTAGCTCGTAGCCTGCCCCTTGTCAATAGTCCGGGATATAGGCAGTTCAGATCGTTTCCATTCTTTTCGGGAAGGATGCTGCGCCCTTCCCGCACTGCAACCGCCCATCGTACCGGGCGTTTTCCGCTTCCCCTCCATGCGGGGCCGTTCCTTCCCCGCAACGCCCCTCCCTAAAATCATGCGGAAGTAGACCGAAATTTCTTCTTTTATCCAGTGCCCCCGCTTCATGCGGCTTTATGGCAGAGCCGGTCGGAACCCGTCAAGGGTGTTCGCTGACGCTCCATAAACGCGCACAAGCAGCGCGCCCTTGACTGAACCCGCCTCGCCTCTGCCCGCCGCAAAGACATGAAGCGGGGGCACTCAACAAAAGAAATTTGGTTGAGAGCCAAAGGCGAAATGCCCTCCTTCACAATCTCGCCCCACGCGGGCAGCACAGGGGAGCAAACGTCATGGCATACCGCAGCCACCGCAACGCAGCCAGCAGGCCGAGCATCTATCAGACCGTTACCGACCGTATTATTTCCAGCCTCAAAGCAGGTGTGATTCCGTGGGAAAAGCCGTGGAAGACGCCGCGCTATGCAGGCGGCCCGTTCCCGCGCAACTTCTACACTGGCAAGCCCTACCGTGGCATCAATGTTCTCTTGCTTTGGTCGAGCGAATATAGCTCTCCATTTTGGCTTACGTTCAAGCAGGCCCAGGCATTGAAAGGCACTGTTCGCAAGGGTGAGCACGGAACGCAGATTATTTTTTACAAGCAGCTTCCCGAACATGCGAAGAAAGACGACGCAGCAACGGGCGACGATGAGCGCGTGCCGTTCGTTCTTTGCCACTACACGGTTTTCAACGTGGAGCAGTGCGACGGCCTCACGCTCCCCGAAATCTCACAGCCTGCCATCGCGCCGGAGGTTGACGAGGACGAGCTTTGCGAGAGCATTGTCACCGGCTGGGAGAACCGCCCCGCGCTCCATCTCAACACCCCCACCGAGTACCGCGCTTACTATCGGCCATCTACCGATTCCGTACACATGCCCGCCCGCTCCCGGTTCGTGGATACGCCGCACTATTACAGCACCTTATTCCATGAGCTGATTCACAGCACCGGGCACGAAAGCCGCTTGCATCGTACCTTTGGCGACCGTTTTGGAGATGAGCTTTACAGCAAGGAGGAATTAGTTGCAGAGATGGGAGCCGCTTTTCTTTGCGCTATCGCTGGTATCGCAAACGAACACACCGACCGAAATACCACCGCGTACATTCAGAACTGGATTGAAAAGCTGGAAGAGGATAACCGCCTCATCGTTCATGCCGCCGCCAACGCGCAGAGAGCCGTGGACCTGATTCTCGGCAGCACGTTTGAGGAGGAGAAGGAGACAACCGAAAACGCCGGGGATGCCGCTGTCAGCGGCATCCCCGCAGCCGTTGCAGTGAATATCGCTCCGGCGATCTACGGCTATGCCCATCTCTGAGCAGTGGCCGGATGCTTTTATCCGGTTCTCAGATATTCCGAGGGAGTGATAATGCGCGTTCCCTTGTACGTGCCGAGAGTCAACAAATCCTTGTCGCCTGCAACCAATAAATCCGCTTTCGCAAGGGCGGCGCACTCCAGAAACATATCGTCGTTCGGATCACGGCAGACCTTTACCGTGCCTCGAATCTTCACGCGGATGCCACGCGCCAGAATCGTTTGCAGCGCCGACGTTGCCCGGTGTTGTTCCCAGGAGAACTTTTCCGTCAGGACACGCAAAATCTCAGCATCAATCTCATCGCAGGTGGCAATCACGTCTTCGCTCATCGCTCTTTCGAGCGCCAGCGTCGGCGTGCCGCGATGTTTCGCAAACTGAAGCGCGGAAACCCAGACGTTTGTGTCTACGACGACGATCACCCGTTAGACCGTACCTTGCGGCGGCGCGGCTTCTCGGAGCGCACTTCTTTAATAAGGTGGGGCACATCGGCTTCGGTGTAGCCCTTGGGATTCCGGCCCGCCGCGTACTCGCCCAACTCATCCAGCGTTGTTCGCGCCTGCTGTGCAGAGTACGTGCGGAAGGCTTCACGGAATAGTTCGCTCATGGTGCGGCTGTCCCGTTGAGCCAGTGCCTCAGCCCTCTGCGCCAGTTCGGGTGGCAAGCTGATCGTGTAGACCCTCGATTTCCTTGCAGTCGCAGTAGCCATACTAAAATATTACATTGTAATGGATTCCATTACAACCAGGGAGCGCTGCCTGCTCACTATTGGCGATCCTATATCGGGGACGGAACAGACATATGGCGCTATTGTGGCTTCGCCTGATGCGCCTCAAACCACTTCCGCGCCCGCTTCTGTGTGCGGAATAGATCGGCAGGCGTCAGGTGAGACGCGGCTTCGTCTCGATACTTCGCAATCCATTCAGCGGTAAAAGCGTCCAGATTGCCAGCAACCGCTGCATCAAGCCAAAAGTAGGCTTCTGCGTAGTTCTGGGGCACACCACGACCCCAGTAGTACAAACCCCCGAGGTGGTATTGCGCCCCGGCGTCACCCTGCTCAGCCGCCTTGCGAAACCAGGTTGCCGCCTGCACATCATCCTGGGGCACACCTTGACCCATGTAGTACAAATTCCCGAGGCTGTCTTGCGCGTCAGCGTCGTCCTGCTCAGCCGCCTTGCGATACCAAAGTGCAGCCTCAGCGTAATCCCGGCTCACACCTCTGCCTCTGTCGTACATATCCCCGAGGGAGTCTTGCGCCTCGGCATTGTTCTGCTCAACCCCCTTTCGATACCAAAACACAGCCTGAGTTTCATCCTTGGGTACGCCTACGCCGTTTATGTACAAATCCCCGAGGATGACTTGCGCCTCGGCATCGCCCTGCTCAGCAGCCTTGCGATACCAAAACGCCGCTTGCGTGTCATCCGGGGGGACGCCTTGGCCTTGTGCATAAATTATCCCCAAGCCACATTGCGCCGCAGCGTCGCCACTGGCAGCTTGCTTTTCGAGGGCGGAGAGTTCCTGCTGCGAAAACACAGGCGGGTGACACCCTGCCGACACGCCCGAAACACCGTTTGTGACTGCCCCCTTACTGGCATCACTCGCATTGTTTTGATTTAGGACCGGAGGGGCACTCGTGCCGGAGACACTGATTCTCAGCTGTGTCTCGGGTGTTGATGATAGGGCTGCGAGACTGACGAAATTGAGGGCATGAATTGCACTTACGATTAGACAACCAGCTACTGTAGCCTGCACCGCGAAAGATGTAATTCCGATTTTGGACAGGACCTTACTGATTGAACGGGACCAAAGCCATGCAGCCCCGGCGAAACTACCAAATGCCAAGCCGGATGTAATGATGGACGTAAAAATCCTATCCAAACCGGACTCCGACGAGGGTACCACCGTAGAAAATCTTCCACCCAACAGCAGACACACTGCGGTCCAGACAATTCTGTAAAGACGGCGCTTTTGCGGATCAGAAAGGACTTGATACACCTGTTAATCTCCTTCACTTTCTCTTTCGGAAGCCACTTTACTTCAAATTCTCTTGCGAAAAAGCCAATATCCTGACCATCCGATTAAGACAATGCCCAGACACAGATCAATCGGTTGCCAATCCTCCCGCTGCATATGTATCGGCAAGAACGGGTTCAAAAGAAGTGCAACCGTGACAAATATCCATGTCCAAGCTCGCTGGCCTACCTTGTACACTCTCCATGCCCAATAAACTGCGCCAACCGTGATGACAAGCCGGAGCACCATGTAAAAGCCGTAAGGATACTTGCCCGCCGCTGCAATGAGCAGTAATACTGCGCCGAGCATCGTCAGAACTACTTCCAAGATTCGTTCACGGCTCATGATCGTTCCCCGTTGACCGGGACTTCCATTTTGGCTTCCCTCCACTCAGAGTGTAGAGGATGATCTGCGATGTACAGTAATTGGTAATGCCACAGTGAAAAGCGGCTACCACGATGCTCCTGCTGGACAAAACCCGCGAAGAGAAGCTTATCGATCTGGCAAAGGCTTGCTTTGACCCGCCACCCTCAGAGGCGGAAGAGAAGGTTCTGCGCGACTCCGCCAGTTCCCTCGATCAGTACCTGCCCCAAGCCAATGCGCCCCGACCGACCATCCGCTCGGAGTTTGTGCGCTGGCTGGCCACCGACCCCACGGCCGCCACCTATATCGATCCCAAGGGCCTGCGCGCCTACGGCATCACGCTTCCGGGTAAACTCGACCTCCAGAGTTGCCGCATACTCGTGACCCTGGACTTCCGGCAATGCACGATGAAAAGCGAAATCGACCTCCTGTTTGCGGAGACCAGAGGTGTCTGGCTCCTCGACTCCTTGCTCGACAGAGGTATCAGCGCAGACGGAATTGATGTCGATGGTCCGCTCTTCCTCCGGGGAAGCAGCTTCTCCGGCGAGGTTCGCCTGCTGGGCGCGAAAATCAAGGGCGTTTTGGATTGCATAAGCGCGAAGCTGCAAGTGACAGAGGGAAATGCGCTCAGCGCTGACGCCGCCGAGATCGGGGGCGGCGTTTTTCTACGCGAGAGCTTCGAGTCCAGCGGTACGATTCGCCTGCTGGGTGCGAAGATCAAGGGCGATCTGTCTTGCTCAGGCGCGAAGCTAAGAGTGAAGGAGGGAAATGCGCTCGTTGCGGATGGCGCAGAGATCGGAGGCAGTATATTTCTAAATGAAGACTTCGAGTCCGGCGGTGCTATACGCCTGCCGGGTGCGAAGATCAAAGGCGATCTGGAGTGCCCCGGCGCGAAGCTGAACGTAGCAGACGGAGATGCGCTCTCTGCGGGTGGCGCTGAGATCGGGGGCAACGTCTTTCTGTGCAAGGGTTTTGAGTCGAGGGGCACGATTTGCTTGCAGAGTGCGAAGATTGGCGGGGATCTAGCGTTTCTCGGTGCGAAGACAACTAAAGTCGATTGTACGAATCTACGTCTTTCAGGGGATATGTTCTGGATGCGCATTCAGAAACCCGGAGAGGTCTTTCTCATTCTGTCTGGCGCTACCCTAAGAAATCTGTACGACGACCGGGAGAGCTGGCCTCACTCTGAGAATCTTATTTTGGACGGACTAACCTATCAGGAGTTAACCCATCACGGACCACCATCCGCAGAGCAGATCATGAGTCACTCCTCTGGGCCTGAACTTCCATTCAACGTCGAGGAGCGCATTAAGTGGCTCATGCTCCAGCCGGAGAAAGTGCGCGAAAAGCCTCAGCCGTGGATGCAGCTTCGGGATTTGCTGGAGAAGAAGGGCGATCGCAAAGGGGCCAAGTACGTTCTCTTCCGCTTCCGCTGCTTGCAGGCCAGAGAAAAGGAGTTTCACCCGCTGCTTTGCCTGCTCAAAATGCTGTCTTGGTTGAAGAGAATTGCCATTGCATGCGTTTTCCATTTCAGGAAAACTCTTCGACGTATTAAGCCTTACCTTAGACATCCAAACCGCATCTGGGCGATTGTCTTTGCGGGGCTCGAGGAAAAGCCGATACGCATTTGCTGGTCGATTGCGTTCACTCTGATGGTGGGTTGGCTGATCTTTGCGCGAGCTTTTAGTAGCGGCGCAATGCTCGCATCGGGTCAAATTCAGCCCAATGCCGTCCTGTCTAATGGGGAGAGCAAAAACTTATCGGCACCCTATCCGCTGTCTCAGTCGTTTCTGTACACGTTGGAAAATGCTGTTCCGCTGGTGAAGCTGGGGATTGACGAGAAGTGGATGCCCGACCCGAAGCATAAGCCGCAGCCGTGGTTTCCGCAGTTCCGTTGGCTGGATTGGCTGGGGTGGTTCAACAGCTATTGGTTTCTCGTGTGGAGCCGCGTTCTGCTCATCTTCCTAGGCTGGTTCCAGGCTGGCGTTTTAGGCGCGGCGCTCCTAAAACGCTTCAAGGAGTAAATGGAGGAATTCGTCGCTGGTGTCGAACTCTGGCAGAAATTCCTCTTAGTCCTTGAACCAATCCGGGTGTTCTTTGGCAATAATGCGGCCAGCTCACAAAACGGGAAAAATCGTACACGCTGAGGCGGGGTTCTAATCCCCAGCCTTTTTACTAGAGGCCCAAGCCAATATCGAAGCTCTGCTCCTGCTTCTGTTCTGGCTTCATCTCCGGCGCATGGGCGCTGCTGTGCGAAGCATCATGCCCCAGCGCCCCCAGCTTTTCGCGGTCGTTGGTGAAGATTTGGACTGTCGTATGCGCCGCGCGAGTAGGTTGCTGTCTTGCGGCGCTTCTCCCCAAAGAACTGCGCTGCCTACGGCATCGGCTGTAACGCTGACACGTCACCCCCAAACGGGATGCTGCCTGTAAACCGGCCTGCAATCTCCGTTAGCCGACGTGAACGCACTTTGAATCAGCAGTTTGACCATTCGCGCATCCAGCACCATTCCAATGCGTTTACGCGCGTAAACGCGCAAAGCACTCCAGAGGGCGCGGCGCGTAAACGCACTGATAAGCAAAGGCTTCGAGTATCCCTGTGCTTGACGGCCAAAATTGCAGGGTGCAAGCTGTTTTCGAGGCGGGTTTCCCATGAGCACTCCCCGCATCCCGGCTCCGTTGCAGTCTCCGGCCTCCCCGAAGGACGAAGCGCGTCCGGTTTTGCGGGCTAAAACCATCGCCACCAGGGTAACGCCGGAAGAGCTGGCCGAGGTAGAAACCGTCGCCGAAGGTGCGGGGAAAACCGTGGCTGAATGGCTGCGCGAGTTGGCCCTGAAAGCCGCGCGGCAGCGTCCGGCAGACCCTACCGAGCTGGTGCTGGCCGAGGTTTCGGCACTGCGATACATGCTCCTGAATCTCTTTCACGCGACGGCCCAGGCGAACGCGGAGGGTAAGAATCTGCTGCCCGATTCCGTGGTCAAAATCCGTGACCAGGCGAACGTGCGGAAGCTGGCCGACGCCCGCAAACTGCTCGCCGAGTTTCTGTCCCAGGAGGGACAAGACAGGGGCAAGCAGTGAGCCGCCCCATGCATTTTCCGAACCGGACGGGACGGCTGTTCTGGCTTCTTTTCTGGCTTGCGGTTGGCCCGCTTGTGCTCATCTTCCCGGCCTCGGCTTGGCTCTACTGGACACTCACGCCGTTGCAAAAGGTCTACCTTACGACCTATGCCGCCAGCTCCGTAGGGGCCGGGATGCCGCACAGCGAAATGACGATCCGATGGGTGATGAAGACCGCGCCCAGGCGCAAGGCGATTCCTGCCTCAGCTGAGGATGTAGTCACAGGCACAGACCCTAAACTGCCCGTCAATCTCTCGCCCAAAGCCATCGCGGAGGGTTGGCGCGGAGTGGCTTACAGCGCCCCGGAGAAAGTACCCGCAGACGATCTTGCTAAGGGGTTGCAGGAGTATGTCTACGATGGCGTGAGCGTGTGGTGGTTGTTTGGCAGACCGATGCTCAACAGCCTTGCCGTGCTGATGTTGCTCTATGTACTCCGGCTTTGGATAAAGCAGGGTTTTGCCCATAGTAGGCAGCAGGAGGAACGCCACGGACGACGGACCAAAGGCCCGGAGCTGGCATCGGCTCTCAGGTGGCGCAGTGCAAAGACAGACGGCATACGGTTCCGTCTGCGCTTCGAGAATCGCCTTTTGCAGTGGCTTCCATTCGGGCCGAGCTACTGCATCCCGCAGAGGTTGGAAGCGAGCCACATTCTGATGATGGGCGACACCGGCAGCGGGAAGTCCAATGCCATCCGGCAGCTACTTCGGCAAGTGCGGGAGCGCGGAGAAAGCGCCATTGTCTACGACCCGGCAATGGATTTTGTGAGTGAGTTTTATTCGCCTGCGCAGGGCGATTTGATTCTCAATCCGCTGGACCAGAGATGCCCGTATTGGAGCCTTGGCAACGAGATTGACCGCGACGAAACGGCAGCGACGATTGCCGCCGCGTTCCTGCCTGAGAAGGAGTACGAGAAGGAGTTTTTCACCGATGGGCCGCGCCGGATATTGGCCCACTTGCTCAAGCGGCAGCCGCAGCCGAGGGACATTCTGAGCATGATGGCCGAGCCGTCGCGGATCGAGTTTGCGGTGAAAGGAACACCGCTTGCCGCCCTGCTCGATACCGGAGCGCCCGCACAGCGCGCGGGTGTGCTGGCGAGCCTTAACATGGTGGCCGACAGTCTGGAATTATTGCCGGAATGGGAGCATACAAGGCAGACCTTTGCGACAGCAGAGTGGTACACGGCGCGTAAACGATGGGTGTTTCTGACTTCCACTCCGGCCTACCGCGCAAAGATTTTGCCGCTTCATTCGGCATGGCTCGATTTGTTCATCCTTCGCATGATGGGCTACTGCGAAGACCACACCGCAAAGCCGGTATGGTTTGTGCTGGACGAGTTGGCGAGCCTCAATAAACTACCGCAGCTCCACACCGCCGTCACCGAAAATCGCAAGTACGGCAATCCCGTTGTAGTGGGCTTTCAGGGGCGCAGCCAGCTTGAAAAACGCTACGGCCAGGACGCCGAGGCGATGCTTTCGCAGCCTGCAACCAAACTGTTTTTCAAGACCACGGAGCCACGCGCGGCCAAGTGGATTTCCGATGCTATCGGGGAAATTGAAGTGGAGCGGTTGAAGGAATCGCGCAGCATGAGGCTGTTCGGCAGCAGGAAATCGTATGCAATGGAGATTGCAACAAAGCCGCTTGTCATGGCTTCGGAAATCTCCGGCCTGGAGCCGTTGCACGGTTTTATCAAGCAGGAAAACAAAGTTGTTCCCGTTCATTTCCAGTTCGCAAGGAAACACGGCAGACAACCGGAGTTCATTGAGCGTAAGTTGCCGGAGGTTGCGCCAAGGCCGACGCCGACAGTTCACGCAGAGCAACCCAAGACACCAGCAGCAGCCCAGGCCACGCTCCCACTTTTCGATGTTCCCGCTGACACGCCCGCCGACAAACCCAAAGAGGCGTTTGTATGGGATGAGACGAAAGGGATTGAATAATTTGAGTGAGCGTCAGATGCTAGTCGGATTGGCGACAAACCAGGCGCGCAACTCTTCACTCTTCGATAGCGAATAAGGAAACGATTGAAGCAACAGTCGGACAGAGTCTTCCGAAACGATTGCATTCATCGGATGTACTGCGTCGTTCCTCTGCACCCTGATGGCTTCGTATAGCGACATCAAATGTGTTGATGCTCCCTCTGAATCGGAGTATGGCAGAAGCTTTGTAGCTATGGCTCCATTGATTGTGTCCCTGACGGTCTCAAACAACTCCAACAGCTTTCGACGATCTAACAAGCCCTTCAACTTGCTGTGTTTCTTTGGGTCTTTCAGTGCCAAGAGAACTGCTTCAGCGAGAAGATACAGTTCCTTTTCAGAAGCGGCCCCCAACATAACCGCAGACGCGAAGTATGACTCCCGTTCAAACGCTATCAGAGCTTCGATGACGTATTGCTCGATAATTGGATCGATTGCAGGAACTCTCGCACGCAGAAATTTCAAATATCGCTCGGCATCTTCAGGTAGCGGTTCCTCGCCTTGGAACCAAGCACGGCCTCGCCGCGTGACATTGAACATGTGTAAATGTGGCGGATTCAGGGCAGCGTCTGGAGCCGCTGGAGCAATATACCCTTTATGAAAAATGTGAAAGAACGCCTCAGACACCAGAGCACGTAACTCTGCTGGCATCGCGTCATATTGAAATATCTGCCCTCCAGAGTAGGAGCCAGGTGGAAACCGAGCAACGCCATCTACTTGTGCCTTCTCCAGTTGCATGAAGAGAGCATTTGCGTATGTTCTGAACTCAAAGTTGCTTGTTTGCCTAAGAGCTTCCCGAACATAGGGGAGAATCCATGCGAGAGTGAAAGTATTCTGTGCCATCGCAATATGCCAGCAACTATACATTAGCGAACATACTTCATTGCCCATGCCGACCAGTAATGACATGTCGCTTCTGTTGAGAAGCGGATTAGAATCTACCTATGCTGACGATTTCCAAGCCGTTGTCAGCGGGACAGGTACGGACGTACCATGAGCGGGAGTTTGCGTCCGAGCGGCAGAACTATTGGAGCCGCGACCAGCAGGGGCATAGCGAGTGGCAGGGCAAGCTGGCCGAGCAGTGGGGTTTATCGGGGCCGGTTGGCAATGAGCACTTTGCGCGTCTGACCGAAGGCCAGCATCCGCACACGGAAGCGCAGCTCGTTCGCCATCAGGCTTCCAAGACCTATGAGGGCAAATTCGGCAAGGAAGTAACGAGCGTAGAACATCGCGCCGGTTGGGATGCTACGTTCTCCGCGCCGAAATCAGTCTCTCTCACCGCGCTTGTTGGCGGTGATGAGCGTGTGCGAGAGGCGCATCGGGAAAGTGTGCGCGTGGCGCTCAATGAGTTGGAGAAGTACACGCAAGCCCGCATCGGCAACATCCATGCGCCGGAGACAACCGGCAAATTTGTTGCGGCTACCTTTGAGCACGATACTGCCCGCCCTGTGGATGGCTACGCCGCGCCGCAGCTTCATACTCATGCGGTAATCTTCAACGTCACCGAGCGCGATAACGGACAAACCCGCGCCTTACAGCCACAGGAGCTATTCGCTTCGCAACGTTATGCCACCAGCGTTTACCGTTCCGAGCTTTCGATGCGGTTACAGGGTTTGGGTTACGAGCTGGAGCGCGGCAAGCATGGGCAGCCGGAGATCAAGGGCTATACCAAAGAGTATCTGGAGGCCAGCAGCCCGCGCCGGGAGCAGATCAAAGACCATCTGCGCGAGATGGGGATAGACGGAGCGGGAGCCGCACAGGTCGCAGCCCACCGGACGCGGGATAGCAAAGAATTGCTATCGCCGGAACAGGTACTAGAGAGACATCGGAACCTCGCCGCGCAGTATGGACACCAGGCCGACCGGGTTGTGGCCGAAGCGCGGGCGCATGAACAGCGCCACGTCTACGAACCCGACCGCATCGCGCAGCAGGCCGTGACGTATGCACGCGATCATTTGTTCGAGCGTTCCGCTGTGTTGGACCGGCGCGAGCTTCTGGAAGCGGCGCTCAATCGCAGCATGGGGGAGACAACCTATGCCCACATCCGGCAGGAGTTCGCGCAGCGGGCCGCGCGGGGTGAGTTTCGCACGGTCGGAGCGGGACAGCAGTACACCACCGCCGCGATGCTTCGCATGGAACGTGAAATCATCACACGGATGCAGGAAGGCAGTCAGCGCGGGATGAGTGATCCGATGCTGGTTGATGCACGTATACGCATTGCAACGGAAGACCGCCACCCGGAACTGAATACTTCGCAGCGCCAAGTGGTCGATGATGTGTTTCTCTCCCGCGAAAAGATAGTGGGATTAGATGGAGTCGCGGGCGCGGGGAAGACAACGACGCTGGCCGTCATCCGGGAAGGCGTTGAGGCTCAAGGGTACAAGGTTGAAGGTTTTGCGCCCACGTCCCGCGCGGCGCAAAAGCTGGCCGACGCCGGTATGGAAACATCCACGCTGCAAAAGCATCTTGTGCGTGGACAGCAGACGGATACCGGAGAGCGCCGCCTGTATGTGCTCGATGAATCCTCGCTTGCGTCCACCAGGCAGATGCACGAGTTTGTGAATCGCCTGCATCCGAACGACCGCGTTTTATTGGTGGGCGACCGAAGGCAGCATGAGGCGGTAGAGGCCGGGCGTCCCTTCGCGCAGCTTCAAGACGCGGGCATGAAAACGGTGAAGCTCGAAGAAATCGTCCGCCAGAAAAACCCGGAGCTGAAACAGGTGGTCGAACAGCTTGCGCGGGGCGAGGTGCGCGAGGCCGTGCAGGGTTTGGAGCGACAGGGCCGGGTCCATGAGATTGCGGGGCATGAGGAACGCATCGCCGCCATAGCGAAGGAATATGCGAAGTCGCCGGAGGGTACGCTGGTTGTCTCTCCCGACAACCGCTCCCGCGTGGAGATCAATTTGGCAATTCGTGCTGAGATGCAGGAGCGCGGCTTGGTCAACAAAGAAGAGCATTCCGTTGTGGCGCTTGTACCGCGCCAAGACCTCACCGGGCCGGAACGGACATGGGCGGCGCGGTACGAGTTCAACGACGTAGTGCGCTACGCGCGCGCATCGAAAGAGACGGGCATGGAGCGCGGCGAGTACGCGCGGGTCAAGAGCGTTAACGCTGAGAAAAATCTATTGACGGTTGTTAGAGCCGATGGCTCAGAGCTGACCTATGATCCACGCAGACAGCAGGGCGTGTCTGTTTACCGCGAGGAACCGCGCAGCTTTGCCGTGGGCGACCGCATCCAGTTCACCGCGCCAGCCAATGACCTGAAAGTTGCCAACCGTGAATTAGGAACGGTCGAAACCATCGGCCAGGATGGGCGTCTGTCTCTCAAGTTGGATGGAGGCCGCGACGTACAGCTTGATCCGCGCGAGCATCCGCATCTCGATCACGGTTATGCGGTGACGAGCCATTCCAGTCAGGGGCAGACCGCCGAGCGCATCTTGATTCACGTCGATACCAAGTTGGCCGCAAAAGACCTGCTCAACAGCCGCATGGCTTACGTGGCCGTCTCGCGCGGAGCAGAGGACGCGCAGGTATATACCAACAACCGCGCGAAGCTGCCGGAGGCGTTAGGGCATGACGTTTCCCACGAGAGCGCCCATGCGCCGACGATCAAGCCGGAGCAGGCCATCACGCCGAAGCAGCCGGAGATTGCGCCAGTTATCGAACACGGCTTAGGCATAGGGCATAGCCTCTAAAAACGCATGTTCGCTACACTGTTTCAAGAAGGGCATAGCAGCGAAATGACAAAAAATGCACAATTTGCCTGCACAGTTCCTACACAGCCAAAAACAGGCTATTTATCTCTCGGTAAATCAGTGATTTCTAAAAATCAACTCACCCGATCAGGATGAACGATTCCTCCCCACAGCCACGAACCCCATCAGAAGAGATCGCCGGACTCGTGGAGCGGGTCACATTCTTTAACGAGGAGAGCGGGTTCTCCGTGCTCCGCGTCAAGGTTCGGGGGCAGCGAGACCTGGTAACGGTCCTCGGCTCAGTGCCATCGGTCAGCGCAGGAGAGTGGTTGTCAGCCGAAGGCTGGTGGATCCGGGATAAGGAGCACGGGCTCCAGTTCAAGGCCAAGGTCTTGAAGGTTGTTCCTCCAACCACGAGTGAGGGTGTCGAGCGGTATCTGGGCGGCGGCTTCGTGAAGGGGGTGGGTCCCGTCCTGGCAAAGAAGCTGGTCGGACACTTTGGTGCGGAAGTTTTGGGCGTGATTGGAAACAATCCCGCGGATCTGGAATCCGTCGATGGGATTGGCCCGAAGCGCCGGGAACGGATTGCGAATGCCTGGCAGGAGGGCATGCACATCCGCGAGATCATGCTCTTCCTGCACAGTCACGGGGTCAGCACAGGACGGGCGGTTCGAATCTACAAGACTTACG
>Ga0302320_10010549_pt1 | contig 19678 bp, 16 predicted proteins | sample Bog_T0_3_FD_202130 | JGI IMG/M metagenome (GOLD analysis project Ga0302320, IMG submission 202130) | Peat permafrost microbial communities from Stordalen Mire near Abisko, Sweden - Bog_T0_3 | ecosystem: Environmental > Terrestrial > Soil > Wetlands > Peat | place: Sweden: Abisko, Stordalen Mire... | reverse complement strand
ATCCCGGCGCTCCCCGGTTGTCACACGCAGGGCGAGACCCTTGAGGAAGTGCGCGCGAACCTCCGCGAGGCTGCCGAAGGGTGGCTGGCCGTCGCGCACGACGACGCTCTTGCCCGCGAGGCAACAGAGGAAGGCAAGTGAAGGTCGTCTCCGGCAAGCGGATGTGCCGCATCCTCGAGCAGCACGGTTGGACGCTGGCCCGCATCGTCGGCAGCCATTACATCTATCGCCATGCACCCACGAACAGGCGGACGGTAGTTCCCGTTCACGGCAGCCAGGACTTGAAGCCCGGCACACAGCGCGGCATCATGCGCGACGCCGGCTTGACCGACGACGACCTCTGAGGAGCCGAGGGACGTGACGGCCAAGTGCTACGGCAGCGGCGTGACGCGGAAGGAGAAGCTGCTGGAGAAGCAGAAGAAGGGCAAGGCAAAGATGAAGCCGGCCGGCCAGGTCCAGATCCCGCAAAAGACCTTCATTTGCCGCTCCGCGGCACCGGCACCGGCAGCGGTGGCCGGGACCGCGCCCCGGTGACACTCGAATTTCAAGAACCTATGCCTACGGCCCTCGTTCTACTACATCGGCGGTTATCCGTCGCTCGTTTCGCCCCGTCCCCGTAGACCCATCCAAAGCGATCTGTAGCCTGCGAAGCCTTCGCTTTCGATACTGCGTGGATCAATGAAATCGGAGGACGAGCAGTCCAACACAAACCAGCCATTAGCATTCGCGAATGACAGAAGATCGGGCACAGGATTGCCGGGACCACTGACCGAAACGTGGATGGAATTGGACGTTTCAACGTGGCCAAGTTCAATCATCATGGCCGTATGCTTGTCCAGGCCGAGATGCGCATGGGTCCGTTTATCCCACTGCGCATTAGGAAAGGCAGCACAGACCGCTGCCACCACCGACTCCAACGTCCCCAATGGCAGGAAGTCGTCGGCAGCAATGTCTGCCACGGGTCGGAAGCAACCGCGAATTCGAAGAATGACAGCGTCCCAACTCATTGGGTGGACCTGCGAGGGCTAACGTCAAGGCTATCCGTAGCACGATTTCCAAATCCGCAAATCAGTGCCGCTTCCGTTTTCATCACGCCCATCTCGCTCTCCGGCTGCGCCCCTAGCGTTCGCAGGGCCGCGACTGGAGGTCGAAGACCCATCGGCCGTGGGCGTTGCGGCGGCGGTCGAGACGGAACGACACCGCGAAGACCGCCGAAGGCTGGAAGCCATCGGCGTCCGTCGGTGCCGGCTCGTAACCGTCCGCGCCGCGGGCGTGAATGCGGAAGAACAGCCGCTCCCCGCGCACGTCGATCAGCCAGTACTCCGCAATTCCGGCACGCCAATAGGCGGTCGGCAGCCGCCGGGTATCCTTGGCCAGCGAACTGTCGCTGACGATCTCCACGACCAGGTCCGGCGCGCCCTCCAGTTCCACATAGCTGTCCGGTTCGCCGCTGGTGCTGGGCACCAGGCGGACACGGCCGCTGTCGAGAGCATCGTCGGAAAGGTAAACGATATCCGGCTCCGCGGAGAGGTCCGCATCCGGGGAGGAAACGCGCATGCAATCGCTGAATAAATACCCGCCGCCAGCGGAGCGAATAATAGCGGCCAGCGCTCCGACCACCTCGGTTTTGACTGATCCGTGAAAGAACACATTCTCCGGCGACATGTCGACCTCGATTCGCCCGCTGATGTAGTCGATTCGGCCGCGCACAGGGAAATCATCGGACAATGCCCACGCGCGGAACTCGGCCAACGAGCGGCAATAGGGGATTTCGACCCGCTCTTCAAAGATTACTGAACTCGCCATCTCCAAGCCTCCGCTCAGATTTTAGCATTGGACAACGGACGGAGTCAATTCGACAGGGCCGATCATCAATACAACCTCTCCCCGCGGGCCTTGAACTCCACGGCCTTCTCCTGCATGCCGGTCGAGATCGCCGCGGCGGTTTCCAGGCCGTGCTCTTCCGCATACTTCCGCACGTCCTGCGTGATCTTCATCGAACAGAAGTGCGGCCCGCACATGCTGCAAAAATGCGAAAGCTTCGCGCCGGGCTGCGGCAGCGTCTCGTCGTGATATTCGCGGGCACGCTGCGGATCGATGGCCAGGTTGAACTGGTCCTCCCAGCGGAACTCGAAACGGGCCTTCGACAGGGCGTCGTCCCATGCCTGCGCGCCGGGATGCCCCTTCGCCAGGTCGGCCGCATGGGCGGCGATCTTGTAGGCGATCATGCCTTCCTTCACGTCGTTGCGGTCGGGCAGCCCGAGATGCTCCTTGGGCGTCACGTAACAGAGCATGGCCGTGCCGTACCAGCCGATCATCGCCGCGCCGATCGCCGAGGTGATGTGGTCGTAGGCCGGCGCGATGTCGGTCGTCAGCGGGCCCAGCGTGTAGAACGGGGCCTCGTGGCAGACCCGCAATTCCCGATCGACGTTCTCCTTGATAAGGTGCAAGGGAATATGGCCGGGCCCTTCGATCATCACCTGCACGCCGTATTCCCAGGCGATCTTCGTCAACTCGCCCAAGGTGTCCAGTTCGGCGAACTGGGCCTCGTCGTTGGCGTCGGCGATGGAACCGGGCCGCAGGCCGTCGCCCAGCGACACGCCCACGTCGTAGCGGGCCATCAGTTCGCAAAGCTCGCGAAAGCGGGCATAGAGAAAATTCTCGGCGTGGTGCGTCAGGCACCACTTGGCCATGATCGAGCCGCCGCGGGAGACGATGCCCGTCACCCGCCGCGCGGTCAGCGGAATGTAGCGCAAGAGCACGCCGGCGTGGATCGTAAAGTAATCGACGCCCTGCTCGGCCTGCTCCTGGAGCGTCTGATAGAAGACGTCGAAGTTCAGGTCTTCGGCCTTGCCGCCGACTTTCTCCAGGGCCTGGTAGATGGGCACCGTGCCGATGGGCACCGGCGAGTTCCGCACGATCCACTCCCGCGTGGCGTGGATGTTCTGCCCGGTGGAGAGGTCCATCACCGTGTCGGCCCCCCAGCGCGTGGCCCATTGCATCTTCTGCACCTCGTCGTCGATCGACGAGCGGACGGCCGAATTGCCGATGTTCGCGTTGACCTTCACCAGAAAGTTCCGGCCGATGATCATCGGCTCGCTCTCGGGGTGGTTGATATTCGCCGGCAGGATGGCGCGGCCGCGGGCGATTTCCGCCCGTACGAACTCGGCGTCCATGTTCTCCCGCGCGGCGACGAAGCGCATTTCCGGCGTGATAATGCCCTGCCGCGCGTAGTGCAGTTGCGTGACCGGGCCGCGTCCGCGGAGGACCGTCGGGCGGCGGAGTTTTTCCGGGATGAGGTGCTCCGCGGCCGGAATGCTCAGCGGCCTGGCCTCCTCGCAATCACCCCGGCCGCGAATCCACGGATCGCGGAGCGGCGGAAGGCCCTCGCGGATGTCGTGGTCCTGCGGTCCGGCCGTGTCGTAAACATAGACCGGTTCGCCCTCGGAGAGGTTGATTTTTCGCACCGGCACGCGGACCCCCTCGGCGACCTCCACGTAGACGCGCTCGACCGCCTCGGCCGGCCTACTGAGCGGTTCGCCGCTATGCGATGCAGGCGCGCCGTCGGCCGGTTGTCGGCCATGACCGTTGGTTTTGGCGGCGGTTGGAGTTTCGCTTATGGACATGACGGGGATCTTCCCTTGATTGACTTACGGATATCACCACTAGTATAGCCGCGAGGTTGCATGCGGAGAAGTTGCCCTCGCCGTGCGGCCGGGAATCCGCGAACTGCAACCCCAAGCGCCCCGCATTTCGCGCATGATTTTTATCCATTGACGGCCCCCTTTACACGGGTTCGATACTGACATATAATAGGGCCGCATGAAAGCGCCATGTGCCAGGAGCGATCGTTAGGGCAAGCCTGGCCGTATGCGCGACAGAGCGGAGGAATGTTGAAGGAATTGCTTATCGGTGAGATCCGCATGGATGAATCGATCGCGGAATCGATCAGGGACCGGCCGAAGCCGGTTCATTGCGCGGCAACGCGGAATAGAAGAGTTCCATTATGCCCAGCAAACCATCCAATTCGCCATCGAAGGCGCCGACAGCGCTGCGCGAGAGCGCGGAGTGGTTTCGGGCGGTTACGGAGAGCGTGACAGACCTGATCTGCGTGATCGACGCTGGCGGCACGCTGCTCTACGAAAGTCCCGGTGGCGAACACACGCTCGGCTACGTCCTGGGCGAACAGGTCGGCCGCGATACCTTCGATCTGGTGTACCCCGACGACCGGGCCGTGGTCCGCGGCGCGCTCGATGATCTGCTTCGCCAGCCCGGCATGACGCGCCGCGTCGATCTGCGGCTTCGCGGGCGCGACGGCAACTACCGGGTGGTGGACGTCATCGCCCGCAACTTGCTCGATAATGCCGCCGTGCGGGGCATCGTCTTGAACTGCCGCGACATCACCGAGCGCAGGCGGATCGAGGAGGCCCTGCAACACGCGGCCCAGCAATGGCAGGCCACCTTCGATGCCGTGGAGGATTCGATCTTCTTGCTCGACGCCGACCAGCGGATTTGCCGCTGCAACCGGGCGGCGCAAGCCCTGTTCGGCAAATCGGCGGCCGAAATGGAAGGCCGCCATTGTTTCGAGATCGTCCACGGCGCCGCCGTCCCGCCTGCGGAATGTCCCGTCCGGCCGCTTTGCAAGAGCCTTCACCGCGAGGCGACGGAGTTGGTTATTGGCGATCGCCTTTTCAACGTGACGGTCGATCCGGTGTTGGATGCGGCGGGTGCTCTGGCCGGTGTGGTCCATATCGTCAGCGATATCAGCCAGCGCAAGCGGGCCGAAGCGGAACTTGCCAGGCACCGCGAGCACCTCGAGGAGTTGGTCAGAGAGCGCGCCGCGCAAATCGAAGCGGCTAACGCGGACCTCCGCGCGGAAATCAACGAGCGAAAGCGGACCGAAGAGGCGCTGCAAGGTTCCCGCCGGATGCTGGAAACGGTGGTCAACTTCATGCCTGCCGCGGTGTGTCTCATCCGGGGCAGCGATTTCCGCTTGCAGTTGGTCAATCCGGCCTACCAGGCCATCGCCCCCGGCAAGGAGATGGTCGGCAAGACGCTGGACGAACTTTGGCCCGAGAGCAGGCGGGACTTTTCCGCGCTGTGCCGCCGCGTGCTGGAGACGGGCGAGCCGTATCATGCGGAGGACGAGTTGAACATGGTCCGCCGCCGGCCCCAGGGACCGCTGGAGCCGGCGTACTTCAGTTGGTCCCTGCATCGCGTGCGACTGCCCGATGACGGCGACCAGTGGGGAATCCTTAAAGCGGCCTGGGAAACCACCGAGGGCATGCGCGCCCAGGAGGCGATACGCGCGAATCGGGCGAAGCTGGAAGCGGCCCTGGACGCCATGACCGATTCGGTTTTCATTTGCGATGCCCAGGGCCGGTTCATCGACTTCAACGCTGCCTTTGCCAGCTTCTACCGATTCAAGAACAAAGCCGAATGCCTCAAGACGTTTGCCGAATACCCGGACATCCTGGACGTGTTCCTGGCCGATGGCCAGTTGGCGCCCCTGGAGCAATGGGCCGTCCCCAGGGCCCTCCGCGGCGAGACGGCCAGCATCGTCCAGTATACCCTGCGGCGCAAAGACACGGGCGAAACGTGGGTCGGAAGTTACAGCTTCGCTCCCATTCGCGACGCAAAGGGTTACATTGTTGGGGCCGTGGCGACGGCGCGCGACATCACCGCGATAAAGCGCGCGGAAGAAGAATTGCGAGCGGCCCGCGACGAGCTGGAGTTGCGGGTCCGGCAGCGGACAGCCGACTTGCAGCGCGCGAACGAGGAAATCAGGGCCGAGATGCACCAGCGCCGCAAGGCCCAGGCCGCGGTAGCGGCCGAGCGGCAGAGATTCTTCGACGTGCTGGAGACGCTTCCGGCGATGATCAGCCTGCTGAGGCCCGACTATCATGTCGCCTTCACCAACCGCAGCTTCCGCGAGAGGTTCGGTGAGGCCCAGGGCCGGCATTGTTATGAATACTGCTTCGGCCACGCGCAGCCCTGTGAATTCTGTGAGAGCTTTGATGTGCTGACGACCGGCCGGCCCCACAAATGGGAGCTTACCACTCCGGACGGCCATGTGATTGCCGCCCACGACTTCCCTTTCACGGACGTTGATGGTTCGCCCATGATCCTGAAAATGGACGTTGACATCACGGAACTTCGGCAGGCACAAACGTTATTGAAGCAGGCCAACGAGGTTCTCGAACGCCGCGTGGCAGAACGCACGGAAGTGATCCAGATGCTGCACGACATCGCCTCCGTGGCCAATCAGGCCCAGGATCCGCGGCAGGCCATGGAGTACTGCCTCCGCCGGCTGACGAGCCACGGCGGCTGGGTCTGCGGATGCGCCTGGATACCGGACGCCGCCGTTGCCGACATCCTCGTGCCGGACTATTACTGCAGCCGGGAAGATTACGACCGCTTTGACCGCCTTCACGAGTTCACTAAGGATGTGCGGCTGCGCCGCGGCGAAGGGCTCGCTGGCGGCGTCTTCGCGACCGGCAAGACGGCCTGGAGCACTGACCTGCAGCACGATCTTGGAGGCTACGGCCCGGCAATGGCCGCGGAACTCGGCCTTGCCACGGCCGTCGCCTTTCCTGTGCTCGTCGGTGAGAACGTCGCAGCGGTGCTGGAGTTCTTTGCCGACAAGCCCATTCAGCCCGACGAGAATATCGATGAAGCCGTCGCAGGGATCGGCATGCAATTGGGCCGCGTGATCGAAAGGGCCGAGTTCGAAGAACACCTGCTGACCATCCCGGAAGAGGTCCAGCGGGCCATGGCGCAGGATTTGCACGACGACGTGGGCCAGGAGTTGACCGGCCTGGGGCTGAAGGCCAAGACCCTGAAGGAAATGCTCGCCCACGACAAGGCGCCCGCGGCAAAGCTGGCCGCCGACTTGGCGGCCACCGTCGATCGCACGCGAACCAAGGTTCGCGGCCTTGCCTACCGGCTGCTGCCGGTCGAACTGGAGAAAGGCATGCTGCCTGTCGCCATCGGGCAACTCATCGCCGCGGTCAACACGGGGTCGGGCATGCAATGCACGTTCGACTGCGCGCGCCGCGATCGGCTTTTCGACAGCCGCACCGCCACGCACCTCTATCGTATCGCCCAGGAGGCCGTCTCGAATGCCATTCGCCACAGCGGGGCGCATCGCATCCGCATTACTTTGCAACAGGATGACGGCCAGACCGCTTTGCAAATCGCCGATGACGGCAAGGGATTGCCCAGCAATACGCTCGAATCCGCGGGCATGGGCGTGCGGACCATGCGTTATCGCGCCGGACTGATCGGCGCGACGCTGGCAATCGGTCCCGGGCCCCAGGGAGGAACACTTGTCGTATGCAAATTGCCCAACCAGGATGCGACCGTCGACAGGTAATGGGAGACAAAACTCATGGCTACCAAGGTGTTGATTGTCGATGACCACCCCGCGGTCCGCGAGGGCCTGGCGGTGAGGATTTCTTCCCGGGCGGACCTCGAGGTCTGCGGGCAGGCCGCCGATACGGCCGAGGCGATGAAGCTGATTCGCGCGGGCCGTCCCGACGTGGCGGTGGTGGACATCCAATTACGGACCGGCAATGGTCTGGACCTTGTGCAGCGGATCAAGGCATTTGACGAGACGATAGGAATTCTGATCTGGTCGATGTACCCGGATGGCCTGTATGCCGAACGCGCCCTGCGGGCCGGCGCGCTGGGCTACATCAACAAACAGAACGTCACGGAGGACATCGTCGATGCCATCCGCAGCATTCGCGACGGCAAGGTCTACCTCTGCGGTGAGAGCGCCCAGAAGCTGCTGGCCAATGTGGTGGGGAGCGGCAAGCGTTTGAAGCCGTCGGGGGTGGAGTCGCTCTCGGACTGCCAACTGGAAGTCTTTCGCCTCATCGCACAGGGCCTCTCCACGGCTGAGATCGCCGAGCATCTCCACCGCAGCAGTCACACGGTCGAGGCCCACCGCCAGGCGATCAAGCGGAAGCTGAATTTGAAGTCCGCTAGCGAACTGAACCGCGTCGCGGCGCTCTGGGCGATGGACAACCGCTGAGTTCCCTTGAATATCTCGCGCAAAGGCGCAAGGGCGCAAAGGGAAGAAACATAGCCGCGAGCGAGATCGCGCAAGGGATCGGGATCGTATTTTTGCGCCTTCGCGCCTTTGCGCGAGCCCTTTTTCAAGAATGATGGTCGCGTGTTGATGGAGCCGCGATCCGCCAACTCCTTTGCCGCCAAGCACTTGCGGCGCAAAATGAGCAATTGGTGTTAACACCTCTTGACACAGGTCGCATTTCTGCTATAATACTGGGCGGAGGGAGTAGGGAAGGGACTAGGGATTTGAAATTTGAGATGGATTGATATGCGACGCCTCACGCACCACGGCCCACGCCGTTCATGCACCACCGTTCCCAAAGCACCATTCATCCGAGAGGCCGGATGCTGTGCGTAACCTATGGGCTGTCAACAACTTGCGACGCGAGCTGCGATCTGCACCAGCCGTCGCAAAACCGTGGGGGCGGTGCATGAGTCGGCCGGCGGTGGTGCATGCCCATCAAAAAACAAAAAAACCGGGACAAATCGAGACAAAATGAGACAGAACGGCGTTTTGCCGCGGAAAACGGCGGTCCGCCAAACGCCGATTTGTCCCACATTTCGCTGAAATCGTTCCAAATCGAGGAGAATCAGCGTGAAAACGGCTCGAAAAAAGCAGAGGAACCAGGAATGACACGGAGGAAAGGGGCTTAGGGACTGGGGCTAGGGGCTGGGAATTGGCAAGGTTCAATGTTCAGTGTCGTCACGCCTCACACCCCACGGCCCAGGAGGCGCGTTCCCGGTTTTCCTGCCAAATTGGCATTCACCCGCAAGTTCTTCCCAAAGGAGTTCCTTCGCCACGTCCCGCTCATGTTTCGTAACGCATTGCTGTTAAACGGCTTACGTCGCTCAATCCAGGCATTGGCACACAGCTTGCGTTACTACCGGCAACTTATGCGGCGGGCTGCCATCTCTGGTTACGGACAGCCGCTCGCCAAAGCAACGCTTAAGTGTTCGATTGCAAAATACCGCTAGCGGCCGGAAACGAGACGATTTCCACCATCGTGACGCTTCGTCTTCTTTCGGGCCGCGCAAACTGAAAACGCCTGCAACAGGAGGATTCCACTGTGGCAAAACAGATGGTGTACGATGACGAAGCACGGCAGCCCCTGGCTGCCGGCGTCAGCAAGTTGGCCCGTGCCGTGATGACCACGCTGGGGCCGCGGGGCCGCAACGCGGTGCTCGACAAGGGCTGGGGCGCCCCCAAAATCACCAAGGACGGCGTCACCGTCGCCGAAGACATCAGCCTGGACGACCCGCAAGAGAATCTCGGGGCGCAACTGGTCAAAGAGGCCGCCTCAAAAACCAACAAGATCGCCGGCGACGGCACCACTACCGCCACCGTGCTGGCCGAGGCGATCTATCGCGAGGGCCTCCGCATGATCGCCGGCGGCGCCGATCCCATGTCGCTCTCCCGCGGCGTGCAAAAGGCCGCCGAGGCCGTCATCGCCTCCATCGCCAAGCTGGCCACCGCCATCAACGAGAAGAACAAGAAGGAAATCAACCAGGTCGCCACGATCGCGGGCAACAACGATCCCACGATCGGCGCCGTGCTGGCCGACGCTTTCATGAAGGTCGGCAAGGACGGCGTGATCACCATCGAGGAAGGCAAGCAGGCGGAAACCACCGTCGACGTGGTCGAGGGCATGCAGTTCGACCGCGGCTTCCTCTCGCCGCATTTCGTCACCAACCAGGAAGACCAGACCGTCGAGTTCGAGAAGGCACTGGTCCTGATCCACGAAGACAAAATCTCCAGCGCCAAGAGCCTCGTGCCCCTGCTGGAATCGGTCAGCAAGGCCAGCAAGCCGCTGCTGATCATCGCCGAGGACATCGAGGGCGAGGCCCTGGCCACGCTGGTGGTTAACAAGATGCGCGGCATCCTCAACGTTTGCGCCGTCAAGGCCCCGGGCTATGGCGATCGCCGCAAGGCCATGTTGGGCGACATCGCCGTGCTGACCGGCGGCAACGCCATCTTCAAGGACCTGGGCGTCCAACTCGATTCGGTGAAAATCTCCGACCTGGGCACGGTCGATCGCGTGATCATCTCGGCCGACAACACGACCATCGTGGGCGGACGCGGCGACAAGAAGGCTATCGCCGGCCGCGCCGAACAGATCCGCAAGGAAATCGAGACCACCACCAGCGATTATGACCGCGAGAAGTTGGAGGAACGCCTGGCCAAGTTGGCTGGCGGCGTCGCTCAGATCAGCGTCGGCGCCGCGACCGAGACCGAAATGAAGGAGCGGAAGTTCCTGCTGGACGACGCCAAGGCCGCGACCAAGGCCGCCCTGGAAGAGGGCATCGTGCCCGGCGGCGGCGTGGCCCTGCTGCGCTGCGAGAAGGCAGTCGATGCCTTGCAACTCGAAGGGGACGAGGCCCTGGGGGCCAAGATTCTTCGCAACGTGCTGGAAGTGCCCTTGCGGGAAATCGCCAACAATGCCGGCCAGGAAGGGCCGGTGGTCGTCAACCGCGTCCGCCAGCTCAAGAAGAGCGAGGGCTACGATGCCGACAAGGACACCTACGGTGATATGTTCGAGGCCGGCATCATCGATCCGGCGAAGGTCGTCCGCATCGCCTTGCAGAACGCGACCAGCGTCGCCTGCCTGTTGCTCACCACCTCCTGCCTGATCACCGAGATTCCCAAGAAGGACGATGGCAAGGCTGGTCCTCCGGGCCCCGGCCCTGACATGGGCGGTGGCATGGGTGGTATGGGAGGAATGGGTGGCGGCATGGGTGGCATGGGCGGCATGGGCGGCTTTTAGTCCAATGGTCCCCTCGCGCTCAGGGAGAGGGCTAGGGTGAGGGTGCCTTACGCCTGAGAAACCCCTCACCCCCTGCCCCTCTCCCGAAAGGGGAGGGGAGTTTGAGTACAACAAACCAAAATCAAGATTCATAGGAGAACCAACACATCATGGCAAAAGAGAGCATCAAGTTGCGTCCGCTGGATGATCGCGTCGTCGTCGAGCCGAAGGAGGCCGAGGAAGTGACCGCCGGGGGCATCGTCCTGCCCGACACGGCCAAAGAGAAGCCCCAGCGCGGTAGCGTTCTGGCCGTCGGCCCGGGCAAACTGCTCGATAGCGGCGAGCGCGGCCCGCTTTCCGTCGCCGTCGGCGACGAAGTGATCTACGGCAAGTACTCCGGCTCCGAAGTCGAGATCGATGGCCGCGAGGTCAAGATCCTCCGCGAGACCGACATCCTCGCCAAGTCGCCATCCAACACATAAGGAACCGCCAACGTGGCTAAACAACTGCTATATCACGATCAAGCCCGCAGCCGCATGCTCCGCGGCGTGGAGAAACTGGCCGACGTGGTCGCCGTGACCTTGGGCCCGACCGGTCACAACGTCATACTCGACAAGTCCTACGGCGGCCCGACCGTCACCAAGGACGGCGTGACGGTGAGCAAGGAGATCGATCTGGAGGACCGCTTCGAGAACATGGGCGCCAAACTCGTCAACGAGGTGGCCTCGAAGACCTCCGACTTGGCCGGCGACGGTACCACCACCGCCACTGTGCTGGCCCGCGAAATCTTCCGCGAGGGTCTGCGGAACATCACCGCCGGCGCCAATCCCACGGCCGTCCGCCGCGGCATCGACAAGGCCGTGGAAGTTGCCGTCGAGCACCTTACGGGCATGGCCCGGCAGATCACCAGCGCCGAGGAAATCGCCAATGTCGGCGCAATCAGCGCCAATAACGACCAGGCCATCGGCAAGCTCATCGCCGAGGCCATGGACAAAGTCGGCAAAGACGGCGTCATCACCGTCGAGGAAGGCAAGTCGGCCGAAACGACCTATGAGGTCGTCGAGGGCATGCAATTCGACAAGGGCTATCTCTCGCCCTACTTCATCAACAACCCGGCCACGATGGCCGTCGACCTGGAAGATGCCCTGATCCTGATCCACGAGAAGAAGATCAGCAACATCCGCGAGTTGATTCCGGTGTTGGAGAAGGTCGCACATTCGGGCAAGCCGCTGTTGATCATCGCCGAAGACATCGAGGGCGAGGCTCTCACGACGCTGGTGGTGAACAAGCTCCGCGGCGTGTTGAACATCTGCGCGGTCAAGGCGCCGGGTTTCGGCGATCGCCGCAAGGCCCTGCTGGGCGACATCGCCATCCTCACCGCCGGCACGCTGATCAGCGAGGATCTGGGCATGAAGCTGGAAAACCTCACGCTGGAGCAACTCGGCCACGCCAAGAAGATCACGATCGACAAGGACGCCACGACGATTGTCGAAGGCGGCGGCAAGACGGCCGACATCAAGGCCCGCGTCGAGCAACTCAAGCGGCAGATCGAGGCCAGCGATAGCGACTACGACCGCGAGAAGCTGCAAGAGCGGCTGGCCAAGCTTTCGGGCGGCATCGCGGTGCTCAAGGTCGGCGGCAGCACCGAGGCCGAGATGAAGCAGACCAAGGCCCGCGTGGAAGACGCCCTGCACGCCACCAAGGCGGCCGCGCAGGAAGGCGTCCTGCCCGGCGGCGGCGTGGCCCTGCTCCGCTGCAAAGAGGCTGTCGAGAAGGCCCGCGGCGCCAAGGGCGACGAAAAGATCGGCGTGGACATCATCTACCGCGCCCTTTCGGGCCCCATCAAACAGATCGCCAAGAACAGCGGCATCGACGGCTCCGTGGTGGCCGACGAAGTCAGTCACAAGCCCGAAAACATCGGCTTCGACGCCTACAGCGGCAAATACGTCGACATGTTCAAGGCGGGCATCATCGACCCATTGAAGGTCGTCCGCACGGCCTTGCAGAACGCGGCCAGCATCGCCGGGCTGCTGCTGACCACCGAGACGCTGGTGACCGACTTGGAGAAGGACGACAAGAAGAAAGTGATCGAGGGCGCCGTCCGCTAAACGCGGATGCGGTCCCGCGAGCTTTCAGCCGAGCACGATCCAGCGGGGCCGTCTCCAACCGGGGCGGCCCCGCTTTTGTTGTTAAGGATGCGGCAATCGCCGGTTCTGATAACGGATGCGCATCAAGAACCGCGGTCTCGGATCGCTCTTACCGCGTTCGCGTGATGTAGGTTACAATATGGTGAAGATGGCTGACAAACGCGATTATTACGAGGTCCTGGGGGTCGATCGTTCCGCAAGCAAGGAGCAGATCGCGGTGGCCTATCGCAAGTTGGCGCTGAAGTATCACCCCGACCGCAATCCGGGCGACGAAGACGCGGTCGCCCGCTTCAAGGAGGCGGCCGAGGCCTTCGAGGTGCTCAATCATCCGGACAAGCGGGCGAAGTACGACCGCTTCGGCTTTCAGGGGCTCCAGGGCGGCGACGCCCCGCACTTCCGCGACGTGGGCGACGTCTTCGAGGCCTTCGGCGATTTTTTCGGTGAAGGGATCTTCGGCGAACTTTTCGGCGGCGGACGCGGAGGCCGTGCCCGCAGGGGCGCCGACGTCCAGTGCGAGGTGGTCGTCGAGCTGCGCGAAGCGGCCGCCGGCGTATCGAAGACCGTCGAGTTCGAGCGGCACGCGGCCTGCGAGACGTGCAACGGCTCGGGGGCCAAGCCGGGCACCCGGCCGGAGAAATGCCCTTATTGCGGCGGCACCGGGCGGGTCGTGCAATCCAGCGGATTCTTCTCGCTGCAAACTCCCTGCCCCTCCTGCCACGGCGCCGGACGCGTGGTTCGCGAACATTGCCCCGGCTGCCGCGGCCAGGGCTACTTGCTCCGCCGCGCGAGCCGCAAGATCGACATCCCGCCGGGCGTCGACAACGGCACCCGCTTGCGGATCGGCGGCGAAGGCGAGCCCAATCCATCGGGCGGACCGCCGGGCGATTGCATCTGCATGGTTCGCGTCAAGGAGCATCCGCTGTTCCATCGCGACGGCCGCGACCTGATCTGCCAGGTGCCTATCAGTTATTCGCAAGCCACGCTCGGCGCGCGGATCGGCGTACCCACGCTCAACGGCCCCGAGCAAGTTGACGTGCCCGCGGGTACGCAGCCGGGCGAGGTCTTCACGCTCCGCGGACGCGGCATGCCGGACGTGCGCTACCGCGGCCGCGGCGATCTGCACGTGCAGATCACCGTGGAAGTGCCCAAGCGGCTTTCCGAGCGGCACGAGGAGCTCCTGCGCGAGTTGGCGGAAATCGAAAATGCGGAGGTCTCGTCCAAGCGAAAGACCTTCTTCGAGAAGATCAAAGAATTGTTCCACACGGAAGAAAACACATGAACGACGAACCCACGAACCCCAATCCCACTTCGTCCGCAGGCGGCGACGCCGGCCAGCAGGAGCCGGCCGGCGACAACCTGCTGGAGCAGTTGCGCGCGGACCTCGAAGCGGCCAAGGACCGCGTGCTCCGCAGCCAGGCCGAGTTGGAAAACTATCGCAAGCGGGCGGCGCGCGAGATCGAGGAAAATCGCCGCTATGCCGAATTGCCCCTGATGCGCGACCTGCTGCCGGTGCTGGACAACATCGAGCGGGCCATCGCCGCCGCGGAGAAGGCCCAGGACGTGACGGTGCTCCTGGAAGGCATCAAGCCCATCGCCCGGCAGTTCGAGGAGATCTTCGGCCGCCACCATTGCCAGCGGATCGGGGCCTTGCATTTGCCGTTCGACCCGCACCTGCACCACGCAATTTCGCAGCAACCCAGCAGCGAGCTTCCGCCCAACACGGTGTTGCTCGTGGCGCAGCCCGGCTTCCAACTGCACGACCGCGTCGTGCGGCCCAGCCAGGTGATCGTGTCGCGCGCGCCGGACGCGTAATTTGGAGTGCGGCGATTTATCGCCGCTTTGCGGCCTTTTTTCCAAGAATTCAAATATGGATCCTGCTGACAACTCAACGCTCAGGAAAAAGCGGCGACGACCATGAGTACATGGTGCCCGCGCCGCACTCCAAAAGGAAACGACACTATGCCGACCTATGACTACGTGTGCGAAGCTTGCGAGCACGCCTTTGAACTTTTCCAGTCGATCAAGGATGAACCGAAGAAGCAGTGCCCCGAATGTGGCAAGAAGAAACTGCGGCGGCTGATCGGGCCGGGCGCGGCGATCGTCTTCAAAGGCTCCGGTTTCTACACGACCGACTATCGCAGCGAGTCGTATAAGAAGGCCGCTGCCGCCGACAAGCCGGCCGCGGCCCCCAGCGATAAGCCCAGCGAGAAGTCCGGCGACGCCGGCGGCAAGAAAGAGAAGAGCAAGGGCAAGAGCGCCGCGAAGGCGTAACGCGAGACGGGTACCGAATACTCGGTACTCAGCAGGCCCCTTGCGCCACTACCATGTCCCAGCGACGTTGTCCAACCTGCGAGCGGCTCTTCGATTCGGAGCAAAGCCCCGCGCTGCCGTTTTGCAGCGTGCGCTGCCGGCTGGCCGACCTCAATCGCTGGCTGACGGAAGGCCATTCCTTGCCCTACGAGCGGCCGGAAGAGGATGAGGCGCAGCCGCGAAGTCGGGACGAAGACCAGGATTAGCACTCGAAGCCGTATCCGACTTGAATTTCCATGTCCGATAGGGAAGAAATTCAAGGTTCATCCGTCTGAAGCGCGCGCAGACGTAAACCGTTACGAACTTCTTCCCATTGTCGGAAACCCATAGCGCACCGCCGCCGCGGAGGCCGGTGACCTTGCCGTGGTTGTCGGTCGTGAGCAGGCAGATCTTGCCGTTCCACTCGAACGCGCTGCCGTCCTCGACGAAGATTCCGTCGTAAGTGAGCGGTGTCGGCTCCATTCTGTACGGGCCGTCGAAGCGGTCCGCAATGGCGAGGCCATACGCCGTTCCGTCCTGGTAGCGAGCCTTGAAGTACAGATGATACTTGTCGCCGACTTTCAGCAGCGTCGGATTTACGACCTGCGAACCGTGCGTCCAATGATTCGGGTCGGGCGATGGGCCCAGCAACGGGCCGCCATCGGCGACTTTCTTCCACGGGCCATCCAACGACTTCGACGTGACCATGCCGATCTGCTGGTTCTTCGGATGCGGCGGCTGATGGAAATCCGAATTCGCGATGTAGACCAGCGCATAGGTATCGCCGAATTTCTTGATCTCCGGATTGCTCGGCGCGAACGCATCCCACTCGCCCGTGCGGCCGGAGCCTTTCAATACGACCGCGCGAAACGTGTACGGCCCTTCCGGCCTGTCGACCACATAATGCACGATTTCGCTAGATTTGCGCCAGGCCGGATCGACATTCGCCTCCGGCCAGCGCGCGCAGAACAGATGCGTCTTCCCGTCCTCGCCGACCAATCTTCAATCCCCCTCCTTGCGAAGCGTCTCGTCGTCGGGCTGCCGCTCCTTCCAAAGCTTAATGGCGGCGTCGTTCTTCTGCGGCGCACCGGGCGTGCTGCGGCCATCGGCAATGTACTTCTCCAGCAACTTCGTCAGCCGCGCGACGATTTTTGGGTGGCTCTTGTATTCGTTGGCCCGTTCGCCCACGTCTTTGGTCATGTCGTAGAGTTGGACCGGCGGGAGGTGCTTGGCTGCCTTGCTGCGGGGCTTCGGCGCGCTCCAACCGCCGGACGTGGCACAGAGTTCGAGTTTCCATTGTCCCTGTCGGATGGCGAAGGAGCCGTTGATCGAATGATGGACGACGGCCTCGTGCAACGGTTTGTCAGCCGTTCCCAGCAATGCCGGCAGGATGCTGACGCTGTCCTCGCCGGCATTGTCCGGCAGCTTCACGCCGAGGATCTCGGCACAGGTCGCCATCAGATCGGTCAGGCAGATAATCTGATCGCTCTTCGAGCCCGGCTTGATTTTGCCCGGCCAGCGGGCGAGAAATGGAATCCGGTGGCCGCCGTCCCAGATGTCGGCCTTGTACCCGCGGCGGAGTTCACTGGGAAAATGACCATGTGCTTCCAAGCCGGCCACACCAATATACGGCGCACAACCGTTGTCGCTGGTGAAGATGACGAGCGTATCGTCAGCAACCCCGCTTTTCTCCAGTGCCGCCAGTACTTCGCCGACAGCCCAGTCGGTTTCCATCACGAAATCGCCGTAAGCGCCCAGCCCGCTCTTGCCCTGCCACTGTTTGGTCGGCACGATCGGCGTATGAGGCGAATTGAGCGGCAGGTACAGGAAGAACGGGCTGCCGGCCTTCGCGTGCCCATCGATATAGGCAACCGCCTTGCGTGTCAGGGTTGGCAGCACGTCCACCGCCTCGAATCCCGGCGCCGCCGCCCCTTTGCGCACCCATTTCTTTTGGGTCGTAGGCGCTTCTGTGAAGCGGTCGTTTTCAATGAAGGCAAACGGCGGCATGTCCAGCGAGGCGCTGATGCCGAAGTAGTAATCGAAGCCGCGCGTCGTTGGACCATCGCCGACGCGCGTCTCCCGATGATTCTTGGAAATATCCATGCCCAGATGCCACTTGCCGATACAGGCGGTGCTGTAGTCGTGCTCTTTCAGGAGCTTCGGCACCGTCAGTCGATCCGCCGCGATGAGCGGTTCGCTGTAACCTTCCAAAACACCCGTCTGCAGCCGCGTACGCCAGTTATAGCGGCCGGTGAGGATGCCGTAGCGGCTCGGCGTGCAGACGGCGGAGCTGGAGTGGGCTTCGGTGAAGATCATTCCCTGCCCGGCCAACCGGTCGATGTTCGGCGTGGCGATCTTGCTCCGTGTGCCGCCCAGACAATGCACGTCGCCATAACCGAGATCGTCGCAGAGGATATAGACGATATTGGGTTTGTGCGCGGGCGCATCGGCGGCGTACAGCGTGGCCAGCGGCGGCAGCAGTAGGGCGGTGAGAGCAATGGTTGTGATCTTGTTCATGTTTGGGTTCCGTTAAGCCCTTTGCACAATTCCAGCAGAATGCCCATTATGCGCCGTCGCCGAAAAGAAACAGCCACGAGGTTCGCGACCTCATAGCTGTCCCTCAAGACGCGCGCTGCCGGGAAAGGCACGTTGGGCGTGATTAGCCCTTAAAAAACTGCAAAAAATCGTCCTCGGCTTGGGATATACGGTCCACACGCCGCTATCTGGCTTGGGCGACTTGCTCTTGCTCTTGCCGGACGAGCACTCCATGTACGCCGTGCCGTTTTGATCCGCTGTGTAGCCCGTGGACGACTTGCTCTTGGATGACTTGCCGCTCTTGGCAACCTGGATCGTAAGTGCCGTAGGCAGAACCGTTTTAACGGTCCCTGAGAGCGATACTGGAGTCGGTTGTGGGGCGCCCTTCGAGCCGCCCTTCGAGCCGCTTTTTCCCTTCGCCAGCAGCGTAGCGGGTTGATGCCCGTCATCGCCGCGGAGGGTTGGAAGGTCGCCTGCCGCGAGGCCCAGCAAGAGAATCGCCGCGAGGTAATGTTTGAATCGCAAGTTCGTCACGGTACCTTTCAAAGGGTTAAGAAAAAACTGGCTACCGGGGAATATCCAAGCTCGGTGAAACGCAAGGTGCTGGGGGCTAAACCAGCACCGTTCCGGCATGGGTGTAACCGGCATGGGGTAAGAATACGTTTTAATGCAATCTGCCTGCCACGGCAACCGGTTGGTTCTTCGAAATCAGTGGCCTCTATTTTGCCTCCGTCGCCAAGTCGCCAGTCCGGCAACAACGCCAGCCACAACGAGCACCAGCGTGCCCGGCTCGGGAACCGGTGTGATCGAAGGCGAAGCCGCAAGCGGCCGGTCTAGCCGGGAGCTAACAGCTCCTGCATCGGACCCCGCCCCGCCCGGCCCGGCGCTGAACGCCGAGGCGTCGCCGATGGTCAAGCTCGAACCAACGGCGAGCGCTTCGTCGTTCGTCAGAATCGATGTGCCGGATTGCACGAATGTGCCGCCGGCGTAGCTGTCCGTGCCGCTGAGGATCAATTCGCCGGTGCCGTCGGCGCTGACGAGCGTCAGCGACCGCGATTCCGACGTCGTAAGGCTGTCGTCGGCGATGTTTCCGGAAATCGTCAACTGGCCGTAGTTCGAAGCGGAGACCGCCAAATTTCCGCCGGCAATCATCACGGAGGCCGCGATGGAATGCGTGCCGCTGGTAACGTTGATTTGCGCGGGCAGACTGCCCGTGTTGGTCATCGTCAGGCTGTTGGTGCCGGGGTCCACCAGCGTATAGCCGCCGGTCGTGCTGCTGCTGGTAAAGGTCAGGCTGCCCAGCGTCTGCGGTATGTCCAGGGAGATCGTTACCTGCGAGGTAGTCGGCGCGCCGACGATCGCGCTCGCTCCCGGGACGCTGGCCGGTGGACTGCCGCCAGTCCAATTTCCGCTGTTGCTCCAGCTCGCGCCGCTGGCGGTGTTGTTCCAGGTGGGCAGGAGGGAAGAAACGATTTCCAACGCGCCGGACAAGTATGCAAGCTGAAGACTCGCGTTGGCAATGGGAGCGCCGTTCACGTCCACCGTAGCAAATGTGCCCGCCGGCGTGCCATTATAAGTCATCAGGGTCCCGCTATTGAGGTTCAAATCCGAGACGTTGAGCGTTCCGGCAAAGCCTGCGGTCCCGGTACTTGTCAGGAGATTGTTGTAACCGAGGTTCAGCGTGGCGTTGCTGCTGGAAATTGTCAGCGAGGCGATGGTCTGGGCGTAGCCGCTGGCGTCCGCCCCTGGTTCGTGGGGCGTGCGAGAAAGCAGCAAACTCCCTCGCCCTTTGGGAGAGGCACCCAGAGGGTACCCGGGGGTGAGGGTTGGGCGTGCGCCGTGGATTCGTGCAAATCGTGTCATTCGTGGTTTCTCTGCTTTTCGATCCGT
>Ga0302320_10010546_pt1 | contig 19679 bp, 14 predicted proteins | sample Bog_T0_3_FD_202130 | JGI IMG/M metagenome (GOLD analysis project Ga0302320, IMG submission 202130) | Peat permafrost microbial communities from Stordalen Mire near Abisko, Sweden - Bog_T0_3 | ecosystem: Environmental > Terrestrial > Soil > Wetlands > Peat | place: Sweden: Abisko, Stordalen Mire... | reverse complement strand
TTCAACGAAAGGCACATCCTGGCGATCACCCAGGCGATTTGCCTGTATCGTGCGCGGCATGATACCTCAGGCCCGCTGTTTGTGGGCATCGACACCCACGCGCTTTCGATCCCGGCCTACGCCACCGCGCTCGAGGTGCTGGCGGCGAACGGGGTCGAGGTGATGATCGCCGAGGGGAACGAATACACGCCGACTCCGGTGATTTCCCATGCGATCCTGGCGTACAATCGCGGGCGAAAGGCCGGGCTGGCCGACGGGATTGTCATCACGCCCTCGCACAATCCGCCGCATGACGGCGGCTTCAAATACAATCCTCCGCATGGGGGGCCGGCCGACAACGCAGTCACCGATTGGATCGAGGCGAAGGCAAATGCGCTGCTCGAAGCCCGGCTCAAAGGGGTGAAACGAGTTCCCTATGAAAAGGCTTTGCGCGCTTCGACCACACATCGGCACGACTATGTCAGCGGCTACATCAACGACCTCGGCGACGTAATCGACCTGGACGTCGTTCGCGGCGCGAAGCTCGGCCTCGGGGTCGACCCGCTAGGCGGTGCCGGAGTCCATTATTGGGCGCGGATCGCGGAGCGCCACGGGCTAGAGCTGACCGTCGTCGACGAGACGGTCGATCCCACCTTTCGGTTCATGACGGTCGATTGGGATGGCCAGATCCGGATGGATCCGTCGTCGCCTTATGCAATGGAGCGGCTGATCGGAATGAAGGACCGTTTCGATCTCTCGTTCGCCTGCGACACAGATTACGACCGCCACGGGATCGTCACCGGCAGCGTTGGCCTTCTCCCGCCCAATCATTACCTCTGCGCCGCGATTCACTATCTGTTTCAAAACAGGCCTAATTGGCGCAGGGCGGCAGCGGTGGGAAAGACCGTGGTGAGCAGCGCGATGATCGACCGAGTCACGGCAAAGCTCGGCCGGGAGCTTTACGAGGTGCCTGTCGGCTTCAAGTGGTTCGTTGAGGGCCTGCTCGATGGCTCGCTGGGTTTTGGCGGAGAGGAGAGCGCGGGGGCCTCTTTCGTCCGTATGGACGGCAGCGTTTGGACGACGGACAAGGACGGATTCATCCCCTGCCTTCTCGCTGCGGAGATCACGGCACGGACAGGCTGCGATCCGGGCGAGATATACAGGGCGCTCACTCGCGAATTCGGCGAGCCGTGTTACGATCGCGTGGAAGCGCCCGCCACGCCTGCGGAAAAGGCCGTGCTGGCGAAGCTTTCCCCCGGACAGATCAAGCTCTCCGAGCTGGCGGGCGAAAAGATCCAGGCCATCATCACCCGAGCCCCGGGCAACGATGCGCCGATCGGCGGGTTGAAGGCCGTGACGGAAAGCGGGTGGTTCGCGGCGCGTCCGTCCGGGACGGAGGACATCTACAAGATTTACGCCGAGAGTTTTCGGGGGGATGCCCAGTTGCGGCAGATCCTGAAGGAGGCCGAGACCATCGTCAGCGGAACATTGGCGGCTGCAGCGGGGCCGAAGGCGGGCCCGGCGCCGGCGTCCCCTCCCCCATACAATAGGTAGAAACCTATCGGTCGCCCAGCATGGGGGCTGCAACGACGCGGTGAAGCGCTACGGGGTCCGCTTGGACGCCCAAGGTGACGCGGGAGGTTTCCTTGGCTTGCTCCGGGTCGGAGAGCTGTTAGCGGCGCACGGATCTGTTTTCCGCTTCAGGGCATTTACCGCATTAACGTTGATCTGACGGGCGTTTCCGATGGGTTTCATTAATTCAACCAGCATAATCCATGCGCGCCTCCGCCGCCATGGGGTCTCCAACGCATACCAAGCGTGATAACCTGGCGGAACACCAGCCCAGTCAGAACTGTGAACTGCGCGTGTCGCGCCGATCGTCGGCGGCCTTTGTCTGCGCGCACGGCGTCCGCTCACATCATCCGAATGGGTTGCCGGCCGACCTCCACCGGGGCATTTTCGGCGTTGGGTTCCGCAGGAAACATGATAGTCAATGTAGTTGCAACAGATTCACAAATCGCAGCCGAACCAGATATGCAACCATCGCACCCCACCCTTCCCCTGGCCGCCCTCTTGCTCTCGGCGGCCTTCCTTGCCTCGTGTGTTTCGAGTGAACACGCCCCCGCCAGATACGTGATCTCGGAGCACGGCGCGGTCGGTGACGGCACTACGGTCAACACCAAGGCCATTCAGGGCGCGATCGACGCCTGCGCGGCCGCAGGGGGCGGCGTGATAGTCGTTCCAAAGGGTGTGTTCGTGAGCGGCGCCCTCTTCTTCAAACAGGGAGTTAATCTGGAGGTGGATAAGGATGCGGTGCTGAAGAGCACGACCTCAATGGCCGATTTCCCGCCCGTTTACACGAGCTGGGAGGGCATCGAGCGCTATTGGACATCGGCCTTCCTGAATTTCGTGGGGATGAAGGACGTGGTCGTCAGCGGCGAGGGCACGATCGACGGATCGGGCCTCGGTTTTCCGGGACAGGGCCCGGGGGCGCGTCGCCCGGGCGGCCGGCCTCCAGCGGGCGCAAGGCGCCCGCCGCCGCAACCCTCCCCCGTGCCCGCGACCCTGCCAAGGCCCGAGGATGTCTATCCGTCGCCGCTGCCGAGCGTTGACGCGCTCAACCTTGCGGCCGACCCTGCCCACCTGCCGCCGATCAACGCGGCGGGCATCTACCTTCCGGGTGGCGCTGGCCGGCTTTCCCCGCCGCGCGCCGTGGTCTTCCAGAATTGCACGAATGTCAGGGTGTCCGGCCTGCACCTGAAGAACCAGGCAAAGTGGGGATTCGTCTTCATCTATTGCAGCAATGTCGCTGCGGAGAACCTCACCGTTGCCATAGATTCGTACATTCCGAGCTCCGATGGCATGGACGTATGCTCCAGCAGCGACGTTCGCATTTCCCACTGCGACATCATGTGCACCGACGACGACATCTCGATCAAGGCCGGAAAGGATGCGGACGGGCTGCGGGTGAACCGACCCTCGGAGAACATCACGATCAGCGACTGCACTTTTGGCTCTGGGGGCGGAGTGGCCATGGGATCGGAAGTCAGCGGGTCGATCCGGCACGTGCTCGTCCAGGGCTGCAAATTCACCGGCTCAAGCACGGTTGCGCGGATCAAGTCGCAGCCGAGCCGCGGCGGAGTGGTGGAGGACATCGTCTATCGCGATATCCAGGTCGAGAACGTGAGCCGGGCGATCGAGCTCGACCTTCAGTGGAGAATGGTGCCTCCGCTGGCGCCGCGGGCCAGGGAGCTGACGGTCCTCCGCAACGTGAAGATCATCAACCTTACCGGCACGGCCCAGTCCGTCGGGCTGATCCGGGGCTTCAAGGAGGCCCCGATCAAGGACATCGGGTTCGAACATTGCCAGGTGACGGCGCAGCACGGGCTCGCCGTCGCAAACGCTCCGGACCTGGATACGTCCGGCCTCGAACTCAAGGTGGCCCAGGGTGCGCCGATCATCCACGAAAACGAGACGGCACAACCCTGAGCGCAAGGCGTCCGACACGATCGACTTCAACGGCCCGGGGAACCCATGTCACGGACTGCGCGGTGGCCCGGTTCCCGGATGCAGTGACCCGGCAGTTGCCCGGACATGTGCCGCCGGATCCGGGTGCGCGGTCTCCGGGGTCCTACCACAAGTCGCGGTCCTCCTCTCTGGCCGGGACTTGAGACGACGCGGGCGAGAGCTTCGCCCGTTCGCCCGGTCCAACCGAAATCGCCCCGCCCTCGGGTCCCGAGGCCTGCCATCCATCGATCACGGCTCCGGGACACCGGTCCAGCCTGAGCGCCGGGACGCCCGGCGTTGCAGCACCCGTCGAGAGCTGATCCAGCCGCAGTCCCGAGGAATCGCGGATCAGGAAGGCCGGTCCCTGCGAGGCATCCATCCGGATGTCGCTCAGCTCCAGCCCCCTCGTGTCGCTCGCCCTCAGCCCGCCTGCTCCCGTTGCGACGATGTCGCTCATCCTCAGGCCCTCGATCGGCATCTCGGGCAGGCCCGAAATGGAGATCGTTATGGGTGAGCCCGGCTTGTTGCCGCTGATGCTCACGGGATTCCAGCCGTATTCGAAGCTGCCGCGGGCACCCCGGATCGTCACGTGGCTGATCGCTATCCTTCGGAACACCGGCGTTCGAACGGAGACCGGTTCCTGCGGAGGGGGGCTCTCCCCCTGCATCGTGTAATACTGCGAAACGCTGATGGCTCGACCGACATCCTCGAGCACCATGTCCTGGATCCGTATGTTCTCCACCACCCCGCCCCGGCCGCGCTCGCTCTTGATGTTGATCCCCCCCTGGGTGCCCTGGCAGACAATGCCGCTCACGGCGACATCGCGAATGCCGCCTGAGGTCTCGCTGCCAATGACAATGCCCCCGGAGCCGCGGCGAATGATGCAGTTGGTGATTGTGACATCCTCCGTCGGCCGGTTGACGCGCAGGCCGTCGGCATCCTTGCCCGCCTTTAGCGTGATGGCGTCATCCCCATTGTCCAGGTAGCAGTCGGAAATGCGCACGATGCGGCTCGAATCGATGTAAATGCCGCCCGTGAACGCCCCCGGGAAGGTTTCCAGCGATACGCCTCGGACAACGACATTCTCGGAGTAGAGCAGATGCACCGACCAGAATGGCGCGCCTACCATGCGGATGCCCTCGAGGAGCACATTTTTGCAGTTCTTGAACCGGATGAAAGGCGGCCGCAGCAGCGGCGCAGCCTTCAGGTATTCGCTTTCGGGCTGGGGCGTCCTTTTCTGCAAAAGCGCGAGGAGGCTGTTCCAGGCCGGGCCAAATGCGGAACCCATGCTCGTCGCCGTCTTGGGCTGCGGGCCGCCCATCAACTGGACCCACTCCGCATTGCTGGTGGTTATGGTGCCCCGGCCGGTGACAGTCACATTCTCCAGGTCGCTTCCCCCGATCAGCGGTATTGGAGCCAGGCATTCGATGCCCTGGACGCGCCCCCACGCATAGGGCAAGCGGGCGGCCGGGAAGCGGAGAACGGCGCCGGCGTCTAGCTGGAGGACCAGATTGCTGACGAGCTCTATGGGGCCGCTGATGTAGGTCCCAGCCGGGACTTCGACCGTGCCGCCACCCGCGGCCTTCGCGGCCTGGATTGCCGATCGAATCGCCTCGGTGGACGGGGCCGATCCGTCGCGGTATGCGCCATAGTCCGTGACGTTGTAGACCGCCTCTGCGCCGCGGAGCGGGGGCGCCACGGGAAGCACCGGTGGCGAAAGCAGGGCAAGCGCCCCCAGCAGGGCAAGGCGGCGTTGGCCGCCCGCGATTGCCCCGATCCTGCTTAATTTCTGCCCGGGAGAATGGCTGGAGTTGGACATGGTTGAGCGGGGCTTGGTGGGGGGGGCGTCAATCGCTGCGGTGGTAAACGCCGAATATGGCCTCGAAATTGGCCAGATGGGTGTAAAGGGCGAAGAATACGGGGATTGCCGCCGCCAGGCAGAGAAAGCCAATGAACAGCGGCTGGCGGCACCCGAACGGGGACAGGAGTTTCCTCAGGGAGGACCCCATCGCCACGCCGGGATTGGAGTTGGGTAAGGCCACGCGCTGGTCGTTGAGCAAGGGCTGGTCCACGGGAAAGGCGAGCCAAGAAGGCTGCAGGCTAGGCGCTTAGCGCTTAGTCGGGCTCGGCGCCAGTTATCGAGCTTCGACTGACCAGTCCGCGCGGGGGCCCTGTGAGGGCCTCCGCAAGGCTCTTTTCGTCGACCTCGTAGACGAGCACATTTGGGGTTATCTGTGCGTCAGGCTGGCGCATGCGGAGGTAGGCGCACAGCCGGGCGAAGCGCAGGAGTTCAAAGATCCGGAAGGCCTTGTTTCCAAAATCCGTTTCGGGGGAGATCGTTGGCAGTTCGCGCCCGATGGCCTGGTAGCCCTCTTCGTACTGGTGCAGCCAAGGTCCGCGAATGGGGTTGCTGCCTATGCCCTGGAGCATGGTGGCGCTAATGATGTAGGTACCGGGCTTCAGAACGGCCGGCACCACGGCGCGCCGTTCAAAATCCTGGGGAAGCAGCAGCGCCCGGATTCCGTAGTGGTCGATGAAGCTGTTGCCGAAATACGAGAAGTAAAGCGGCCGCTCTCCTCCCGGCCGCTCCGCCCGGGCGTCGATCCAGCGCCTTACGGCCGGCAGGTCCTGCCCCCAGTCGTACGAGCTGTCGACAAACAGGCGCCAGCCGTTCCTCGGGCCGCCTCCGAACTCATTGACATAGGTCAGGTAGTTCGGCCGCACGATCAGGATCTCCGCTGCGGATCCGGCGATGAGGATGGCGGCGATGACCGCCGCCTGCCACGGGCGGCGGAACGGGAAGCGGGTGGCGGCGCCGGCCACGACGAAGAGCATCGGAAAGACAGGCAGGATGTGGCGGATGCCGATGTTGAACCGGCTTTCGACGGCCACGGCGCCGTAAATGGCTCCTGTGGCGAGGAACGGCGCCATCCCGTAGAGGTCGACGCGGGGGGCTGAGGATGAATTGCGGCGCAGGGCAGGCACCGCCGCCGCCGAGCCGAGGCAGAGAGCGAGCAGGAGCGCAGGGGGCGACTTGAAGAAAGTGACAAGGGGGAAGAAACTCCAGAATCCCACGATGGAATAACGGCCCATGAAGAAGCAGAGCCGCTGCAGCTTCCCCAGGAAGAGATGAATGTCGTACAGGTACGCTTCCGGGAGCAGGTGTCCGCGGCGGCACATGTCGACCAGCCTCGCGGCGGGACCGGAGTCGGGCTGCGCCCAATACGAGGCGTCCACGGATGCCCCGTGCGCGTAGTGGAATCCGTAGACGAGCCATATGACGCCATACGCGACAACCGCCGCGACGGCATGGGCCAGCGCGAGCCGCCAGGCGCGCAACGGGCGCGGGCCCGCCGCCCAGCGCACGGCTAGGAGCACGGCTGCGATCGCGGGAAAGATCACACCCGTGAACTTGGTGGTCAGCAGCGCGCCAAGGCTGATGCCAAGCGCAGCCGTCCACAGGGGCGACGGACGGTGGATCATGCGCCAGTAGGCGGCCGCGGTGACGGTGAAAAGAAGCGCTGTCGCCAGGTCGACCGTTGCCACGGCGCTGTTGGATATGATGACCGGATTGAGGCAGTAGAGCGTCAGCGTCAGGATTCCCGCGGCGGGACCGTGAAGCCTGCGCGACGCGGCAAAGAGAATCCACCCCAGGACGACAGCGGAGGCAGCGACGGCCAGACGGCTCGCCATGAGCATGGCCTCGGTCCGGTTTGCCGGGTCGTAAAGGAAGAGCGGGCCGAGCTCGATCGGACTCTTTTCCACCACAAGGTTCTTCTCATCGCGCATGACATCGGGAATCCTGGGCCTGAGGGCGAGGAGCGGCAGCCCGATCCAGATTTCCGCAAGCCTCAGGTTCTCCGCCGGGACCTCCGGGCAGCCCGGCGCGAGGTAGGAGTAGCCGGCGAGCATCATGCTCGGTTCGTCGTAAGCCGGGGATTTGTCCCGCGCCGCATCAAAACAAAGGAGCGCGAAAAGACCCAGGATCGCCGCAGGGCAGAAAATGCCGATGAAAGCGGGCGGGAGGCGCTCGAAACCTGAAAAGGGCCCCCTAGTGGGAAGCTGCAACGCCCTGCCGGAATTGGATGGGAATATGGACACGCGCCGAGCCTTCACCAAGGGCTAGTCTGCATTCATCACAAAACCGATGAAGATTGGCCAGGATCGTCGAGCGAAAAGAACCGAAGGCGACCGAGCTGTGCTATGGGCACAGCGCAGGGAGCCAGAGGCCCTTTGCGCCGACGAGATTGGGCAGGATTGTGGCCGCTTCCGCGGCCATCCCTTCGGGACTCGGCCTTCGGCCTCGCCATCTTCGCGCTGCTGCGCTTCGTCGTCGGTTTTGTAATGAATGCAGGCTGGCGCCGGTCACCGGTGAGTCAAGAAGCCGCCGGGTGGTTACGGCGGAAATCCGCCCTGGACCCAGGTCATCGGACCGTCTTCCCGCGGGCCGCCGGGGGAGACGACGAAGGCCAGTCCATGCTCCTCGAGCCACTGCCTGGCCGCCACGGCCTGCACCCTTGGGAACGCGTGCAGGAGCATGTTGCCGCGGGTGAAACGAAAGGCTTCGACGCCAAGGGCGTCTTCGAGCAGGCTCGCGTGAGCGCGGCTGCGGGTCATCAGGTCCACGTAGGCCACCTCGGCCTCGTCGGCAACGGCCACCCATTCGATGCCCAACAGGGCGTAATTGACCGGGGTTTGCTGCTTCACGGTTTGGGCGATTTCACGGCAATAAATGCCGCTGCCATGTTGGCAGCAGGATCCGGACCATCCGTTCCTTGCAGGTGAAATTCGCAGAGCTCATCAAGGGTCGCCACGGCAATGGCCTTCTCGAAACAGGATCGAAACGATTCGGCCGAAGTATAAGGGGGTAGAATGGGCAGGAGCCATCAGACGACATCATCGTCTAAAGGCTCCTGCCTACCCTACCGGATCGCCTACTCGGAATACTCGGCCCAGCTGGACCGGGTCTCGGTCAGCCGGACGCGCTCTATGCGCACGCCGGGAGGAAGGGTTCCTGTTTTTCTGGAGCCTCGCGTCCGGCCGATGAGCTTGCGCTTCAGTTCGTCAAAGACGGCCTTGGCCATGACTTCGCTCGTCGGATCCCTGCCGGTGAACGGCACGACGCGCCTGCCGTAGGTCTTCTTTAGAAACGCGAAATTCGGGTCGTCGGTATTGAGGCAAAGGGCGTGGTCCCACCGATCGAGAAAATCGCCCAGGGCCCGCTTTATCACCGTGAAGTCGCAAACCATGTCGTTCCCGTCGAGACAGTCCGATTCAAGGATGACCTCCACGGTGCGGCTGTGGCCGTGCGGATAGCGGCACTTGTCCGGGTGTTTCGAGAGGGCGTGGCCGCTCTCGAATTCGAAGCTCTTGCAGATGCGGAAGGGCATGGTGCGCGGAATGGATCAGTCCCAGCCGATCTGGCGTCCCTTGTTCTGGTCCTCGAGCCAGCTCTCGAGCGGCTTGAAATACTCGACCATCGCCCTCGTTGAGAGGTCCTCGCCGGTCTTTTCGCGGAGCAGCCTGCGCCAGTCTTCCGTGCCGCCCTTCTCGAGGATGCTCTTCAGCCAGGCTCCGACCTCCCTGTTGCCCGCGTAATTGCAGGCCTGCGGCGGCTGGTGCAGGATGTTCCGGGCGATGTAATCGTGCAGCTGGAACTTGAGCACGGTGGCGACGGCGTAGGAGTAATAGTAACAGGGCGTGTCGTCGATATTGGCCGCCTCGACAAGGCCGGTCCATTCCTGGCTCCAGCGATTGTTGATCCAATGGGCAGGAATGAGCCTTGGAACCGGCTGGTGGTATTTTTCGGCGAGCTTGTACTTGGTCCAGGTGTGCAGTTGCAGGTAAAGGGGCCGCAGGACGCGCATGAAATCGTCCTGCATCCTGACCATCTCCCCGGTGGTCATGCCGTACGCGGCGACCTGGAGTCCGAAATAGTCCGGGAAACCGAGCTCTCCGGCTGCGCCATTCCTGAGGTCGCGCAACTTGATCAGATTGTCCTTGAGGGCTTTGCCAGATTCCTTGGACGCCTCCCAGACGGAGCGCCTTTCCGACAGGTCGGTGCTCGAGGCCAGCAGATCGTCGATCTCATTGGCCGAGATTGGCTTCCCGTGCAGCTTGAACTGGAAACTGTTTAGGATGGAGGACTGCTGGGTTTCAGCATGCACGCGGGCATCCACGAGGGCCGGGTTGGTCATCGGGTACTCGGCGGCATTCAGGAGGATCTGGTTCAGCTGCCGGACCGTGATGTCGTCGAGGGCGTCCTTCTGCGCCAGAAACTCCCTCGCCGACTGGATGATCGCCGGGTTTCCGTTGAAGGCCGCATAGGCCTTGCCTGCGGCCTCGGATGCGGCGTCGTGTTCGGGAGTCACGTCGGTCACCGCATCCCACTGGGCCTCGCTGTTCACCCGATACAGGGACTGGTAGCCCGCGTTGACGAGATTTAGAAACGCATCCGCGCGCTCCTGGACCGGGTTGACGCCCCGCGGCGGCGCCGCAACTGAGACCGCGGCCGCAAAAAGAAGGACCAGGGGCTGAAGACAGGCTCGAATTCGCATGGCTGGAAAAGAACCGATTGTCGCAGGAACCCGTCAGACGCCAAGCTCGCGTTTGACGGCGGCGAATGCGCCGATGGCAACCTCCAGGTCCTGGCGGCTGTGGGCGGCGCTCACCTGGGTCCGAATCCGCGCGGCACCGCGCGGCACCACCGGATGGGAAAAGCCTATCACATAGACGCCCTTTTCCAGCATTCGCTCGGCAAACTCCTTCGCAAGCCGCGCCTCACCCAGCATGATCGGCACGATCGGGTGGGTGCCCGGCTTGATGGACAGGCCCGCGGCCTGGAGGCCTTCGCGGAAGAACCGCGTGTTCGCCTCCAGGCGGTCCCGCAGTTCGGTCGAGCGCTCGACCAGATCCAGGGCAGCGATTGCGGAGGCTGCGACGGCCGGGGGCAGCGTGTTGGAAAAGAGGTACGGGCGCGAAAGCTGGCGCAGGCAGCCGATGATCTCCTTGCGCCCGGACACATAGCCGCCGCTTGCGCCTCCGAGGGCCTTGCCGAGGGTGCCCGAGATGATGTCCACCCGGCCCATCACCCCATGAAGCTCCGGCGTGCCCCTGCCCCGTGCGCCGACAAAGCCCGCGGCGTGGCTGTCGTCGATCATGACGAGCGCCCCGTGGCGGTCGGCTAGCTCGCAGATTCCGTGCAAGGGGGCGATGAACCCATCCATCGAGAACACGCCGTCGGTCACGATCATCTTGAAGCGAGCGCCGCCCTCCCCGGCCTCCTTGAGGCGGGATTCGAGGTCGGCCAGGTCGCCATTGCGGTAGCGGAAGCGGCGGGCCTTCGACAGGCGGATGCCGTCGATAATGGAGGCATGGTTCAACTCGTCGCTGATGACGGCATCCTCCTCGGAAAGCAGCGCCTCGAACACGCCGCCGTTCGCATCGAAGCAGGAAGAGTAGAGAATCGTGTCGTCGGTCCCGAGAAACGCGCTCAGGCGCGACTCCAGTTCGCGGTGGATCTGCTGGGTGCCGCAGATGAAGCGGACCGAGGCCAGGCCGCACCCCCACCTGTCCAGCGCCTTGTGCGCGGCGGCGAGGAGCTCGGGATGATTGGCCAGGCCGAGGTAGTTGTTGGCGCAGAAGTTGAGGACCGAGCGCTCGCCGTCCCTCGAGGGTACGGGGATTCTGACATGCGCCCCCTGGGGGCTCGAAAGCACGCGCTCGCCCTTGCGAAGCCCGTCCTCATCCATCGTCCGGAGGTTTCTTTCCAGGTTCTCGAGATAATCGGTGTTCATTTTCCCTCCCAATCCGGCGCGATCTTTCCCGATAGCCATGAAGGCATTGGATCGAAGCCGGTCTTGAAATCAGTGAAAGGCAGGCGGTGGGTGATCACCGGCGGGATGCCGGGGCCGCACCGGCCCTGAGCTTGGCGATTGCACGCATGGTCCTCATCGTGCGGCTCCGTCGGGGGTGCCGAGCGCCTCGGCCACGGCGGGGCAGGTGATGCGGCCGCCTTCGGTGTTGAGTCCCTTGGCCAGGCCCGCGTTTGCCGAAAGCGCGCCTTTCACGCCCAGCTCGACGAACTGCACCACAAAGGGTTCGGTCGCCTGCGTGAGGCCGACTGTCGAGGTCCGCCCGACAAGGGCCGGCATGTTCGGGACGGCGTAATGGATCACGCCATGCTCCTTGTAGACCGGGTCGTTGTGGGACGTGGGCCGGATGCTTTCGATGCACCCCCCCTGGTCGATTGCAATGTCCACGATCACGCTGCCGGGCCGCATCTGGCGCACCATCGGGTTGCTGACAACCGTCGGGGCCTTCGCCGCCGGTATCAGGACAGCGCCGACGAGGAGATCGGCGTCGGCGACCGCCTGCTCAAGATTGGAGGGGTTTGCCATGAGGGTCACCACCCTGCCCCGGTAGTCGATGTCGAGCAGTTCAAGCTTGCGCGGATCGAGATCCAGGACCGTGACGCGGGCCCCCATTCCGGCGCCCATCTGGACCGCGTGCGCGCCGGAATTGCCGGCGCCGACCACGACGACGTGACCGGGTAGCGTTCCGGGAATCCCGCCGAGGAGCACCCCCGAGCCGCCGTGCTGCGACTGGAGGAAGTAGGCGCCGATCTGGATCGCCAGGCGGCCGGCAATCTGGGACATGGGCTTGAGAAGAGGATAGGATCCGTCCGCAGCCTCGACCGTCTCGTAGGCGATTCCCCGCACCCGCCTCTCCAGAAGAAACCGGGCGAGCTCCGGCCCGGCGGCAAGATGGAGGTAGGTGAAGATTGTCTGGCCTTCGCGGATCAGGCTGAACTCCGCCGGCAGGGGCTCCTTGACCTTGAGGATGAAGTCGGCTTCCGCCCAGACGTTCCCTGCCGACGCCGAAAGGGTCGCACCGGCCGCCCGGTATTCCGCGTCGGTGAACCCGGCGTTCATGCCGGCCGACTGCTCGATTATGACCGTCGCGCCGAGTGACACGCACCTGCGGCAAAGGCTCGGGGTCATGGAAACCCGTGTTTCGCCAATCTTGATTTCTTTAGGAACGCCGATTTTCATGCCCCAGAGGAGCAGATTTCGGCGGGGATTTCGAGCAAACGGTTTAAATGGCGAAAAGCCCCCGGAGCGGGGCCGATTCCGCGGTCGAGCGGCCCTCCCTGTCAGGAAACCCCGTGCAGCCCGGCGCCGGCCATCGACAGCCGCCGCTCCAGCACCTCCCGCTCCGCCCGGAACCAGAACTCGAGGTCGCTCCCGCGGCCCTGCCCATCCGTCCTCCAGAGCTCGTCGGCGCGGTGCGCCACCTGCAGCTGCAGATGCAAAAGGTCGTCCTCCAGGTCGGAGGCCGGCACATCCGGGTCATTGTGCACGGTATTCATGAGCTTATTACAATTGCTGGTTCCGACAAACATGGCCTTTCTCGGTTCGTTCCGGTACGACCGCCGGTTGCCGAAAAAGTGCCGTCCTGGCCGGCGATTTCAACCGCCCAACTGTAAAGATTGTGAAACGGCCGCGCCGCGGCCGCACTGCCCCCCCACTCAGGCGGCGTAACTGCGCCCGCCGCCGTATCTTCGGCGATGCGGCGGCTGCCGTATTCGATTCGCTGTCAATGCGCCCGGACCGTCTTTGGCTACTCGTCAGGGGGCGCAAATCCCCTGCGCAGGACGTTTTCGGCGATCGCCCGCGGGGAAAGGAAATTCTCCAGGCGGCCGCGGCTATCGGCTTGGCAACATCGGGCTGCGAACATCAGATTCCCGGAAGCCCCCGATACCGGAGAGGCGTGAGGCCGGTGACGGCCTTGAACCGGCGGGTGAAGGCGCTTTGATCGCTGAAACCGCACGCCACGGCGATTTGCGCAAGCGGTTGGTCCGTTTGGCGCAGCTGCTCGATGGCCGCCTGCACCCGGACTTGAATGAGAAGCTGCCCGGGAGTCAGCCGAAATATCTTCCTCACCAGCCGGGTGAACCGGTCCGGCGGCAGGCCGGCCTTGGCGGCCAGTTCGCCGATGGTCAGCGGACGATCAAAATGCTCCTGCAAGTGCCCAATGGCCGCGGCGAGGGAGGCGGGGATGACATGCCCTTTGTCCAGCGCCCCGATATCACGGGATATTCCGGCCAGGCCCACAATCCTTTCGGCGTTGCGCAGCGGGATCTTCGAGGTGAGGCACCAGCCCCGGCGACGGTCGGGATACAGGTGCAACTCGAGTTTTTCCAGGATTCTCCTCCCCGTGCGCAGGACCAGCCGATCCTGAAAGGCATATCCTGCGGCAAGATTGGCGGGATAAAGGTCACTCACGGTTTTGCCGACGATCTCCCGCTTATGCTTCCGTCCGCAGCGCTCGACCAGGCTTTGGTTGACGGCGACATACCGCCCTTCCGTGTCTTTGACGAAGAAGATCGCATCGGAGACCAAGTCGAACAATTCCTCGGCCAGGCCAAATGAGGAAAAGATCTCCGGGAGCATGGTTTTATACAAAAAAGGGGTTCGGGCTGCGGATTTTGGACAATACGTCCGTGGTATAAAAGCTTCCATGGCACAAGCCCATGATTTCCTGTCCCCCGATCCGGCGCTTGAAGAGCGGATTCGGGATATCGGCACCGACCTGTTCGAACGGATGGAGGCCCACCCGGCTCCGGGGATCTTTTCCAAGAAGGGCGCGTACGCCCGCATCATGGAATGGTCGATGAAGGACCCGGCATTCAAGACCCAGCTCTTTCGCTTCGTCGACGTCCTCCCCTCTCTTCACTCCTCGGCCGACATCGTCCGACACCTCCAGGAGTACCTCGGCGACAAGGCGGTTGAGCTGCACCCGGCCCTCAAGGCGGGCCTGGCCGCCTCCTCCTTCGCTCCCGGACTCGTTGCGGGACCGGTCAAGGCCCAGATCGTGGACATGGCGGGCCAGTTCGTCTCAGGCAGGGACACCGCAGACCTGATCAATCAAATCCGCAAAAACGCGAAACAAGGCCTCGCTGTCACGATCGACCTTTTGGGCGAGGCCGTGGTCAGCGACGAGGAGGCGGACGTCTTCCTGAAACGCAACCGCGAAGTGCTCGACGATGTTTCGGCCTTCTACGCGAAGGAAAAGGAGCCGGCTGCCAGCGACTTGGGGCCAAAGGGAGCGCTGCCCCGGCTCAATCTGTCGGTCAAGATCTCGGCCCTCACGCCGGAGGTGCATCCCGCCGACCCGGAGAACTCCATCGAGGCGCTGAAACGGCGCCTGCGTCCGATTCTCCGGCGAGCCGCCGAGGTGGGGGCGTTGATCAATTTCGACATGGAGAGCTACAAGCTCAAAGACCTCACGCTGGCCCTTTTCAAGTCGATCCTGGAGGAACCGGAGTTCAGTCAAAAGCCCGAGATCGGAATCGCGGTCCAGGCCTACCTGCGCGACTGCGAGCAAGATCTGAAGGATCTGGTCGCTTGGGCGCGGGCGCGGGGCCGCCAGCTCAATGTGCGACTCGTCAAGGGCGCCTACTGGGACTACGAGACCATCGTGGCCCGGCAGCGCGAATGGCCTGTACCGGTTTGGGCGCGCAAGCCCGAGTCGGATGCCAATTACGAAAAGCTCACCGCTTTTCTGCTGGAGAACATCGACATTGTGACGCCGAATTTCGCGTCGCACAACGTCCGCACGATCTCCCACGCAATCGCGCAGGCGGAGAAGCGCGGCCTTGATCCCAAAGCCTACGAATTCCAGGCCCTGTACGGCATGGCGGACGACTTGAAGGCGGCGCTTTTGCAGCGCGGCCACCGGGTGCGCGAGTACTGCGCGATCGGCGAATTGCTTCCGGGCATGGCCTATCTGGTGCGCCGCCTGCTCGAAAACACCTCCAACGAGGGTTTTCTGCGGATCAAGAACACCGGCGAAGCCTCGCTGGAGCAACTGCTTTGCAATCCGGTGGACCTCATCGCCTCGGCCCCCGAACCAATGGCCCGCAAGCCGCGGGAGGGCGCATTTGTCAACGCCGCGAATCTCGACTTCACGCTCGCCGGGAACCGCGAGAGGCAGCGCGCGGCCCTCCAGGCGTTCGAGTCCGGCCGCCTGGGCAGGAAGTACCCGCTCGTGATCGACGGCCGGAAGATCTCCGACCGGCCCTGTCTGCCCTCCGTCAACCCGGCACGGCCCGATCAGGTGGTGGGCTATTGGGCCAAGGGAACGATCGCGGATGCCGAGGCGGCCGTGGCTGCGAGCATAGCCTATTTCCCGCGCTGGCGGGCGACTCCAGTCGACGAACGGGCAAGAATGATTGAACGCGCGGCAGACTTGATGGAGTCGCGCCGCCTGGAGCTGAATTCACTCCTTATCCTCGAAGCGGCCAAACCCTGGATGGAAGCCGATGCGGACATCTCGGAGGCGATCGATTTCTGCCGATTTTACGCTCAGGAAATGCGCAGGATCGGGCAACCGGTCGTCACCCAATCCGTGCTCGGCGAGGCCTGCCGCCAGGTCTGGACTCCGCGCGGTGTGGGCGTTTCCATAGCCCCGTGGAATTTTCCCCTGGCGATCCTCACCGGGCTCACCGTGGCGCCCTTGGTGGCCGGCAACTGCATGATCATCAAGCCGGCCCGCCAGACCTCGATCATTGGCGCCTTCCTCATGGACATCCTCACGGAGGCGGGGGTCCCGGCCGGAGCGATTCACTATGTGCCGTGCTCCGGCACCGACGCAGGAGCCTATCTGGTCGCCCATCCAAAGGTCGATTTCATCGCTTTCACAGGCTCCCGCGCCGTCGGGTGCGGCATCTGGGAAGAGGCCGGAAAGACCCGGCCGGGGCAGCGCAACCTGAAGAAGGTCGTTTGCGAGATGGGCGGCAAGAATGCGCTGATCATCGATGTTGACGCGGATCTGGACGAAGCGATCCCGGCCGCCCTTTACAGCGCCTTCGGCTACGCGGGCCAGAAGTGCTCCGCCCTGTCGCGGCTGATCGTGCTCGATGGCGTCTACGACAGGTTCGTCGAGCGCTTCCTGACGGCCTGCCCCGCTTTCACAGTGGGCGACCCCCGCATGCCGGGGACCCTTGTCAACCCGGTCATCGACGCAGATGCCCGGAAGAGCATCCTGAGCTACATCGAAAAGGGAAGGCAGGAGTCCCGGCTCGCCTGGCAGGCCAAGCTGTCGGCCGAACTCCTCCAAAGCGGAGGCTACTACGTCCCGCCAACCGTGTTTGTCGATTGCAGGCCTGAGCACACCATCGTCCGCGAGGAGATCTTCGGGCCGGTTCTGTCAATTCTCAAGGCGAAGGACCTGGACGAAGCATTCGCTTTTGTGAACGCCTCCGATTATGCCCTGACTGGCGGCATCTTCTCCCGAAGCCCCCGGGCAATCGAGCGCGCGAAGGAAGAGATCATGGTGGGAAACCTCTATATCAACCGCGGTGTCACCGGCGCCATCGTCGAACGCCATCCATTTGGCGGATTCAACATGAGCGGAGGGGGCACGAAGGCGGGTGGGAAGGAATACCTTCAAAACTTCCTCTTCCCCCGCGCGATCGCGGAAAACATCATGCGCCGCGGATTTACCCCGGAGTGACTCGCTTCGTTTCCGGCGGGCTTGCCGCCCCGGCGCCGGAGTGCTTGTGCAGCCGGTGCCGCATCCAGAATGGAACGCTCGCAAACCAAAGCCCGGTTCCTACCGCGGCCATGATGTAGTAAACATGCGTTGTCATGACCCCGTAAAAAACGGCGATGGCGGAGCCCAGCATGAGGGCGAGGCCGGAAAAGGATGCTATCTTCAGGAGTGTTTTCATTGGGCTGGACTCGGGCTGGGTTGGAGGTCGGACCGGCGCACCCACTTCTGGCCGACGAGGCTGAAGACGATGTAAAGGCTGATCGCGACCATCCATTCCGGCAGCACGAGATAGAAGAGATCAGGCCGGTAGCCGTCGATCCAGGCGGGCAGGCGGCCGGCGACCAGGTTCTGGATGAACGGGTAGTGGTCCTTCCCGTAGGCGAAAAGGGAGAACAGAAGGGCCCCCGCCCAGGTGAACGCAGCGGGCCAGTTGACGGGCAGCCTTGCGAATTCCGCGTAGCAGGGCCTGAGGCCGATCTTCGGAAAGATCCAGTAATCGATGAAAATGCACGCCCCGAGCGGCAGGAAGAACAGCCCGTTGTAGCCGACTATCCTGTCGAGGTTGACGAGGATCGCGGGGGTGCAGGCGAAGATGATCACGACCGCGCCGATCAGGAAGGTCACTCTCCAGCGCTTCCACCCCGCCGTGATCACCTGCAGCCCGAGTCCGGCCCTGTAAAGGGTGGGGCTTGCGACGTTCCATCCCGCGATGACCACGCAGAGGGCTCCGGCGAAGCCGGCCCCGAGGTAGGCGATCGGTCCCGGCGTCTTGTCGCCGACCGCCGCCGCGCAGAGAATTCCGGAGGCGATCCAGGCGCAGAAGTGCCCGAGGTACATGCCGGCCGAGGAGGTGAAGCCCATCTGCCACTTCTTCGCATAGCGCAGGATCGTCATGTCGGCCATCCCGATGTGATAGGTCACGTTGCAAAGCCAGGCGAATCCGGCGATGTGCCAGAAGGTGTAGGGCGTGTACCCCGGCGCGGCGTGGCCCGTCCAGATCCGCTCATTGGCCACGTGCCAGAAGCTCGCGATCGAACTGCAGCCGAGCCGCGGCAACGAGGCGATCGCCGCTGCGAAGAAGACCGTCACCATCCACGGGGCGCACATCTTCGAGAAGATCGCCATGCCCTCGAACCCGAGGACCGCAAGGACGGCGATGATGGAGCCCACGCCCAGCGCCAGCCCCATCCAGGCGAGGCTCGGGATGGGAACCCCGGGGCCCGGATTTGGGATGTGGAACGGAAGCGATACGGCGGTCACGGAGATGCCCACCATGGAGCCCGCGAGCAGGCAGAGGAAAACGGCGACCAGCGAACTGTAGATGACCGCGAGCCACGGGCCGCCCATTCGCCGGATCTGCCAGTAGACGGTCACCCGGGTGCGGACGGCGATCGGCGCGCAGATCAGCGCCCAGCTCAGCACCGCGAGCAGGTTTCCGAAGGCGAGGCCGCCGAATACGGCGCTCGCCGTGGCGCCGTGCATGACGAAGAGAGGCCCCAGGACAAACTCGGTTCCCGCGATGTTCTCGCCCGCATAGGTCGACCAGAAGACCTTCCAGCCGTGCAGGTCCTGTGGCTTGACCGGCTCGCGGTCGTATTCGTACAGGGCGTCGAGCCGGCTGACAATCGACGAGGAAGTGGGGGGCGGATTCATTGCGATTGGATTTGCGCGATGCTAAGGGGCAAAAAGGGTGATGGGGGGCGATCGGGCGGCCGGCAAGTCTTTCAATCGCCCCATTGCGAGGCGAACTCACCCACGCCGGACACGGTGTGCGCCGGTGAGCATCAAAGGACCTCCCGGTAGAGCTGCTCGTAGGCCGCGGCGGCCTTTCGCCACCCGAAGTCGCGCGCCATTCCCCTGGATTGGATCGCGGCAAAGCGCGCCTTGTTCGCGTAAAGCCTGAGGGCGCGGCCCAGCGCCTGCCCGAGGCCCGTCGGCGTCGGCTCGCACATGATCCCGGTGCCCGACCTCGGATTGTCGTCTGCATCGACCACCGTGTCGATAAATCCGCCCACCCTGCTCACAATGGGAACGGTCCCGTAGACCTGGGAGTACATCTGGTTCAGCCCGCATGGCTCGAAAAGGGAAGGCATGACGAAGAAGTCGCTCCCCGCCTCGATCAAGTGGCTCATGACCTCGTCGAGGCGGCTGTTGAGGAACACCTTTCCCGGAGCCTTGTCGCGCAGGTTCCGAAGCGCTTCTTCATAGCGCTTCTCCCCCGCCCCCAGGACGACCAGCCGGCAGTCCTCCTGCAGGAAGAACTCGCGGTTGGCCAGAAGAAGGTCGATCCCCTTTTGCTCGACCAGCCGGCAGACCATGCCGAAAACGGGGCCGGCGTATTCCGGGGCGAAGCCGCACTCGCGCAGCAGGGCGGCGCGGCAAGTGCCCTTGCCGCCGAGGTCGGCCGCCGAGTAGCGCGCCGGCAGCAGTTCGTCGGTTGCCGGGTTCCAGATCGCCGTGTCGACGCCGTTGACAAGCCCCGCGATGTCCTCGGCGCGCGTCTGCACAACCCCATCCATGCCGCACCCGAACTCCGGCGTCTGGATTTCCTTCGCGTAGGTGGGGCTCACCGTCGTGACCCGGTCGGCAAACAGGATGCCGGCCTTCAGGAGGTTGACCTGGCCGTAATACTCGAG
>Ga0302320_10010543_pt1 | contig 19684 bp, 17 predicted proteins | sample Bog_T0_3_FD_202130 | JGI IMG/M metagenome (GOLD analysis project Ga0302320, IMG submission 202130) | Peat permafrost microbial communities from Stordalen Mire near Abisko, Sweden - Bog_T0_3 | ecosystem: Environmental > Terrestrial > Soil > Wetlands > Peat | place: Sweden: Abisko, Stordalen Mire... | reverse complement strand
GAGCGGTAGATGGTGGCGACGATGACGTCGCCGAGGACGAGGAAGCCGACGGCGGAGGGGATGACGAAGAAGGCGATCTGCTGGATTCCTGCGGTGAGGCGCTGGCGGATGGCGGCGGCGACTTCGTCCTGCGTGCCCATGGCGCTGGACATGGCGGGGAGCTCGGCCGCGGAGACGGCCATGCCGAAGAGGCTGACTGGTAGGGTGTAGAGGGTTTGCGCGTATCCCAGGGCGGAGACTGCGCCGGTGCCGAGGAAGCTGCCGAGCCAGGCGTCGATGTAGGCGCTGATCTGGACGACTCCGCGGCTGAGGAAGACGGGGAAGAAGTTGGCGCTGACGGTGCGGACGTGGGGGCCTGCTCCGCGGAGTTGGAATCGCAAGGGCCAGAGATAGCGCAGGACGGTGGGGAGTTGCACGGCGAATTGCAGGGCGCTGCCGAGGACCGAGGCGATGGCGACGATGATGGCTAGCTCGGGCTGGGTGTGGGTGTGGCCGATTGCGTGCGCGACGCCGAATCTGAATCCGCCGCCATAGAGGAGGGCGGCGATCATGGCGATGTTCCAGACGACGGGCGCGGTGTAGGAGAGCAGGAAGCGACGATGGCTGTTGAGGATTCCCAGACACCAGGCGGAGAGGACGAGGAGGGCCGCGCCGGGGAAGAGGATCTGGACGAGCTGGATGGTGAGTTGGCGCTTGGCGTCGTGAAAGCCGGGGGCGATGAGATCGATGAGCCAGGGCGTCAAGAGGATGCCGGCGACGGAGAGGAGCGTGGTGATGAGGAAGAGCAGCGCGAAGATGGCTTCGGCGAGTTGGGCGGATTCCTCGTGGCGCTCTTCGGCGCGGAGGCGGGCGTAGACGGGGATGAAGGAGGCGGAGAGGACGCCCTCGCCGAAGAGGTTCTGGAGGAAGTTGGGAATGCGGAAGGCGGCGCGGAAGGCGTCGGCGGCGTCGGAGTTGCCGAAGTAGTGGGCGAAGACGCGGTCGCGGACGAGGCCGAGGAGACGGCTGAGGAGAATGCCGGTGGCGACGAGATGGGCGTGGGTTCTGGTGGATGCGGGGCTCGACGCGTGGCCGGATGCGGGAGTGGATGGGGTGGCCAAAACATAATTATAGGGACTAGGGACTGGTGTGAGTGCGAGTGCGAGTGTGAGTGTGAGTGCGAGTGCGAGTGCGAGTGTGAGTGTGAGTGTGGGTGTGAGTGTGAGTGTGGGTGTGAGTGTGAGTGTGGGTGTGAGTGTGAGTGTGCGGCCGATGCAGACTGTTCACTCGCACGCGCACGGTTCCATTTAGAATGCGAGGAAGACCAATCGAGATGAGAGGCGGGAGGCGAATTGGCGGTTCTGGCGGTACAGCAGATCCGGCGCATGCGGGGCGGCGCTCAGGGCCAGTTGATGCTGGGCGCGGACGGCCACGTGTATGTTGTCAAGTTCCAGAACAACCCGCAGCACCGGCGGGTGCTGGCCAATGAGCTGGTGGCGTCAAGACTGGCGGCGGCGGCGGGGCTGACGGTGCCGGAGTGCGAGCTGGTGGATGTTTCGAACTGGCTGATTGAGAATACGCCGGAGTTGGAGATCGATCTGGGGCGGACGCACGCGCGCTGCGCGGCGGGACTGCAGTTCGGGTCGCGATTCGCGGGCGGCCTGATGCCGGGGCAGGTGGTGGACTATCTGCCGGAGGAGCAACTGATCGAGGTGAAGAATCTGGGTGAGTTCGCGGGGATCCTGGCGCTGGACAAGTGGACGGGAAATGCGAATGGGCGGCAGGCGGTGTTCGCGCGGCGGCAGCGGGAGCGGCGGTACAAGGCCGTGTTCATCGACTTCGGGTACTGCTTTCACGCGGGCGAATGGCGCTTTGAGGATGCGCCGCTGCGCGGGGTGTACTACCGGAACGAGGTCTATCGCGAGGTGACGGGATGGGAATCCTTTGAGCCGTGGCTGACGCGGCTCGAGACCATGGCCGCGGAGACGGTGTGGGCGGCGGCGAACGAAGTCCCACCTGAATGGTACGGCGGGGACCAGAGCGAAATGGAAGCGCTGGTGGAAAAGCTGCTGGCGCGGCGGAGCCGGATACGGGAGGGGATTGAGTTGTTTTGGAAATCGGATCGGAGGCCATTTCCGAAATGGGGAGTGGAGGGGAAGAGGGTGGAGGAAGGGACTTGGAAAGGGGAGCAGTGGGGGACTACGATGAGGGTGAATTGAAAGGCAGCTATTAGCTTTTAGCTCTTAGCTTTTTCGTGCGGGTGCGGACGGCGGAGGGCTTGAAAGAACGGACGGCGGCTGGTTTGGCGCGCGATGGCTGAGGGTTGAGAAGTGGGGACTAGGGACTGAGGGACTAGGGACTAGGAGCTAGGAGCTAAGAGCTAAGAGCTAAGAGCTAAGAGCTAAGAGCTAAGAGCTAAGAGCTAAAAGCTAAAAGCTAAAAGCTAGGAGCTAGAAGCTAGAAGCTGATCCATGAACAGCGGAAGCCATCGTCGCGAATGCGAATTCCAACTGCTCCGGTACGTGCCGGATGCGGTGCGGAACGAGTATGTGCATATCGGCGTGATCCTGCGCGAGGCGGCGACGGAGGATCGGCCCGCCAGAACCGAAGTGCGCTTTACGCGGGATTGGCGCAGGGTGCGCTGCCTCGATCCGGATGCCGATACGGCGCTGCTGGAGGGTATGGAGGGGGAGCTGCGGAGGCGGCTTGAAGAAGGAGTGGACCTGGGCGGGAAACCTGACCTGGGCGCGCGCGGCGGCAAGCTGATGCGGATTCTCGAGGAGTCGCTGTCGCTCAACATCCAGATGACCGAGCCCAAGGCGTACCTGGCCGAGAGCATGCCGGCGGGGATGGAAGAGCTGATGCGGATGTACATCGAGCCGCCGGCGCGGGAGCGGACCGCGCGGGTAGGCGGGCGCGCGGCGATCCATGCGCGCATGCGGTCGGAATTTGAGCATGCCGGGGTGTGGGATCTGCTGCGCAAGAGGATTGCCGCCGCGGAGTACACGCGGCCGGGGGATCCCTTGCGCATCGATGCGGGCTACCGGCCCAACGGCGTGATCCGCATGTTTCACGCGGTGAGCTTTGAACCGGGGCTGGAGACGGCCAAGGTGCTGGCATTTTCCGCGGCCGCGCTGCGTGCCGGGGTGGAGCGCGTGGAGAAGGCCGAACTGGAGCTGACGGCGGTGATTGAGCCGGCGGCGCGAGTGGGGGCGACGGACGCCGAGCCGGAGAGGCTGGAGCTGTACCGCTTTGGCGTGGAGACCATGGAGGAGCATCGCATCCGGGTGCTGACGACTTTGGATATGGAGCGCGTGGCGGAGACGGCGCGGCGGGAGCTGAAAATCTAGGGAAGAGTGTGAGTGTGAGTGTGCGATCTGCATTCGCGCCCGCACTCGCACTCCCACTCGCACTCGCACTCACACTCAAACCGGGCTTTTCCCGCTACTCGCTGACACGTGTCAACTGACTGCCTCTCCTGGAGGGCATGCAGGGGGCGCCTCCGAAAGACCGAATTGGCAATGTTTTCAAGGGTTTGCGGGGGTCCATAAAAAAGTTTTGAAAGTTTGCATATAATTTCCCCGGTTCGCGGTAGGATCAATTTTGTTGAGAGATTTCAGGGATTCGATGCCGTTGATGGGGCTTTGAGTTCGCGGCTGAGAACGAAGCGCGGAAGATTTGATGATTCGGGAAGGGCATGGCCTGGGGGCCGTGCCCTTTTGTTTTGGACGTAGTTTTTCGGTGCAGGTTCCGGAGCGGATTGCGGGGCGAGATTCGGAACAAGGAAGGTGCGCGTGAGGGTAGGGGAGCAATTGCGGGAGATGTGGCGTGGCGTGCGTCGCGGCGGAGAGGCACAGGCGGCGACGGCCGAGAACGCGGAGTTGGCGGCGGCGGCGGCTTCGGAGCGCAGGACGCTGGCTCTGCCGGCGATTCTGAGCCCGGTCGAGTTTCCGGGGCGGCATTTGCCCAAGCCGACGCCGGTGAATCTGCGGAGGTTTGCGGAGACGCCTGTGGTGCGGCGGGCGATCAACGTGATCAAGGATCGCATTGCGGCCATGGACTGGCAGGTGCGCGTGCGGCGCGGCTTCGAGGCCGAGGACGTGAGCTATATGGCGCGCAAGTTGCGGGCGCTGCGCAGGACGCTCGAGGAGCCGAACCCGACGGACAGCTTTCGCACGCTGATCGAGCAGGCGATCGAGGATGCGCTGACCGGCGGCTTCGGCGCTATTGAGATGGAGACGACGGGCGATCAAGAGCGGCCGGCGATGTTGTGGCCGGTGGATGGGGCATCGATTCGGATGAATGCGAAGTGGGACGGCGAGGAGGATGTGCCGCGTTACGCGCAGGCCATGCCGGGACAACTGGAGTCGGGCGCGGTGGAACTGCTCGACAAGCAACTGATGTACATCCGCATGAACCCGCGCAGCTTTACGCCCTTCGGGCTGGGGCCGCTGGAGGTGGCGTTCGAGACGGTGAACCAGTTTTTGAGCGCGCATCGGTTTGCGGGAAAGCTGGCGGCGAACTCTGTGGCGCAGTATGCGCTGTGGCTGAACGAGGCATCGCCGGCGCAGCACGACCGGCTGATCCGCTGGTGGCAGGACGACGTCGAGGGCACGGGGCGCGTGCCGCTGATTTCGACCGAACAAAAACCCGAGGTGCTGCGCTTTGCGCAGGGCACGGACGCGGATCTGCGGCTGGCCTGGCAGGAGTTTTTGATCCGCATGGTGGCGAATGCGTTCGGGTTGCCGCCGATGCTGCTGGGGCTCGAGGCCGATGTGAATCAATCGACCGCCTCCGAGATGGCGGATGAAGCCTTTCGCGGGGCGATCTCGCCGCTGGCGCTGTTGCTGGCGCAGCACTTTACGCGGGACCTGTTCTCGAAGTGCATCGGCTGGCGGGAGTTCGAGTTTGTGTTTAACGAGCTGAGCGCGCGTGACGAAGAGACGGAGTTGAAGGCGCAGGTGCAGTTGCTGCAGGCGGGTGTGTTGACGGTGAACGAGGTGCGGGCCATGCGGGGACTGGCGGCGTTGGAGGCAGGGAACGAGGGAAAAAGGGAACAAGGGAACAAGAAAACGGGGAACGAGGGAACAAGGGAACAAGGGAACAAGAAAACGGGGAACGAGGGAACGAGGGAACAAGGGAACGAGAAAATAGGGAACTGAGGATAAGTTTCGAAGGAACATAAGAGAGTGGAAGGGCTGGTTCCAGGGGAGATTTACGCAAGGGACGAGATCGCAGGTTGTGGCTGAACCTGCTGCATTCTTGTTCCCTCGGTCCCTTGTTCCCTTGTTCCCTTCGCGAGTGGAGCGAGCAGATGCGACTGGAAGCGATGGCGGTGGAGATTCCTCATGTGGACAAGCACCCGAACCGGGTGCCGTTTGAGGGCGTGCTGACGATGGTGAATACGGCCAGCGACAAGGCGCCGGCGGGGGCGCGCGGACATCGCGTGCTGTTGACGAAGGAGGCGGCGGAGAAGGCGCTTGCGTCCCTCGTGGGCATGGCGGTGGATTACCGGCCCGGCTGGGACGGGCACGACGCGCGGCGCAAGATCGGCCTGCTGACCGAGGCCAACGTGGTGGGGCAGCGGCTGATGGTGCGCGGGTATCTCTATGCGCGCGATTTTCCGGAGGTGGCTTCGGCCATGGCGGCGCACGCGCCGGAGACGATGGGCATGAGTTACGAGCTGGCCGATGCGCGCGTGGAGGATATGAGGGCCGAGGTATGGAAGCTGACGCGGGTGACGTTTACGGGCGCGGCGATTCTGCTGCGCGAGAAGGCGGCGTACCGGGGGACTAGCTTCAGGATGGCCGGAGTGAAGCGGGGTTAGCGGAGTTGGCGGAGTTAAATTGGCGGCGAGTTATCGAGTTATCGAGTTAGCGAGTCAGCAAGTCGGCGAGTTAGCTTGTTCGTAAGTTAGCAGGACGGCGAAGAGGCTCCGCTTGGCGGGGCCTTTTTCTTGGAGTGAACAAAGCAGGTGTTTGCGCGGACAGCGCGGAAACAAGAAAGGAAGGACATGGAAAACGACGAAACGAACATTGTCGAGCGGCTGGAAGCCGCGACCACACTGCTGGAGAGGACGCTGAGCTGGCTGGAAGAGCGCACCGTCGCAGCAGCCGCAACGCCGGGCGAGGTGGAGAAGATCTCGGCCACGGTGGAGTCCGCCGCGGCGGAGCGGCGCGAGAAGGAACTGGCCGAGAAGTTGGCTGCGGTGGAGCAGGAGCTGGCCGAGGTGAAGGCCGCAGCCGCGCCCAGCGCGGTGAATCCGCTGCGCCGCACCATGCCCGCGGCCACGGCGGAGATGCTGGCCAAGCGCGGCATCGGCGACGGGCCGGTGGATGTGCACGCTCTGGACGCGGCGCTGTCGGGGCTGAGCCTGGAACAGCGCATCGCGGTGAAGACGCAACTGCTGCGGGCGGGAGCAATTGCGTAAGAGCAGTTGTCAGCGGTCAGTGATGAGTGGTCAGATGTCGGGCCACCGCATCGGCCGCTGATTGACATGAACCGATCACTGACCACCGATCATTGATCACTCAAGCAACGGCCCCATGGAGGGGGTGGAGAGAGCTATGAACGCAACCTTTGCAGATATTCACGCGGCAGCAGATTACATCGGGCCGGGCGCGGTGGAAGTGCCGCTGTACCAGACGGAGATCTTCGACATTTGCCGGCGGTCGAGTCCGTTCGGACAGCGCATCAAGCAGGTTCCGGCGACGGGTCATCCCTCGCGATTCTTCGAGGAGACGGCCATTCCCAATCCGGGCGCAGCCGGCTTTGTGAATCCGCGCAGCATCAACCCCACGGTGGTGAGCCCGACGCGCATCGAGCTGAGCGTGCCGCTGAAGGCGATTGTGGCGCAGATCAATTACAACCTCTTCGACATCGAGCTGGGCGACCAGCAGAAGCAGTTTGCCTATCTGCAGGCCAAGGACCTGGTGGATACGGTGAGCGGCGTGATGGTGGCGCACGACGTGGCGTTGTGGCAGGGCACGGACACCAGCCTGAGCGCGCCGACCACGACACAGTATATGGGTTGCGCGGCGCAGATCGCGGCCGGCGGCAACTCCGTGAACGTGACCACCTCGATGAAGATTGTGGACACGATGAAGACCACGATCGCGCAGATGGTGGCCAGCACCGGTTATCGCGTGCGGCCGACGGCCATCTATGCCAACCCGGTGCTTCTGGACCTGATCGACCAGGAGATGAAGAGCGAGTACAACGTGGTGCTGAACACCACGCAGATCGCGGCGGGCTTTACGGTGAAGTCGCTGTCTACGCAAGCCGGCGACCTGCCGCTGATTCCCGACTGGAGCCTGCCGTATACCGGCACACCGGGCACGGGCAGCGCGGTGCTTCCGGCCTACATCGTGACCGAGGACCTGATTGAGTATCACTGGCTCGGCGATCCGGCTCCGCGCGTGTTCCAGCTGGGGTTGCCGAACTCGCTGACTTACCAGTACGTCGCGGTGAAGTTTGGCGCGCCGGTGGTGAAGGGCGCGAGCTTTGCGCATACGCAGGTGCTGGTGGAGCGGTAAGAAAAACAGGGAACGAGGGAACGAGGGAACAAGGGAACGAGGGAGCAAGAAGGCCAGGGACTAGGGGACCAGGGATAGGCGAGTACGTTCGCTGATTCCTGTTCTCTGGTTTCTGTTTTCTTGTTCCCTTGTTCCCTTGTTCCCTCGGTCCCTAGTTCCCTGTATTTGAAAGGAATTGTCATGGCCTATCTGGAGCCAGCGGAATACGCGAACTATGGATTGCCGGCGGGTACGACGGGGGATTGGATCACGGCCGCCACGGCGTTGATCAACAGTCACTGCCGGCGGCCGGACTTGAATGTGATTGAGTACAGCGAGCGCCTGCGCGTGACGGCGGGAACGCAGACGGTGCTCTTGAGTTATCTGCCGCTGGCGGCGCTGTCTCCGGCCCCATCGCCGATCGTGAGCATCAATGGCCGCTATGCGAAGCCGCGGCGCGGCGAGATGGCGAACGAGGCGATGAGCGAAGTTGTGTCGGCGTTTGCATTGCCGGGGCAATGGGCGGCGATGGATGCGACGCTGGTGGATTTTGACCCGGCCACGGGCGAGCTGACGCTGCCGTGGAATGTGCTGGGACTGCCTTACAACGAAGTGCAGGTTACGTATACGGCAGGCCTGGCGACGATCGGGGACGACGTGAAGTCGGCGTGCGCGCAGATTGTGCGCAACGCGCAGGCCACGCCGGCGCTGAACGCGAGCATGAGCCGGATCGACACCATGCAGGTGAAGTATTTCTCAAGTTCGCTGATCGACGAGACGGTGCAGGAGTGGCTGAGGCCGTACGTTGCGAACAAGCTTGGGTAAGGCAGGGACCAAGGGACCGAGGGACCAAGGGACTGAGGGACTAAGGAACCATGGACTTAGACACTTAGTCTCGATCCCGGACATCGATGGGAGCAAGTTATGAGTGACACAGCGCCGCGTAACCCCCGGGGAGCGCCGCAGATGCTGGCTGATGCTTTGTTGCGCAGCGCGGCGGGCTCTACGGCTCTGCTGCGCGTGACGGGAACGAATGCCGATGCCGGCATGTCGGAGGTGGGCCTGGTGGCGACTACGTTCGCGGAGGTTCCGGTGAGCCCGGTTCTGATGCGAAAACTGCGCCCTAACTGGCAGGAGGGCGGAGAGTCGAAGTGGGAGCTGCTGGTTTCCGCAACGAGTGTGGAACAGCAGGTAAACATGCTCGATCTTGCGTCGGCGCAGGCCCTGTTTGCCCTGACGCTGGCGGTGACGGTGGGTGGGCAGGATTATCTGATCGAAGCGATGGCTTCGAGCGAGGCCTTCGGACAGGTGTATCTTTACCGGCTGCTGCTGCGCGAGGCAAAGCAGCAGGGCGTATAGCGGGCGTGAACCGTGCGCCGTAGACCGTGAACCCACAGGCGGGCCGGCGGTCACGGTTCACGACGCACGATTCATGATGCGGAGTATTCGATGCAGAATGCGAAAGATTCGTTTTACATGGCGCTGCGCACGCGGCTGGCGGCAATCAATCAGGAGCGGACGATCCTGCTGCGCGGCGCGGTGCGTCCGGGGATTCTGGTGGAAGAGGCGGAAGCGCCTTTCAGCCAGCTTCCCAACGACGTGTTCGTGCTGCGCTGGATGGGACTGGCGGCGGATATGGATCTTGCTTCCACGATGGCGGCGGGGCAGTGCGAGATCGTTTACCAGACTTGCGGGACGCAGAGCTTTGGCGGCCTGGATCGCGGGCGCGCTTTGAGCGCGATGGATGAGGAGCTGATGGCAATACTGCAGCCGTTCCACACGCCCAAGCTCAACTATGCGGCGACGCCCGCGGCTGCGATGCTGACGCAGGTGTTCTGGGACGAGCCTGTGTTTGGGCCGGCGGTGTGCAATCGCGATCTGTTAGGCCGCAGCGCGCATGTGATGGTGTACAGCTACCAGGAGCAAGGGGAATAAAGGCAGGGACCAGGGACTAAGGTGCCAGGGACTAAGTCAGCGAGTTAGCCGGGTTAGTAAAGTCGCGTTCGTCCCTGGTCTCTTATCCCGAACTTACTATTTCGGGTCCTCGCTCCTCCAAAACGGGAATAATACAGAGGTTACTCATGTCTTCAACATGGTTTTCCGCTCCGGCGCCGGTAGCGCGGCGGGTGCGCGCTTACTTTGCGCCCGTAAACAGGGCGGCACAGACGCCGGTGCTCTTCGATCCATCGCAACAGGGCGGGTTCAGTTTGGATGCTCCGCCGGCGCCGTGGATCGACCTGGGCTGGATTCAGGATTTCGCGCGCAAGCCGGCGAGCAAATCGACGCCGCTGCTGACGGGTATTCCCGCCGCGGCGCTGGAACAGGTGCGCGAGAGCGTGCAGGCGCAGGTGAGTTTGCAGTTCCTGAGCTGGACAAAGTTGACGATGGCGCTGGCGACGGGCTCGCAACACATGAATTTGCTGGCGGCGGCGAGCGGTGCAACGCTGGCTGCGGATGGCGCCACGGCGGCGCCCGCGGTGACACCGCAGAGCGGATCGACGGGCAGTTCGATTTTGCTGGCGACGGCGGATGCGGCGACTTTTGCGGCAGGGTCGATTGTTGCAGTGGACGTGGATTACACGGGACAGACGGGTTATGTGGCGAGCCCGGTTGCGGGCGCGTATGTGCGGTCGGGGCTGACGGATGTGGATTACATTCGGCGGGTGACGTTCAACGTGGCGCTGGTGGCGCAGGTGACGCCGACAGGACTGACGCTGGCTGCGCCGTTGCCGGGAGGCGCACCGGCGACGGGCGCAAAAGTGCAGGCTGTGAAGGGCTTTGTGGATCGCGAAGGCGGCAGCTTTTACCAGGAGTGGTCGGCGCTGTTTGTCATGCAGGGCAGCCAGGGAGAGAGAATTTTCGTCCACTATCCGCGATTGCAGGGCATGAGTGGCGCGGAAGAGGCCGTGGCTCCGCTCAACGGGAAGAACCAGAACGGACAGTCGCGGGTGATGTTAAGAGGACAGTTCATGGCGCTGCCGGTGACGGATCCGCTGGACGGCGAGAGAGTGGTTTGCTACCGGAGTTTTTTGCCGGCGGCGAATGCGCTTGTGTAACAAGCCAGCGAGTTAGCAAGTTAGCAAGTGAGCGAGTCAGCAAACCGGTGAGTTAGCGAGTTGGCAGGTCAGCGAGTCAGAGGGTCACGATGAAGATCACAATCCAGGGGCAGGACTACACGGCGGTCCTCGATGCTGTGCGTCCGTTGACGATTGAGCGCAAGATCAACGAGCCCTCCATCTGCCAACTGTGGCTGAGCCTTCCTATGAGCGGGAGTTATGCGGCGCCCGCGCGCTGGCAAGCGCTTGCGGTGGTTGGCGACGATGGGACGCCCTACTTTACCGGTTTTATCGCGGGGAGCCCGTTGCCGGAGTACGCGGGGATGGGTGTGGAAGGGCCGCGTTACCGTACGGCGATCCAGGCGGTGAGCGACGAAGTGCTGCTCGACCTGATGCTGATGCCGGCGAGCGTGGAAGCAAGCGGAGAAACCATTGGCGAATTGCTGGCTTCGCTTGTGACGCATAGCGGCTCGATGGCATTGTCGACGCTGGCGCTTTCACTGACGACGCCGGTGGGAAGCTTCGCGCCCGCTCCCGGCGCGAGCTGGAGCTTGAGCGCGGGACGGGCGGCGAGCATGGCGCGGGCGGCGTATCGCGCGCTCAGCGGCGCTGTCTCGGTGTCTGCCGTCTCGACGAAAATTCATCCTCTGAACGAGACCGACGGAAGCTTGAACCTTGCCAATCTTTCGCTGACGGCAAGCGTGAAGCGCGCGCTGGCCAACGACATTACAGTGTGCGGCGAGAACGAGCCGGCGGCCTACGTGACGGAGTATTTTCCGGGCGATGGCGTAACGACGCAATTCCAATTGGCCGCAGATCCGTACTTCCCGCCGGCATCGAAGTCGACAATCATCAATGAGCTCTTTAACGGACCGCAGATTAATGAGACGCTCTGGTGCGCCAACAGCCCGGACTACTTTGGGCTGGGAGCGAACGGCGTGGCCCTAAACGGCGGCAACGGCTACGACGGACAAACCACGCTGGCATGGCTCGATCCCATCGAGATGGGAGGGACACTGCTGCTGGAACTGGTGGGAGTGACGCTCGCTCCAGGCAGCCAGGGCATCCTGGGCGGATTCTTCAACGGCGGTGGGATGGCGGCCAACTGCACTGCCGGGATGAAGGCGACTGCGCAGCCGGGCACGGGAAGCGTGACGCTGCAGCCGATGGTGATGGGCACAGCGGCTGGGACCACGTTTGCCGTGAATTCCGCCAACCAATATACGTTGCGGATACGCATTCACTGCCCCGAGAGCAACCGCGCGGGAGCGTTGTATTACTCGTACGGCGACAGCGGATCGATCAGCGCAGGCGGCGCATGGGTGATCGCTCCGGGCAACATCCAGATGGAGATTCAGGAGTTTGTGAACGGAGCGGGCGCGACGCCGGTGACGCTTTACGACGGCGCGGTGACTTACCTGCCCGCACCTTGCAATTTGACTCCGGTGAGCAGCATCAATCTGATTGGCACGATTCGCGCAATTAGCTTGAGCAATTTAGGATCGGGCTGGGTGGTGAGCACTCCGCCCAGCGGCGGGCCGTACACGCGGCGCATCGGGACAACGGCTGAGGCTGCGGAATGTGAAGTGGGGCGCACGGGCAAACTGACTTTTTACACGGGTTGCACGCCGGTGGCGGGAGAGCAGATCGCGGTGAGTTATCGCACGATCGGCCGCGCTGTGGGGCGCGCGGTAAACACAGCGAGCCAAACGGCGCTGGCTGCGGCGGGATCGCCGTCGGTGGCCACGTGGATAGGTACAGTGACGAGTCCCCCGGCGCGCAGCTCAACAGATTGCCGCATAGCAGCGCATGTGATGGAGCAGGCAGCGGCCAGCGTGAGCGCATTGTGGAGCGGCGCCTACAAGGGAAATCGCAACAGCTTTTCGAGCGACGTGTGGCCGGGCGATGCCTTGCTGCTGAATGCGCCTTCGACCAGCCTGAATGCCGAGGTTGTGGTGCGCACGGTGAAGGTGACGTACAGCGCCAGCTCGCCCGATCTTGTGGAGTACGAGATTGCGTTTGCCAACGACTGGGCCGACGACCTGGCCATCAAGACCAGCACCGCGGTGCCGGCGAATGCATGGCTCCCGGCTCCGGTGAGTCCCACGGTGCTGGCGAATTTGACGCGCCTGACGGTGACGGCGCTTGGCGGCAGCACGGTGACGGTGAATACCGGCGCGACGCCACCGGCCGGCGGAGGGTTCGAGATTCGGTTACGCGATTGTGCTTTTCAACCCGGGTCTGATCCGACGCTGGTGATGCGCGGGTCGCAGCCCAATCTGAGTTTTTCGCGGGTTGCGGCGAGCGACCGCTTCTATATAAGGATGTACGACGGCGCGACGCCGCCGAATTATTCCGAGTTCTCGACGGCGTTGTTTATCAATTTGCCGCTGTGAGCATGAGAAAGACAGCAAGTTAGCGAGTTAGCAAGTCAGCGGGTCGGTTGATCGGCTTTTGGTGTTGTGTTTTCCTTTGACACCTGAGACCTGACACCTGAAACCTGCACGGAGCACGGTGCATGCGCATGATGAATGAATTCGAAGCCCAGGTGATCGGCGATTTGAGTGTGTTGAAGTCGCAGATGTGCGGGCTGATGGGCGACGGCAACGGCGGACGCCTGGCCGATTTGGAGCGCCGCATGGAACGCCACGAGCAGAACTGGCAACGGGCCAAGGGGTTTCTTGCGGCGGTTAGCGTGCTGTTCGCGGTGGTTGAAGTTGCCGTGGAGGCGTGGCACCGGCATTGACACTTGCGCGGTGAACGAACTCAAGCCTTTGGCGAGATTCGTGCAATTGGTAGAGGTCCCTTCATATAATGAACCCATGAGCGAACAACCGCTGGTGGGCGTGGTGATGGGCAGCAAGAGCGACTACGAAACGCTCTCGGCGGCCGTGGAGATTCTGCGCGTGCTGGAGATTCCCCATGAGGCGCGGATCGTGAGCGCGCACCGCACGCCGGATTGGCTTTTTAAGTACGCAGAGACGGCGCGCGACCGCGGCTTGCGGGTGATTGTCGCCGGGGCCGGCGGCGCGGCGCATTTGCCCGGCATGCTGGCCGCGAAGACTCTCGTCCCGGTGCTGGGCGTGCCGGTGCCGACGACGCAACTGAACGGACTCGACTCGCTGCTTTCGATTGTGCAGATGCCGAAAGGCGTTCCTGTAGGGACGCTGGCGATTGGCAAGGCGGGCGCGGCCAATGCTGCACTGCTCGCCGCAGAGATTCTTGCCACGACGGATGCCGCGTTGTACTTGCGGCTGGCCGCGTGGCGGGCTGCGCGCACCCAGGAAGTGCTCGACCAGACATTGGGCGAGGAACCGCTGAAGTGATCCCGGAATCTACTCCAAAACTAGAAATAAAACCGGGTGGCTTGATCGCCATTCTTGGCGGCGGCCAATTGGGTCGCATGACGGCGATGGCCGCGCGCACGATGGGCTATCGCGTGCGCGTGATGGATCCCGAGGCCGCGTGCCCAGCGAGCTTTGTCGCCGATGAAACCATCGTGGGGCGGTGGGACGATGTGGACGCTGCGCGACGGCTGGCCGCGGGCGCCGACGTGGTGACGCTCGAAATCGAACAGATCGGAGTGGACGCGTTACGCGTGGTCGAAAGCCTGGCGCCTCTGCGGCCGGGCGTGGAACCGATCCGCATTATTCAGGACAAGACGCTGCAAAAGCCGTGGCTTGCCGAGAATGGTTTTCCTGTGGGGCCGTTTCGCGTGGTGCGTTCCGCAGAGGAGCTGCTCGAAGCTCTTCCCGCACTCGGCGGGCGCGCCTTCGTCAAAGTTGGCCGGGGCGGGTACGACGGACGTGGGCAAGCCGATTTTCGGGTCAATGCAGATCGCAGCTTGGTGTCAACACACGCTTGGGATCTCTTTCGGGATACATGGAATTCGCTGGGCGATCGCCCATGCGTTGCCGAGAAGGTCCTCGATCTTGACTTTGAGATCAGCGTCATGGCGGCGCGGAGTCCATCCGGAGAAGTGCGCACCTTCCCTGCCGCGCGCAATCATCACGAGAATAAGATCCTCGCATGGAGTGTGCTGCCGGCCGGGGTAGCGCCGGATTTGGAAGCGCGCGCAGAGGCGCTGGCTGCGGATCTTGTGGCCAAGCTCGGCATGGTAGGTCTGCTTTGCGCGGAGATTTTCGTCACGCGTGCGGGCGAGCTCTTTGTCAATGAGCTTGCACCGCGACCGCACAACAGCTATCACCAGAGCGAGCGTGGGTGCGCGACCAGCCAGTTCGAGCAGTTGGTACGGGCGGTGTGCAATTTGCCGCTGGGCGACACTTCGCTGATCGCTCCCGCGGCCATTGCCAATCTTCTTGGCGATTTGTGGCTGAAGGGCGAGCCGAACTTCTCCGCGGCGCTCGGTGTGCCGGGCGTGCGGCTGCATCTCTATGAGAAGCACACGCCACGCGCAGGACGGAAGATGGGGCACTTGTCGAGCGTGGGCGCGACGGCGGAGGAAGCGCTGGAGAGAGTGCTGGAAGCAAAGCGAAGGCTGTGAGGCGACAATTTGGAGGGTTCTGGTTTAGTTGCTATCCCAGGTCCCATAATCTGTCGTCGGGGAACGCAGCGGTATAATTCCAAGGAATCGGCACCGAAAAGCGGATTCTGGTTTAGGTTTCCACTGGCAAGTCTGCATAGCGCAGAGAGGAATCATGCCCACTCAGTCGAAAGGCCGCAAAGGGGACAGGTCGCAACAGACAGCCTTCCGGGTTCGCCTTGTGACAGGGATAGTTCTAGCGATCTGTATAATCGCTCCTCTCATATCCTGGCGGTTTGGGGCTATCAATGCATATGACGCGCCAACGCTTGAGATTACAATGCGTATCTGCGTTGGTATTACGTTAGTCACTGCTTTCTTCTCGCTCCCTTACGGATTTGCGGGCAGGAAGCACGTATGGCTTGTCTTTTTAACCGCAATTGCATTCATCGTTCCTTGTGCGCTCGTGCTCTTGGTTCTTTTGCCAGAGAATACACGCACGGCTCAGCATCTCCAGGAATTATCGACGGTGATGCAGCCAGTCGTTGCAAGGGTGGAGAGTTCTCAGTTTAAGGTCTCCATAGGAAATGATCCTCCACAGTGGCCACCGGTACTCCTCGATTGCGATCTTCGTGATGATGATACACCCGTTCTAAATTCGGTCGTATTTGCCCGTGACCCGAATTTATATTTTCCAGACTGGGGATGGACTATCCGCGATCCTCTATATTTCCCAACCCCTCCCCCAATACCAAAGAGCGTGGTGCTTATCGCGACAAGGAGGGACCAGACTGGTACGTTTAGGCTTGATGACGGTAATAGCATTCCAGGATTCACGGAAGTCGCAATTATTTTCATCTTAAATCTGGACCGAATGGAAGTTGTGTGGAAATCTGAAAAGCTCTTTGGCGGAGAACCCAGCTTGTCGCCCATCCGTGGTCCAGGCGGAGGTGTCACATATCTTAGCTCAATCTCAGGTTCTCCGGTGGACGCTTCGGTTATCTCGGAAGTTATCCGGGAAAAGGTGCCGTGGAGAAAGTAATTATTTCGTTCGAGCATTTCTTAACAGCTCTACCGGGATCAGTTCGCCGCCTCGGCCATCGACGTTACGACAACGCCGCTCCGGCCTTTTCCCAGCGCTTGGGGCGTTTGTTTTGCTGGAGGACTTTTTTGCGCAGGCGCAGGCTCTTCGGCGTGACTTCGACGAACTCGTCGTCTGCGATGAATTCGATGGCCTGCTCGAGATTGAGCGTCTTGTACGGCACCAGGCGAATCGCGTCGTCGGCGCTCGATGCGCGCATGTTGGTGAGCTTTTTCTCGCGGACGACGTTGACATCAAGATCGTTGTCGCGCGAGTGCTCGCCGACGATCATGCCCTCGTAGACTTCGACTCCGGCGCCGAGGAAGAGGATGCCGCGCTCCTGGAGGCCGTTGAGCGAGTAGGTCGTGGTCAGTCCCTGGCGGTCGGCGATGAGCGCGCCGGTGGGCCGTTGCGGGATTTCGCCCTGATACGGAATGTAGCCGTCGAAGAGGGCGTTCATGACAATCGTGCCGCGCGTTTCCGTGAGCATCTCGCTGCGCAAGCCGATGAGGCCGCGGCTGGGAACGCGAAATTCCAGACGCACGCGGCCCGAGCCGTGATTGTGCATCTTGGTCATCTCGCCCTTGCGCGGACCGAGCTTTTCAATCACTGTGCCGGTGAACTGCTCGGGCACATCGATGGTGAGGTGCTCGACCGGCTCCATGCGCACGCCATCAACCATCTTGGTAACGATCTCCGGGCGGCCCGCCATGAGCTCGAAGCCTTCGCGGCGCATCATTTCGATGAGAATTGCGAGCTGAAGTTCGCCGCGGCCGAGGACTTTGAAGGTGTCGGGCGAGCCGGTTTCTTCAACTCTTATCGACACGTTGGTGAGCAATTCTTTTTCCAGGCGCTCGCGCAGGTTGCGGCTGGTGACGTACTGGCCTTCGCGTCCGGCAAACGGCGAATTGTTCACGCTGAATTGGATGGCGATGGTGGGCTCGTCGATGACGATCAGCGGCAGCGGCGAAGGATTTTCGACGCTGGTGATGGTTTCGCCGATGGTGATGCCTTCAATTCCCGCCACGGCGACAATATCGCCCATGGTGGTCTCGGTGGTCTCGATGCGCTTGAGGCCGCTGAAGGTGAAGAGCTTGGTGATTTTGGTTTTGTAGAGCGAGCCGTCGCGGCGCGAGATGTTGACTTCATCGCCGACATGCAGCGTGCCTTGAAAGACGCGGCAGATGGCGATGCGCCCGAAGTAGTCGGAGTAGTCGAGGTTGGTGACGAGAATCTGCAGCGTGCCTTCGGGATCGCCGGTGGCTTCAGGAATGGTTTCCACGATGGCGCGGAAGAGCGGCTGCAAATCCGTGCCGGGTATCGCGGGATCGGTGGTTGCCGTGCCCGCTTTTGCTACCGCGTAGAGCACGGGGAAATCGAGCTGCGATTCTTCCGCGTCGAGGTCGATGAAGAGATCGTAGATCTCATCCAGAACTTCCTGCGGCCGCGCGTCGGGGCGATCGATTTTGTTGATCACGACGATGGGAAGCTTTTTGGCTTCGAGCGCCTTCGAAAGCACGTAGCGCGTCTGCGGCAGCGGACCCTCGGCCGCGTCTACCAGCAGCATCACGCCATCGACCATCTCGAGCGCGCGCTCCACTTCGCCGCCGAAATCGGCGTGGCCCGGCGTGTCGACAATGTTGATCTTGCCGCCCGCGAAATTGATGGCCGTGTTCTTGGCGAGAATGGTGATGCCGCGCTCGCGTTCGAGCTCGTTCGAATCCATGACGCGCTCGGCTACCTGCTCGTTGGCGCGGAAGGTTCCCGCCTGGCGGAGCATGGCGTCGACAAGTGTGGTCTTGCCATGGTCAACATGGGCGATGATGGCGATATTGCGTATCGTCTGGGCCAAAACGTGAATATTTCCTTCTGCCGGGTATGGGCGCGGGGGCCCTCAGGTCGGTGAATCGGTGAGGGGAGTGAGAATGCGCCGCACAGCGCGGCTGTCCTTATTCTATCAGCCGCGGACTGTTTTGCGGATTCATGCGCCAGCAACATTCACATTCCGCGCGCACATTCCAGTTTCGCGGGCAGCGCACGAAGGATTACACTTCTGGAGCGATGAAAACCGCCGTTTACGACCGCTTGCAATCTCCGTCCCGCCGCCGGTTTGGCTGGCAGGCATGCACCTTCACCGTTTTGCTCGCCATTTGCGCGATTTTTTCGCCGCAATGGATGCGCGCGCAGGCTGCGGCACCGGCGGGCCAACTCCGCATCTACTCGATTGATGTCGAGGGCGGGCAATCGACGCTGCTTGTCGGCCCTTCGGGCGAGTCGTTGCTGGTCGATACTGGCTGGCCGGCAAATGACGGGCGCGATGCCGCGCGCATCCAGGCCGCGATGCAAGACGCCGGCATCAAGCGCATCGACCATGTGCTGATTACGCACTATCACGACGACCACGTGGGCGGCGTGCCGGAGCTTTTGAAGCACGTTGAGGTGGGTGAGTTTCTGGACCACGGAGAGAATCGCGAAGAGGCCGACGACACGCGCAACAACTATGCGATTTATTTGAAGGCCATCGCGGGGCATAAGCGGCGCATTGTGCATCCCGGCGACACTATTGCGATCGACGGTCTGAGCGTGGTTGTGCTGACTGCGGACGGCGAGCACATTGGCGCGGTTCCCGGAATCAAGCCGGTGCCGAATAGCTACTGCGCCAGCGAGCACGCGTGGGCAGACGACCCAACGGAGAACTCGCGATCCAATGGAATCCTCGTTACCTTCGGCAAGTTCAAGTTTCTCGATCTGGGCGATCTGACCGGCAAGAAGGAAGTGGCGCTGGTGTGTCCGAACAACCCGATCGGCGCGGTCGATCTTTATCTGGTGACGCATCACGGCATGGATTGGTCGAACTCGCGGGCCATCGTCGATGCGATTCATCCGCGCGTGGCCATTATGAACAACGGCGCGCATAAGGCAGGCAAGCCGGCGGCATGGCAGATTGTGCATGACAGTCCGGGGCTGATCGATCTGTGGCAACTGCATACGGCCGAGGACGCCGATGCAGCGCACAACAGCCCGGAGTGGTTGATTGCGAATCCCAAGGGCGACGGAGACGGGCATGCGTTGAATGTGGTCGCGCGGCCGGACGGAAGTTTCTCGGTGACCAACACGCGCACCGGCCAGACGAAACAATATCCGCGCAAGTAGCGTTCTAATCGCGTGATTTCGTAATGATGGTTGGGCGGGTGCGGGCGAGGACGCCCGCACTACAGCCGATCTGGAGACCGGCGGTACCATCGGGCAGTTCGATTTTCTGCGGAGGAATTATTTTATGAGTTCATCGCGCCGGAACTTTCTTGCTGGGCTGGCGGGCGCGGGCGCGCTGGCAACTCTGCCGAGCCCGATGCGCGCCGCTGCCGGCAGCTGCCCCTTTCGCCTTTCTGTAATCAACGATGAGATTTCGCCGGACTTCGATCATGCCTGCTCGGTTGCGGCCAACGACTTCGGCTTGCAGTGGATTGAGCTTCGCAGCATGTGGGGCAAGACTGTGACCGATCTGAATGACGAAGAGATCGATCGCTCGCGAATGATCCTGGAAAAATACAAGCTGCGGGTGACCGACATT
>Ga0302320_10010538_pt1 | contig 19687 bp, 23 predicted proteins | sample Bog_T0_3_FD_202130 | JGI IMG/M metagenome (GOLD analysis project Ga0302320, IMG submission 202130) | Peat permafrost microbial communities from Stordalen Mire near Abisko, Sweden - Bog_T0_3 | ecosystem: Environmental > Terrestrial > Soil > Wetlands > Peat | place: Sweden: Abisko, Stordalen Mire... | reverse complement strand
GGTGATCCACGACCAGACCGAACTCGGCGAGCCGGAAAGCCAGGCCACGGTCGAGGCGCGCTACCGGACACAGTTGTAGCCGACCCGCGCTTGGTTGCTCCGACGCTGGTCATCGTCACCCGCGAAGGCTTTCGCTGGCGATGAAGGCTGCGGGCAATGTCATTATTTCGCGCGCTCATCGAGAGCGCGAGGCCGTTCAGCCTAATGCTCGCTCTCCAGCCCACCCACATGCTTCTGGGTGTACAGCTCGAGTCCGATCCGCCCGATCAGGTCGAGCTGGGTTTCGAGGAAATCGATGTGGTGCTCCTCGTCCTTCATCAGTCTTTCGAACAGGTCGCGCGAGACGTAGTCCTTGACGCCATGGCAGTAGGTCGCGGCCTCCTGGTAAAGCGTGCGCGCGGCAATCTCGGAGGCCAGATCGCACTCGATGATTTCCTTGACGTTCTGGCCGATCCGCAAGGGATCGAGCACCTGCATGTTGGGAAAGCCGTCGAGGAACAGGATGCGGTCGGTGAACTTGTCGGCGTGTTCCATCTCCTCGATGGATTCCTTGCGCCAGGTCTTGGCCATTTCCAGCAGACCCCAGTTGTTCAGGATCCGGTAATGCAACCAGTACTGGTTGATGGCAGTGAGCTCGCTGCGCAGACCCTTGTTGAGGTAATCGATGACTTTCGCGTCGCCTTGCATGATGCTCTCTCGCTGTGGAATGCCGTATGAAACGCTAGGTCACATCGCGGGCGGGAGCAACCCTCTACCGAGGGCACCCACGGAAACGCCGACAATTGTCGATGCGTCAGGCGGCGGCTTCGAGGTCGCTGTGGACGTGCGTCTCGGCCCCGCTGTGCGGACAGCCGGGCCGGCAGGTCTTGGCGCAGGCGCCGAGCGCCTCCTCGATGATGGTCTTAACCGTGCTCGCGCAGCGGCCACATTCGACGCTGCAACCGAGGCAGCCATAGACCTGCCTGGCATTGCGCGGAAGGTCATCCGCCGCGCGGACGGCGCTGCGGACATCGTGGTCGCTGAGGACGTTGCAGGAACAAACGATCATGGAAATCTGACAACCCTTCGGTGATCCCTCGTCATCGATATTTAAGACCGCGCGGGGAAGCAAAAGGAAAAAGCGTCTTTTCAAGTGATTCCAAACTGAGCCCGCAAGTACATTGGAATGAATCCAAAACAGCCTTTTGCGGCAGATCAAAATCCCGCATTTTTCCGGGTCCGCGCGGCGTCAATCACAGCCGCCCCCTCCGTCGCCGCCGCCACCTCCTCCGCCATCACCGGCACCTCCTCCGCAGTCTCCGCTGCCGGACTCGCTCGGATTGCCCGAACCGTCCAGCGCGGAGTGGTCGCCGCCGAACCAGCCATGGCCCGGACCGCCGTCGCCGCCGAGACCGGAGCCGCTGTCGCTTGAACTGTCGCCGGACCAGCGGCGCTTTCGCGTACGGTTTTGCCATCGCATCATCACCAGGTAGATCAGTGAGGTACCGCCGACCGCGATTCCGATGGCCGCCATCGCGCGGGTCATGGTTTCCTCCCGTCCGAAAGGCCCGGCGGCATCAAATTGTGCATCGCAACAAAACCCTTTCCCTGCCCTTATTCGTCACCAAATGTGGCGGCCCCGTTCATTGATCATTCAAGCGAAATGTGGAACTTTCCGCTGTGACATCAGTTCGATGAGAAAGGTGAAGCCATGAGGAAGACATTGATGGCGCTCGCTGCCGTCGCCACGCTGGCGATTTCGGCCGTAGCGGCTCCTGCACCCGCCCATGCGCAACGTGGAGTTGGCGCGGCGATCGCCGGTGGACTGATCGGGGGCGCCATCGTCGGCGGCGCGATCGCGGGTCCCGGCTATTACGGCCCCGGCTATTACGGACCGGGCTACGGCTACTACGGTCCTCGGGCCTATGTCGCCGATCCCGGCTACTATGGCGACTGCTACTGGCAGCGGCAGCGGTTCTGGGACGGCTATGGCTGGCGGATCCGGCGCGTGCGGGTGTGCGGCTGATTCCGTTCATCTTCGTTAAAACAGCATCGGCATCCCCGTAAACCGGCGGGTTTTCGGGGATGCGTTAACAAAATGGCCTGAAAAAACCGTTTTTTCGGCCCAGTGATCCCGGCAACGTTCGCTCTGGATTGACTGTTGTACGCTTTCTAGCGAGACGGCCAGTTTCGAAAACGGCGTTTTGAGTCATCTTAACCCCCCGGCGCTGACTGAAGGCGCCACCTCCAGGAGAGCCCAAGACATGAACAAGACATTAGCTGCCTTGGTCGCAGTCGCGACGATCGCAGGTTCGCTCGCCGCGACACCCGCAAGCGCACAGCGCGGCCTCGGCGCGGCTGTGGCTGGCGGGATTATCGGCGGCGCGATCGTCGGCGGTGCCATCGCCTCCAGCCGCCCGGCCTATGGCGGCCCGGTGTACGTGGAAGATGCGCCCCCCCCGCCCTGCCGCTTTGTTCGCCAGCGCGTCTGGGACGATTATAATCAGGTCTGGCGCTTCCGCCGCGTCGAGGTCTGCAACTGATCTGACCGGCGCCGCAACCGCGGCAGCCCGATTTCAAAACCCGGCCGATGCTTCGGCCGGGTTTTTCTTTTGGGCAGCGCCCTCACCGCGCCGCCCCGATCGAGCGCAGCACGGCCTCGCTCGGCCAGCAATCCACCTTGAGGCCGGCCTTCTTCTGGTAGGCGCCGAGCGCCGCACGCGTCTTCATCCCGGCCTTGCCGTCCACCTTGTCGGCATAGAGACCGATGCGCGTGAGGCCCCGCTGCATGGCCTCGACGTCGGCGGTGCGCAACTGGCTCGAGGCCGACCATGGCGTCGCGAACGGCTGCGGGCTCAGCACGCGGTCGGCGAGATGGCCGACGAACAGCACATACAGATCGGAAAAATTATATTCCTTGATCACGAAATAGTTTTTCGTGGTCAGGAATGCCGGCCCGTAGATCCCTTCGGGTTGCAGCAGCGAGGCCGGCTGCGCCAGCTCGGCCGCACTGAGTTTCTGTCCGCGCACCGGAACGAAACCGTCGCGCAACCATTCGCCGATCGGTTTCGTCACTTCCGGCACGCCCATGGTGCAATCGACGCCGGCCGGCGCGCGTACCTCGTAGGCCCAGCGCAGACCCGGCTGCCAGCCCTTGTTGACGAGTTGCTCCGCGGCGGAAGCCAGCGCGTCCGGAACCGAATGCCAGATGTCCTTCCGCCCGTCGCCGTCAAAGTCGATGGCGTGCTGATAAAATTCCGACGGCAGGAACTGCGTCAACCCGGTGGCGCCGGCCCACGATGATCGCAAATCCTTTCGCGTTACCTCGCCGTCGCCGATCATCTTCAGCGCCAGGATGAATTCGTTGCGGTATTGATCCTTGCGGCGGCCGACATAAGCCTGCGTCGCCAGCACGCGCAGGCCGTCGTAAGGCAGCGTGTAGCGGCCGTAGTCGGTTTCGCGGCCCCAGATCGCCAGCACGATCGTTGCAGGCACGCCAAAGCGCGCCTCGATCCCGGTGAGCGCGGCGTGGTACTGCTGCAACAGCCGCTGGCCTTCCTCGGCCAGCCGCGCGATGCTGGCTTCCTTCACATAGTCGGCCGGCACCTGCACGAACTCGGCCTGCGACGGCGCGCCGGTCGCCGGTCGCCCGGGCAATATCAGATCGGGCAATTTGTAATCCGGCTCGAGCCCGCGCGTCTGCGCTTCGAAGGTCGCGCGCGTGACGCCCTGCGCCTGTGCTTCCGGCCAAAGCGAAGCGATGAACCCGGTGAAACCGGCGTCGGGCGCGGCGGCAGCGGGAAGCGGCAGCAGCAATAAAGCCGCCATGAGTACAGGCACGCCGAACGCCTTCAAGAGCCCTAATAGGAGCCGGTATTGCATTGACGCCTCAATTTGTATATGTTGAGCATATACACAATGATCGACCTTGACCAGATCGCGGGTTTTGACTGGGACGCCGGTAACAGCCGCAAGAGCGCGGACAAACATGATGTCAGCCAGGCCGAAGCGGAAGGCATCTTCTTCAACGATCCACTAATCGTTGTCGAGGACGCAAGGCATAGCGAAGTGGAGAGGCGATTTAATGCCCTGGGAAAAACAGCCCAAAATCGCCTGCTGCACGTCACTTTCACCCTTCGGCAAAATGGAACCATGATCAGGGTGATCTCGGCGCGGGACATGCACCGAAAGGAGAGAAGAGCTTATGAGCAAGCTTAGATCAATTCCTGCCTTCAAGACCGAAGCCGAAGAGCGCAAATTCTGGGAAACGCACGACTCCACCGATTATATCGACTGGAGCAAGGCCGAGCGCGTACGCTTACCGAACCTGAAGCCCTCGACCACGGCGATTTCCATTCGCCTGCCGCTGGGCTTGCTGGAGCAGATCAAGATTGCCGCCAACAAGCGCGACGTGCCGTATCAGTCGCTGATCAAGATGTGGTTGGCCGAGAAGGTGGGGTAGACGAGGCTGCCAACCAACAGTTCTCGGCGACGACCGAAACTTGGCCTTCACCATCCTTCAGGAATGACTGAATTCGTTCGACGACATGTCCTTCTCCCGGACGTCTGGTATACCGATTCCACAGCAACGTGCGAAGCCTGCGGCTGAAACCGCTGCAATTTTGAGCCGGAGCCGGCCAAGGAGCGTTCCGATGATGTTTGCCGTGTTCGCGGCTCTGTCGCTCGCGCTTCTCTCCGGCTATTGCGGACCAAGATGGCTCGCCGTTTGGTCGATGCTGGTCTGCCTGGCGCTGTCGATCGGGCTGTTCCTGTTCGAGATCTACAATCCCGAGTATGGCTTCCGCAAGCCGTGGCTGCAGGTGCAGCTCGACGCACTCCCGCAGCTCTGGCCGCGCGGAGCCGTTTCATGAGCACGACGCCAGGCTCGCGCCTGCCCGGGGCGCTGAACGACATCTTCCTGCTTGCGATGATGCTGATGATGGCTGCCGTCCTGACGACCGCAATGGTGTTCCAGTATCACGGCGGCGAAATACCCTGCCCGCTGTGCCTGCTGCAACGCGTGGCGATGTTCGGCGTTTGCTTTGGCGCCATCCTGCATTTTCGTCACGGCTACTGCGCGCGTCACGACGGCGTCAGCATGCTGTCCGCGCTATTGCTGCTGATCATATCGACGCGCCAGACCTTGCTCGACATCTATCCGAGGCCCGGCCACAGCTATATCGGCAGCGCGGTCCTTGGCCTGCACATGCCGGTGTGGTCGGTCGTGATTGCGGTAGCGATCCTGCTTGCCTTCGCGATCAAGCTCACGGTGCTCGGCGGCGAAGGCCTGCGCGATCGGCAGACGTCGCCCGCGCTCGGCCGTGTTGCCCAGTAGCTCAGCCTCTACGTGGTCGCGATCTGCCTGATCAACCTCGGCTCTGTCATCGTTCAGTGCGGCGCGGACGCCTGCCACACGACTGAATACAGATTGCTTAGCGGCTCATAAAAAGGCGCGAACAAGACTTCTTCGCATCCCGAACGGGTGCCGCACTGAGACGGCCGCCGCCGCTTCGGCCCCTACTTCACCGCGACAATGAAGATTCGCGGAAACCGCAACAACACCTTGCCGTCCGCCTGCGGCAGATAGCTGGCCGCGACCCGCGCGGTGTATTCGGCGACATATTGCTTGCGTTCGGGCGGCTCCAGCGGATCGACGAACGGGCGCATGCCGGTTCCCTTGACCCATTCGACGACGGCGGCGGCATCGGCGAGCACGTGATTGTAGACCGTGTGCCAGATATCCAGCCGGCTGCAGAGCGGGCCCAGCGCATCGTAATAGACGCCCGGTTTCGGCAGGACGTCCCGTGCCCGCGCGGTCTCGGCCAGCTTGCCGCGCCACGGCTCCTGATGGGCGACCTCGCGCATCAGGACATGGATGGGTTCATCGAGATTGTCGGGCATCTGCACCGCGAGCACGCCGCCGGGCGCCAATGCGCCGAGCAACCGCTGCAGCTGCCTCAGGTGGCCCGGCACCCATTGAAAGATCGCGTTCGCGAACAGCACGTCGGTATGCTCGGGCGGCGCCCAATGCGCGATATTGGCTTCGATGAAGCTGTGGCCGGGCAAACGTTCGCGCGCCTGCCGCAGCATGTCGGCGGAGGTATCGACCCCGGTGACCGCCGCCAGGGGCCAGCGCCTGGCCAGCAGCTCGGTCGAATTGCCGGGGCCGCATCCGATATCGACGACCCTGCGCGCATCGACCACCGGAATCTGCGCCAGCAGATCGCGGGCGGGCCGGGTCCGCTCATCCTCGAATTTGAGATACTGCTCCGGGCTCCAGTCAGCCATCACAAGCGTCCGATCTCACCGCGTCAGCTTCTTGTACTTCATCCGGTGCGGGATGATGGAATCCTGTCCCAACCTTCGCATCTTGTCCTTCTCATAGTCCTGGAAATTGCCTTCGAACCATTCGACATGACTTTCACCCTCGAAGGCCAGCATGTGGGTGGCGATGCGGTCGAGAAACCAGCGATCATGGCTGATGATCACGGCGCAGCCGGCGAAATCCTCCAGCGCCTCTTCCAGCGCACGCAAGGTATCGACGTCGAGATCGTTGGTGGGTTCGTCGAGCAGCAGCACGTTGGCGCCGGATTTCAGCATCTTGGCGAGATGGACGCGGTTGCGCTCGCCGCCTGACAGCGCGCCCACCTTCTTCTGCTGGTCGGCGCCCTTGAAATTGAACGACGAGCAATAGCCGCGCGAATTGACTTCGCGCTTGCCAAGCAGGATCAGTTCGTTGCCGCCGGAGATTTCCTCCCACACGCTCTTCTTGCCGTCGAGTGAATCGCGCGACTGGTCGACATAGCCCAGATGCACGCTCTCGCCGACCGTGATGGTGCCCTTGTCCGGCTTGTCCTGGCCGGTGATCATGCGGAACAGCGTGGTCTTGCCGGCGCCGTTGGGACCGATCACGCCGACGATGCCGCCGGGCGGCAGTTTGAAGGTGAGGTTGTCGATCAGGAGCCGGTCGCCGAAGCCCTTGGTCAGGCCCTCGAAATCGATCACGTTCTGGCCGAGCCGCTCGGCTACCGGTATCGTGATCTGCGCGGTCTGGGTCTGCTTCTCGCTCGCCTGCTGCAGCAGTTCCTCGTAGCGCTGGTAGCGCGCCTTGGACTTGGCCTGGCGTGCCTTCGGCGAGGCCGCGATCCACTCCTTTTCGCGTTCCAGCGTGCGCTGGTGCGCGGCGTCCTCGCGGCCCTCCTGGGCCAGCCGCTTCTGCTTCTGCGACAGCCAAGCGGAGTAATTGCCCTCGTAGGGAATGCCCTTGCCGCGGTCGAGCTCGAGAATCCAGCTCGTGACGTTGTCGAGGAAGTAGCGATCATGGGTGACGATCAGGATGGCGCCGGGATAGTTGCGCAGATGGCCTTCCAGCCAGGAAACCGACTCGGCGTCCAGATGGTTGGTCGGTTCGTCCAGCAGCAGAAGGTCGGGCTGGTCGAGCAACAGCTTGCACAGCGCGACGCGGCGGCGCTCGCCGCCGGACAGTTTTTCCACGTCGGAATCATCGGCCGGGCAGCGCAGCGCATCCATCGCCTGATCGACCTTGCTGTCGAGATCCCACAGCCCCGCGGACTCGATCTCGTCCTGTAATTTGGTCATCTCGTCGGCGGTCTCTTCGGAATAGTTCATCGCCAGTTCGTTGTAGCGATCGAGGATCGCCTTCTGCTTGGCGACGCCCAGCATGACGTTTTCGCGCACGGTCTTGCCGGGGTCGAGGTGCGGTTCCTGCTCGAGGTAGCCGACCCGGGCGCCCTCCGCGACCCAGGCCTCGCCATTATATTCCTTGTCAATGCCGGCCATGATCCGCAGCAGGGTCGACTTGCCGGAACCGTTGACGCCGAGCACGCCGATCTTGGCGTCGGGATAGAACGACAGATTGACGTTATCGAGCACCTTTCGGGTCGGGTAGCTCTTGGTCAAACCCTGCATGAAATAGACGAACTGACGGGCCATACCGATCCCTTGAAAGCTGTGGATTTTACGGGAATTTGCTGCCGCTGATGTAGCGGCGGCGCCACCAAAGGGCAACCGCACCCTGGTGTTTTCCATCCGTTCACCACGGATGACTACGGGGTCTACACCATGCTTGCGGCAGATCGGGACAATTGAAACCTTCTTTTAATAAATCAGCCCAAAACTGGCTTTCAACGCCTCGAAAGGCGTTCCGCGCGACAGAAGTCGCGAGTGAAAACAGCGGGCCGCGTCATGGCAACCATCTCAGAACCCCTATCCTCCTCGGCGACCGGCCGTGGAAACCTCGAATCCGGCGCGCTTGGCGAATTGCGGAGCTTTTGGCGGCAGTTCTTCGTCAGGGCCTTCGACCCCTACCGGCCGGAACTGCATTATATGCGGGGACCGGGTCCGGCCTGGCGCGCCAAGCACAAGGCGGTGTCACCGGCGGTGCAGACGATGGTCGCCGAAATCCGGGCCGCCAGGGCCCACCGGTCGCCGGCGCATTCCTGACAGCGGACGTTTTTTTCTGCCGCGGGCTTTCCGGCCCCCGGGGACGCTTGCGCGCGCGGGCGTTGCGCGCGACCATGGCGGCCTCCCCGGGCGGCGCATTTCCGCGCCGTCACCATCGCCATGAACGGACCTTGCCATGACGCGGCTGCGCTGTGCCATTCTCGACGACTACATGAACCTGAGCTTGCAGATGGCGGACTGGTCGAAGCTCGGCGACCGGGTCGACATCACCGTGTTCAACCAGCCCTTCGCATCCGGCGAGGCGGCGGCAAGCGCGCTGAAGGATTTCGAGATCATCTGCGCGATGCGCGAGCGCACGCCTTTTCCGCGTGAGCTGTTCGCGGCATTGCCCAAGCTGAAGCTCTTCATCACTTCGGGCCTGCGCAACGCGGCGATCGACATGGAGGCTGCCAAGGACCATCAGGTGGTATTGTGCGGGACGCAATGGGGCCGCGACCCCACAGCCCCCCTGACCATGGGCCTGATCCTGGAGCTGACCCGCAATATCGGCCGCGAGAGCGCCCGAATGCACGCCGGCGAGCCTTTGCAGAAATTCATCGGCACGGAGATCGAGGGCAAGACGCTCGGCGTGGTCGGCCTCGGCAAGCTCGGGGCCAAGGTCTCGGCGCTGGCCAAGGCCTTCGGCATGAACGTGATTGCCTGGAGCCCGAACCTGACGGCGGAACGCTGCAAGGAAGTCGGCGTCGGCTACGCCAGCAAGGAGGAGCTGTTTTCAACCGCCGACATCGTCACGGTTCATGTGGTGCTGAGCCAGCGCTCGCGCGGGCTGGTGGGAGCGGACGATCTGGCGCGCATGAAGCCGACCGCTTATCTCGTCAACACCGCGCGCGGGCCGATCGTCGACGAAGCAGCACTTCTGGAAACGCTGAAGGCGCGCAGAATCGCCGGTGCGGCGGTCGACGTGTTCTCGGTCGAGCCGCTGCCAGTCGAGCATCCCTTCCGCAAGCTCGACAACCTCGTGCTGACGCCGCACCTCGGCTACACCACGTTGGAAACCTTCCGCGCCCACTACAGCCAGATGGTCGAATGCATCGACGCCTGGTTCAAGGGCGAGACGCCGCCACGAAGGCTGGCGTAGTTCTGACGCCGCGCCATAGCGCTCACCGCTGTCTGAATGAAAAGGCGCGCTCCGGGCGCGCCTTTGCTGTTGATCTTTCAGTTTACGACCTAGCGCACCGTCACCGGAGCGGGCAGCGGCGGCACCACGGTCGGCTGCGTACCGGGAATAACGCCGGCCGGAGGGAGCGAACCGGCATTCGGTCCGGGCACCGGTGCGGCGGAGGCGGTCACTCCTGGAGGTGGCGTGCCGCCGGGAAGCACGACCACGCGGGTGCCGACCTTGACGCGATCGAACAGGTCCGAGACGTCCTCGTTGAGCATGCCGATGCAGCCCGAGGAGACGAATTTGCCGATGGTCGAGGGCTGGTTGGTACCGTGGATGCGGTACACCGTGCTGCCCAGATACATCGCGCGCGCGCCCAGGGGATTGCCGGGGCCGCCGGCCATGAAGCGCGGCAAATAGGGCTGGCGCTCGATCATCTCGGTCGGCGGATGCCAATCCGGCCATTCCGCCTTGCGGGTGATTTTCTGCACACCGGTCCAGGTGAAGCCATCGCGGCCGACGCGAACGCCGTAGCGGATCGCACGCCCGCCACCCAGCACGTAATAGAGGTAGGTGTTGGGGGTATCGACGATCAGCGTTCCCGCCGGTTCCTTGGTGGCGAGGGAGACTTCCTGCCGGCGCAGGTTCGGCGCGAGCTGCGCTGGACCCGCCTCCGGCTGTTCCTCCGGGGGCAGCGCGGACAGGAGCATCGGGCGGCCGTCACTGCCGACGTTCGGCTGAACCGAACCGGTCGCGGGACCATTGCCCCCAACCGCCTCCGGCGGGCGCAGACCTCGATTGTCGTCTTGCCCCGGGGCGCTGCGACCGCGGTCCGAATAGATCACCTGCGGCGGACCATCGGGCCGGCCATACCGGGGGTCATCGGGCGACAGGATCGGGCCGGTGGGCATGGCACGATCGGAATAGAGCGGCGGCGCGCCGGCAGGGCGGCCATAACGCGGATCGTCGGGCGAAAGGATCGGGCCGGTGGGCATGGCACGGTCGGAATAGACCGGCGGCGCGCCGGCAGGGCGGCCATAGCGTGGATCGTCGGGCGAAAGGATCGGACCGGTGGGCATGGCACGGTCGGAATAGACCGGCGGCGCGCCGGCGGGGCGGCCGTAGCGCGGATCGTCAGGCGAAAGCACCGGGCCGGGTGGCGACAGTGCGGTGGAACTCGGCGCGTTCGGCGACTCGTCGTCGTCCAGCGCGTCGAAATCCGGCGCGCGGCGATAGTCGGCCGGGTAACCGCCGGGAGGATAAGGCTGCGGCGCCGTCGAATAGGCCGGTCCGGGGGCGACCGGATAGCTCTGCGCCAGCGCAAATGAGGTTCCCGCCGCGCCGGCCGCAAGGGCTGCACAGATCGTCAGAATGCGTTTGCTCATCATGTTATTTGTATAGTCCCCAAGCCGGCACCGGACCGTCAACGGCAGATGGCCGAAGATAGCGGCGCATTCAAGACAAATCCGGCTAAATCACGCCAGATTCGGCATTTTGTGATCAGCCAACTGCACCGTTGCAGCCAAGCCTCACCGGCCATGGAAACGCTTTGCGGCCGCTCGACCGGCACTATTCCGCGGATTTGTAACCAACGCTGCGATGCACCTTACGGTATCCTCAAACCAGCCTGATTCGCGGCGCGCTGGCGGTGTCCGTCGCGTCGCGAAGCCTGCGAATTCAGTGATCACCGCGTTCCCAGATGCTCCAGGGCCTTCGCGACACCCGCGCAGGCGGAATTCACCTCCCCATGCTGCCCGGCTTTCGTTTTCTGTTCGCCGCGATCGTCTTGTCGATGTCGATACTGGTGTTCGGCCTCGGCGCGACGGCGCTGCTGCGGGCGGCCCATGAGCAATTCGCCAGCAACCCCTCCTGGCACGCGGCGCCCGCGGCCAATTTTGCGCATGCGGCAGATGCCACCAGGCCCGTACTCGCGATGCTGCGGGTCGAGCCGGAGCAAAAGTCCGACAGCGGTCCCGTGGTTGGCATTGCCGCGCCCGCGGAGTCCGCAAGCGTTGCTCCGCCCCCGGTGAGCGTTGCGGCGCCGGATGGACCCGAACAAATGGCGGCGCTGAAGCCGCAGGAGACGGAAACGTCGGTGCCCGCGGCCGCCAGGCCGGACGCGGCGATGGAGAGCACCCAACCAACCGAAGCTGCGCCGGCCGGTGCCGTCGCCGATACGACCGGGAACGCCGCACCCGAGGCCGAAACCAACGTCGCGTCGACCGAGCCCGCCTCGCCACAGCCGCTGCCGCCGGCGAACGACGCGCTCGCGATCGCATCCGGAACGGCGGCATCCGAGCAGCCGATCGCGCCGGCCACGGCGGAGACGAGCGTCGCCGCGACGAAAATCGCCACCCTCGGCGGCCCGCCGGTCGCCATCGAAGCGGCGCCGCGTCCGGCCAAGGCTACCGCCGCCGAGGCCAAGCCGGACCCCGACGCATTGCGCAAACGCCAGCAGGCCCGGCGGGCAGCGCACCGCCGCAAGCTCGCCGCCCGCGCGCGTCTGGCGGCGCGGCAGGCGCAGTTGCAGCCGGCCGACCCGTTCGCCCAACCGTCCGCTCAGCCCGCAACGGCGGCACGCACCCGCTGAATCGAACGCATCAGGCTGGACCGGTCGCCACCGGCGGTCCGTCGGGCAGCCCCCATTCGGACCACGAGCCGTCATAAAGCGCGCTGCCGCGCACGCCGAGCCGGTAGAGCGCCAGGGTCAGCACCAGCGCGGAGACGCCGGAGCCGCAGGTCGTCACGATCGGTTTTGCGAAATCGACGCCGGCGTCGCCGAAGATCCGGCGCAGCTCTTCCAGCGGCTTCATCGCGCCGGTTTCGGCGTCAAACAGCCCGGCATAGGGGACGTTGCGGCTGCCCGGGATGTGGCCGCCGCGCAGCCCGGCCCGCGGCTCGGCGGCGGTGCCTTCGAAACGCGGACGCGGACGCGCATCGACCAGCTGTTCGGCATGCGTCGTCAGATTGTCGACCACCTGCTGCTGACTGCGCACGTAACTGGAATCGAATTTCGCCTGGAATTTCCTCGGCTTCGCCGTGACCTTGCCGGAATGGGTGGGGCGGCCTTCGCGCCGCCATTTCTTCAAGCCGCCGTCGAGGATCCTCACGCCGGGATAACCGAACGACAGGAACATCCACCACGCCCTGGGAGCGGCGACCCAGCCGCCTGAATCGTAGGCGACGACGGTATCGCCGTTGGAAATGCCGAGTGCGGCGACGTCACGCGCGAACTGTTCGGCGCTCGGAAACATGTGCGGGCGCGGATCGGCATGATCGGAGATGGCGTCGACGTCGAAAAACACCGCGCCTGGAATATGCCCCGCGAGATAATCGTCGACCGGCAGCGGCAGCACGCCGGGCAACTTGGAGGACGCGTCGATGATCCTGATTTTGGGATCGTCGAGGCGGGCGGAGAGCCAGTCGGTGCTGACCAGCGGATCGTCGGTGGCTGTCATGCGGAAATCCCTTTCGTCATTCCGGGATGCGTGCGAAGCGCGCAGACCCGGAATCCAGAGGTTATTAAATCGAGATTCCGGGTTCGCGCTACGCGCACCCCGGAATGACGGCAGAAACTACCCCTTCGGCTTCTTCGGCTCGACTTTCTCGACCGGGCCGCCGGCGTCGCGCCAGGCGGCAAAACCGCCGGCCATATGCGCGACCGGCTTCAACCCCATGTCCTGCGCGGTTTTCGCCGCCAGCGCCGAGCGCATGCCGCCAGCGCAATGAAAGATGAATTTCTTGTCCTGCTGGAAGATCGGCTTGGCATAGGGGCTGTCCGGATCGATCCAGAATTCCAGCATGCCGCGGGTACAGGAGAACGCCCCCGGAATTCTGCCGTCGCGCTCGATCTCGCGGGGATCGCGGATGTCGACGACCACGACGCCGTCATCCTGCGCGACCTTGATGGCGTCGGCGGCGCTGACGGTCTCGATCTCGGCATTGGCCTCGTCGATCAGGGATTTGATACCGGTATGGATGGTCTGGGGCATTGAACAAACCTTCTCGCTTCTATCGTTCCCGCTTCCGTCATTCCGGGGCGATGCGTCAGCATCGAACCCGGAATCTCGAGATTCCGGGTCTGGTCCTTCGGACCATCCCGGAATGACGGGGCTCTTTACCGAACCAGTTCCTTCATCGCGCCTTCGAGACCCTCGATGGTGATGGGGAACATGCGTTCCGAAAACAGCCGGCGGATCAGGGTGGTGGATTCCGAATAGTCCCAGTGCTTCTGCGCCACCGGATTGAGCCACACCGCGTGCGGATAGGTCCTGACGATGCGATCGAGCCAGACCGAGCCGGCCTCTTCGTTGACATGCTCGACCGAGCCGCCGGGCACCATGATCTCGTAGGGGCTCATCGAGGCGTCGCCGACGAACACAACCTTGTAGTCGTGCGGATATTTATGCAGCACGTCCCAGGTCGGGGTGCGATCGGTGAAACGGCGGCGGTTCTGCTTCCAGACGCCCTCATAGAGGCAGTTGTGGAAGTAGAAATATTCCATGTGCTTGAATTCGCTCTTGGCCGCCGAGAACAATTCCTCGACCTGCTCGATATGCGAATCCATCGAGCCGCCGATGTCGAAGAACACCAGCACCTTGACCGCGTTGCGCCGCTCGGGCCGCATATGGACGTCGAGATAGCCGTGGTTGGCGGTCTCCTTGATCGTGGTGTCGAGGTCGAGTTCGTCGGGCGCGCCGGTGCGGGCGAATTTGCGCAGGCGCCGCAGCGCGATCTTGATGTTGCGGATGCCGAGCTCGACATTGCCGTCGAGATCCCGAAATTCGCGTTTGTCCCAGACCTTGACCGCGCGGTTGTTGCGGTTCTTTTCCTGGCCGATCCGCACGCCTTCGGGGTTGTAGCCGTGGGCGCCGTACGGCGAGGTTCCGGCCGTGCCGATCCACTTGTTGCCGCCCTGGTGCCGGCCCTGCTGCTCCTTGAGGCGCTGGCGCAGGGTCTCCATGAGCTTCTCCCAGCCCATCGCCTCGATCTGCTTCTTTTCTTCCTCGGTGAGATACTTTTCCGCGAGCTTCTTCAGCCATTCGGCGGGAATGTCCGCCTTCTCCATGGCGTCGAGCAGGCTCTCCAGCCCCTTGAACACGGTGCCGAACACGCGGTCGAACTTGTCGAGATTGCGCTCGTCTTTCACCAAAGTGGCGCGCGACAGATAGTAGAAATTCTCCACCGTCTGCTCGGCGAGGTCGGCGTTGAGCGCCTCCATCAGCACCAGATATTCACGCAAGGTCACCGGGACCTGGGCGTCGCGCAGCGATGTGAAGAATTGCAAGAACATGGATCACAGATTGCCCGCCGGACCGGGGACGTCAAGGGCAGAGAGGCCTAGACCTGTCGGGTTTTTCATCTAGAATTGAGCCATAAGGGCTTTTCAACGGGGCATTCTCAATGGGTATTTTAGCTGCAATCGTGATCGGCGCGATCGCCGGCTGGCTGGCCGGCCTGATCGTCCGCGGCGCCGGCTTCGGGCTGATCGGAAACATCGTGGTCGGCATCATCGGCGCGCTGGTCGCCGGCTGGGTATTGCCGCAACTCCATATCGAACTCGCCGCCGGCATGCTCGGCTCGATCCTGGACGCCACCGTCGGCGCGGTGATCGTGCTGGTCGTCCTCTCGCTCATCAAACGCGTTTGACAACGCGCATGATCCCCTGCAGCGACCGCCGAACCGGCGGTCGTTTCCTGTTCGAATAGCGGCGCGATAATCGCGCTCAACAACAAACAACAAGACAAGGCAGAGACTCGATGAAATTTACCGGCACCAAGGATTACGTCGCCACCGATGACCTCAAGGTCGCCGTCAACGCCTCGATCGTGCTCGAGCGCCCGCTGCTGATCAAGGGCGAGCCCGGCACCGGCAAGACCGTGCTGGCCGAGGAAGTGGCGAAAGCGCTCGGCGCGCCGCTTTTGACCTGGCACATCAAGTCCACCACCAAGGCGCAGCAGGGCCTCTACGAATACGACGCGGTGTCGCGGCTGCGCGACAGCCAGCTCGGCGACAGCAGGGTTTCGGACATCTCCAACTACATCAGGCGCGGCAAATTGTGGGAAGCCTTCACCCACGAGAAGCGGCCGGTGCTCTTGATCGACGAAATCGACAAGGCCGACATCGAATTTCCCAACGATCTCCTGCTCGAACTCGATCGCATGGAATTCTTCGTCTACGAGACCGGCGAACTCGTCAAAGCAAAACTGCGCCCGATCGTGATGATCACTTCCAACAACGAGAAGGAACTGCCGGACGCCTTCCTGCGCCGCTGCTTCTTCCACTACATCAAGTTTCCCGACGCCGACACCATGCACCGGATCGTCGACGTGCATTTCCCCGACATCAAGAAGCGCCTGGTGGAAGAAGCGCTGCGGATCTTCTTCGAGGTGCGCGAAGTGCCCGGCCTGAAGAAGAAGCCGTCGACCTCGGAACTGCTGGACTGGCTGAAGCTTCTGCTCAACGAGGACATGACGCCGGAAATGCTGAGGGAGCGCGACCCGCGCAAGCTGATCCCGCCGCTGCACGGCGCGCTGTTGAAGAACGAGCAGGACGTGCACCTGTTCGAGCGGCTGGCGTTTTTGAGCCGAAGGGAAGTGTAGGGCGGCACCGATTCCGTCAGCGAAGCAATCCAGTTTTCTCTGCTGCTCTATGGTTTGCTTCGCTTCGCTCGCAATGACGAGAAGTCGTAGCCCGGATGGAGCGCAGCGCAATCCGGGGTTCTCGCAACGATTCCCGGGTTTCGCTGCGCTTCACCCGGGCTACGGATTCAACCTTCAAACATCCCGTGTCGCCAGACACAGCTTCGCGATCTCGCGGCATGATACGCCCGAGGTTGCTCTCGAATTTCCTCAGCTCTCCAACCGGAGGGCGCAGGGAAAGCCGGGTGCGCGCTGCACCCGCGGTCTCGTGTGCAAAAATGCGCAACAAAACGCACACGAGCAGACAGGTTCAGCGGAGGCAATCCGACTTTCCCTGCGCGATGGTTTACAGCTTACTCCGCGCTCTCCCCGGCGACCGGCTTTTTTGCCACCGTCATTAGCGGATTTGCCATCCGCGAACTTGATGCCAGCACCGGGGCATCAGGACCACTCGGCTTCGCCGTCCGCATCCGGTGCTCTCGTCAGGCGCACCGTCCGCGTCCACCGCATCCCGCTCCACGTCCGTGACGATCGCGAGCGCCCCTCTGTTGGGGCGGGACGGGGCGAGCTTGTAGAGATGATTTGCCCGACGAGACAAGCGGGATATTTTTATCGAAGGGACTGGACGACCCAAATCACCTTGATCCGGCTCGACAAATCGGATTTTTCGCGCAGGCCGCCGGAGCCCGCCGGGTGTGGTCATCGCCCGCTTGTTACCCAACCACAGCAGCTGCATACGTCCCGGCGCTCAGGCCTCCGCTGTCAGACAGATATCGCCCATGAACAGCGCATCGATGCCGGACTTGCGGAAGGTGACGATGGCATCGGTGGGCGTGCAGACGATCGGCTCGCTGTCGTTGAAGGACGTGTTGATGACGAGCGGCACGCCGGTTCGCGCGTAGAAGCTGGACAGCAGTTCATGAAACCGGGGATTGGTTTCGCGGCTCACCAGCTGCACCCGGGCGCTGCCGTCCCGGTGCAGGACGGCGGGGATGCGCTCGCGCCGCTCCGGCTTGACGGCGCAGGCGAACAGCATGAAGGCGTGGCTCGCCGAGTGTGCGCCGCCGACCTCGAACCAGTCGTCGGCGCGCTCGGCCATCACGCTCGGCGCGAAGGGACGAAAATCCTCGCGGTGCTTGACCTTCTGGTTGAGGATATCGCGCATCTCCGGCCGGCGCGGGTCGGCGAGCAGCGAACGGTTGCCGAGCGCACGCGGCCCGAATTCCATGCGGCCCTGAAACCAGGCGACGATCTTGCCGTCGGCGATCATGTCGGCGGCGTCGCGCGCGGGGGACTTGCTTCGCCGCGGCGTCAGACCTGCCGCCTTGACCGCGGCCAGAATGTCGCGCCGGTTGAATTCGGGACCGAGATACGGCGTGGAGTTGCCGCGCTCGGGGGCTGTTTTCTGCTTCGTGCAATGCACGACAAGCGCGGCGCCGATCGCGGTGCCGGCATCGTGCGGCGCGGAGGGGATGAACACATCCGAGAACTCGCCGGACTGCCGGACCAGTTCGTTGGTCACGCAATTCAGCGCGACGCCGCCGGCAAGGCATAATTTGTCGAACGGCACCTTGCGCTTGAGGCGTCGCACCAGCGCCAGCACCGCCGCATTGGTCGCTTCCTGGAGAGCCGCCGCGAGATCGGCATGGCGCGGTAAAATCTCGGAATCCATGTAGCGCGGCGGACCGAACAGGGCGTCCATTCTGGCGAACTTGTTCGCATTGAAACCGAGAAAATCCGGGTGTACCGCATAGTCTTCCTTGCCGACGCGCAGGGCCTGCCGGAAGTCGCGGCGAAACACCTCGGGATTGCCGTAGGCGGCCAGGCCCATCACCTTGGAGGCGTCATAGAGCGAGAAGCCGAGGTGGGTGCTCATCACCTCCCACAGGAATCCGATCGAGTGCGGATAGTCGAAGGTTTCGACCGGCTGGATACGCGTGCCGGTGGCCTTCGCCAGCGCCGTGCCGGCGATCTCGCCGATCCCGTCGATGGTGAGGATGGCCGCGCGATCGAAGCCTGACGGGAAATAGGCCGACGCGGCGTGCGCCAGATGGTGAGGCACGAAATGAAAATTCTGCCGGAGCGAACGCCCGAACAGCTCGTCGACGACCCCGCGCACCTGGCCGAGCCGCAGCCGGAAGGTTTCCTCGAGTTTCGGATCCCACCACTCGGCGCGATATTGCTTCCGCCGCAGTTCGGGATTGTACGAATAGGCCACGTGATCGATATCGGCGGCGGTCAGCCCGGCATGGTTCAGGCAGAAACGGATCGCGCGTTCGGGGAATTGATGCGGGTTGTCGAACTCCGCCGGCTTGCCGTGCTTGATTCGGTTGAACCGTTCCTCCTCGACGGCCGCGACCAGCACGCCGTCGACGAGCAGGGCTGCGGCCGACTCGTGATACACGGAATTGATTCCAAGAATGTTCACCGGCTTAACCTCCCGTCGTGCGATTGCTGCCGCCGCGAACCATCAAAGCATAGCGCCGGGCTTGCGGCCAGCTTGGCTAGGGGCTGACTGTTTGAGTAGGTTGAGTCGCTTGCCGCCCATGCTTCGAGACGCTCGCGTCGCTCGCTCCTCAGCATGAGATTGTTGTGTCTCAACAGGTTGAGCCTGACCGAAAAAGCGACCAGCATTTTCAGGTCTTCCTAGCACGTTGAAAATGAGTCATTTTCCGTCATGGCCGGGCTTGTCCCGGCCATCCACGTCTTGCTTGGGCCGACAAAGCTAAGTCGTGGATGCCCGGGACAAGCCCGGGCATGACGAGCTAGTTGGCGCCGCCCGGCCTTACTGATGCTCGCACTGTTGCACGCGCCGAAAAAAGAAAGGGGCCGAAGCCCCTTTCTCCGTGATCACCCCTCGCGCCAGTGGCGCCAGTGATGCCAGCCGTATCCGCCGCCCCAGCCACCACGCCAGTGCCGGTGCCAGCCGTAGCCGCCGCCATAGCCCCAGGGACGATGCCAGCCGCCATAGCCGCCCCAATGACGGTGCCAGCCGTAACCACGCCAGTCATGGCGGTGCCAGCAATGGCCTCATTCGTTGCAGACGTAACCGGACGGGACGACGATTCCCGTCGACGAAGTCGGGACGTCGACCGGCGTCGCCGATGCGGCCGCGCTGGATAGAGCAACCCCGCCAAGTGCGACGAGGCCAACAAGTGCAGAAACAAGTTTCATGATAATCACCTCCTGACATCTGTTGGAGGCGACGGGCGCGCAACGGGTTCGGCGCATTACGCAGGTTTAATACCGATGAACAATTCGTTCATTTGGCCGGGCAACCCGCAGGTGTGATACAATGTTCAACAACGATGTTTGCGGAGTCCGCGACCGATGACACCGGTCACGCCAAAAATGCTGCTCGACGGGGGGCGCTATTTCGAGGGTCCGCGCTGGCACGCCGGCCGGCTCTGGTTCGTCGACTGCCTGAACCGGACGCTGCTCAGTCTCACCCCTTCCGGAGAGTGCGAGCAGCACGCCAGGA
>Ga0302320_10010536_pt1 | contig 19688 bp, 21 predicted proteins | sample Bog_T0_3_FD_202130 | JGI IMG/M metagenome (GOLD analysis project Ga0302320, IMG submission 202130) | Peat permafrost microbial communities from Stordalen Mire near Abisko, Sweden - Bog_T0_3 | ecosystem: Environmental > Terrestrial > Soil > Wetlands > Peat | place: Sweden: Abisko, Stordalen Mire... | reverse complement strand
GTCGAGCCGGCCCAGCGAGAAATTGCCCCGGCTCATGTCCCGCTTGATCGTCGCTTCGCTCACGCCGATCGCCTGCGCGAGTTCGCGGTAGGTCAGTTTGCGCGCGCGTAGTGCCGCTTTGATGCCGAGCAGCACGGTCGAAGTGGCGGACATGCGGTCATCCTAGGGGCTCTGGGTATTAATAAATGATACTCCTGGGATACGCCGGTGTCACCCGCGCATGGCTGCCTTGTCGGGGTTTTCGTTTACGAGCAGCCTGTGCACACGCCCTGCAGCTAACCCAAAGGAAGAGTCAACGTGATAATCCTCCAGAAGTTGAGTTCCATCAGTTTGCCGACCGCGCTGTTGGGCGCGTCGACGGCGATTTTCTTCGTCATGGAGCGGGCGCGACCCGGGCGTCAGTTACCGCAGTCAAAGGGATGGTACGCGCGCGCGATTCTGGTGACTCTGATTCAGCTGACCATCACGCTGCTCACGGCAAGACTATGGGTCAGGATTTTCGGTGACGTGTCGCTACTTCATTTATCCAACGCGCACTCACCGCTGTTGGAGGGATTCGCCGGCTGGCTGGTCGGTACCTTTGTGTTTTATTGGTGGCACCGGCTGAGGCACGCAAACGGCTGGTGGCTGGCTTTCCATCAGATTCATCATTCGCCGTCGCGCATCGAATTGTTGACTTCATTCTACAAGCATCCCATCGAGATTTTGTGCGATGCCCTGCTGAGCGCCGTGATCCTCTACCCAATCATGGGTTGTTCGTTACTGGGCGCGTTTTGGTACAACTTCTTTGCCGGCACGGGAGAGTATTTCTATCACGCCAATGTAAAGACCCCTCGATGGCTGCGATTCTTCATTCAGACCCCTGAACTGCACTCCATTCATCACCAATATGACGTTCACCGTTTTAATTTCAGCGACATTCCGGTTTGGGACCGCCTGTTTGGCACGTACCGGGATACCACGGAATTCGTGGAGCGCTGCGGCTTTCCGACGGGCGCCGAGAACAAGCTGCTGCCGATGCTGGGATTCACGGACGTCTATGTCCAGGCTGAGGAGCAGCAATGCCGCTAAGGCGACCCCGCCGAAACCCGCCAGACGCTGTTGCCCGTATCATCGGCGATCAACAACGCTCCCTGGCCATCCACCGCAAGGCCGACCGGGCGCCCCCGCGCCTTGTCGCCATCGACGAGAAAGCCGGTGACCACATCTTCCGGGGGCCCCGATGGCCGGCCATCAGCGAACGGGATGTAGACGACCTTGTAGCCATTCAATACGGCGCGGTCCCAGCTTCCATGCTCGCCCACAAAGGCGCCTCCACGATAGTGCGCCGGCAGATTGGTCCCTGAATAGAACACGAGCCCCAAGGGCGCAACGTGCGAGCTCAACGCGTAGTCGGGGGCGATCGCCTTGGCGACCAGGTCGGGTCGCTGCGGTTGAACGCGAGGATCGAGATGTTGGCCGTAGTAGCTGTAGGGCCAGCCATAGAAGGCGCCGTCCTTGATTGAAGTCAGATAATCGGGCACCAGGTCCGGGCCGAGTTCGTCGCGCTCATTGATAACGGCCCAGAGCGTATGGGTCTGTGGCTCGAACTGAAGCCCGTTCGGATTGCGCAGTCCCGTGGCGAATTCGCGGTGCGCGCCTGTCGTCCGGTCAATCTGCCAGATTGACGCACGGCCCAGCTCTGCCGGAATACCGTTCTCCGTGATATTGCTGTTGGAGCCGACACCTGCGTAGAGCTCGGCTCCATCGGGGCTCGCGGTCAGACTCTTGGTCCAATGATGGTCGATCGGTCCGCCCGGCAGATCGCATAGCTTGACGCCAGGATCGGTGATCTGAGTTTGTCCGGTGGCATAAGGATAGCGGACCACCGCATCGGTGTTGGCCACATACAGATCGTTCCCGACCAGCACCACGCCGAAGGGCGAGTTCAGATGGTCGATGAACACGGATTTCTGGTCGGGAATACCGTCGCCTTGCGTGTCGCGAAACAACAAAATGCGCTGCCCGGGCTTGGTGCGAGAGTGCGCCATCTTCTCCACCAAGTTCATGACGAGTTCCTTGGGCCGGCTGACCGGCCCCGGAGGACCGCCGGTCTCGACCACCAGGACATCGCCATTCGGCAGGACATACAGGGAGCGCGGGTTCGCCAGGCCGGTGGCAAACGCCTGCACCTTCAAGCCGGCCGGGACCGTTGGCATCGCGCCGTTCCAGCCCACGACCTTGGCGACATGCATCGGCGGCAACAGGTACTGATGAATCGGCGGAAGGTACGGGTCAGGGCCAATCTGACGGCTGGGGTCGCCCGGAGCAGGTCCGCAACCCACGAGCACGAGTGTCGCGGCGATTTCTGCCGCCAAGCAACAAGCAAATTTCATGGCTGCTCCCCCCGGCGCACACCCACACCGTGTCGGTACACCAGGGCCCAGCCATTCCAACCGGTAATGAGCAGAATCAGGACAACCAGCGCCGAGAGGATCAAGCCAGAGGGCACCACCGAGGTATAGGCGTCACGCGTGTGGATCAAGCAGTTGAAGACCGAGAGCACGATTGCGGTGACATTGCCGATGGCGTGAATCCAGGCAGCGCGCAGCCGGCGGATGCGAGGATCGCGCAAGAAGTCGATCAATCCCGCCGACACTGCGATCACCGACACGAGCAGCCCGGCGAGCAGCAGCCAATCCGACATGTCCGCCCACAGCATCGCGGCCGTTTGCCAGTAGACGATGTCCGTGATCAGCGTGCCCACGAAGCACATGATCGGAACGGGCGCCAGCATCGCGTGAAGGGGGCGCCCGCCGAGCCTGACCGTCGACCGAGGATTATGACCTAGCATCGGAAATCCCTTCCTCGAGTTGCGAGCTGGAGATCACCCGCTACTGTAGCCGGGCGCGTGAGAATGTGGCTGTAGGACAAGAAGCAGTGTTTGGGCGGGGAGACGGCGCTATAGGCGATCTCCTATAGCAAAGGCCGGTAACTGGGAATTGTCCAAGGGGATCTCCGTCCGCACCATGGGCGTATGGCGCGCGCGACCCCGAAAACTCTCCTTCCTAGTCCCCTGCAATCCGCCTATCGGCGGGCGTTGAGTGCATCGGTGGTTGCCCATGCCCGATATCTTGCGGCCCATGCCGACAAGAGCATTACACAACACTACATCGACCAGCAGAAGGCTGCCTGGCAGTCGATGGAGGCGCGAAAAGCCAAGATACACGCGCGCCTCCTGCTCGTCGGCGATGTTGAGCGCGGGCAAAGCCATCACAGCCAGAGAAACATGGAGTACACGAAGTGAGTTCACAACACTTGATTGCCGAGCGTGCGTACCATCTGTGGAACGCGCGCGGGCGGCCGCATGGGTCTAAGGAAGAGGATTGGTTGGAGGCGGAACGCCAGCTAAGCGCGGATGCCATAGACAGCTCGCTCCAGGAAAGTTTCCCGGCGAGCGATCCCGCGGCCAACCACCAGCCCGACGTAGTGCCCTCCAACGCGGCAGACAAATGGCGCGCGGCCGGCAAAAACCCACCGGGTTGAATCTGCGCAGCCTCGATTAACCTAAGTGCCGTACTGAGGGGGGAGTGGCAATGGCAACGAAAAAGAAGACATTGGGCGAGCGTAAGGTGAAACGCGCGATGCACGAGATGAAGCGCGGAACGCTCAAGAGCGGTCGGTCGGGCAAAACGGTCACGAGCCGCAAGCAGGCGATCGCCATCGGACTCTCAGAGGCGCGCAAGTCCGGCGCAAAGATCCCCAAGAAAAAGACTTCGCGCACATGAAAATTCGTAAGGTGCGCTTTCACAGCTTCGGAGGCCCGGACGTGCTGCGCATCGAGGAGGTGGAATGCTCCATGCCAGATGCGCGGCAGGTGCTGGTGGGCGTGAAGGCCGCAAGCGTCAATCCTGTCGACTTCAAAATTCGCAGCGGCAAGTATCCCGCGGTGAAGGAGGACCGTCTCCCCTATACGCCGGGTCGCGACGTATCCGGCGTCGTCGAGAAATGCGGCGCGCAGTCAACCCAGTTCAAAGTCGGCGATGAAGTGGTCGGCATGGTGGGCATAGGCGGTGGCGGCTATGCCGAACGAGCCGTGCTCGATGAAGCCGCGATCAGCCTCAAGCCTCGAGAAATCGATCATGTCCATGCGGCGGCAATTCCGCTGGCCGGCCAGACTGCCTGGCAGGGACTGTTTCGGTACGGTCAGCTCAAAGCAGGGCAGTCGGTATTGATCCATGGAGGATCGGGTGGCGTCGGCCATTTCGCCGTGCAGTTCGCGAAGGCGAAGGGAGCGCGGGTGTTTACCACGGCCTCGACCGACAGTCTCGAGTTTGCCCGCACGCTGGGCGCGGACCTCGTGATCGATTATCAGAAGCAGCGCTTCGAGGAACTTGCCCAGGATCTCGACATGGTGTTCGATTTGATCGACGGAGAAACTCGTGAGCGCTCGTGGAAGCTGCTGAAAAAAGGCGGCGTGCTGGTCACGACGCTGACAGATCCCAATCAGCTAACGGCGGCACAGCACGGCGTCCGGGCCACGCGCTATACGGTGGAGGCCAACGGCAAGGAGCTTGCCGAAATCCTTGGTCTCGTGGTATCCGGCAAAGTTAAGCCGCATGTCCAAAAGACATACCCGCTGGAAGAGGCCGCTCAGGCGATGAGCGCCGTTGAGAAGGGCCACTCGGTCGGCAAAGTTGTTCTTACCGTCGGATAAATCGGAGCACCCATGATTGCCCATACCAACCTCCCCGTCAGGCGCTACTCGGTCTCAAAGACTTTCTATCGCGAGGCCCTGAAAACACTGGGCTACAAGAACAACATGGAGTACGGGCATGCCGCCGGCTTCAATGACGGCAAGAACACCGATTTCTGGATAAGCCAGAAAAAGACCGTGGTGCCCACCCATCTGGCCTTCCGCGCGCGCGGGCGCAAAGCGGTGGAAGCTTTTTACAAGGCCGCGTTGGCGGCGGGCGGCAAGGATAACGGCAAGCCTGGGTATCGAGACTATTCGCCGGGCTACTTCGCGGCCTTCGCATTCGACCCGGACGGCCATAATATCGAGGCGGTGTGGTACGACCCCAAGAAGCCCAAGAGGGCCAAAAAGGTGAAGTGATAAGTACGCCGCGTTTATTTCAGCTGTAATGCCGCCTGCGCAGGCCGACATTCTCACGTAGACCCGACGCCGCTCTGGAAGAGAAGGCGGCGGTGGATGCGGCGCAGCGGACGCTGAATCTTTCCATGGCGCTTTACGTCAAGGGTGCCATCGACTATCTCACCGTCGTCACCTCGCAGGCCGCTGTGCCGCAGAGCCAGCTGGAAGTGCTCGCACTCGATACCCTGCAGCTGCGCACCCGCGTCGAGCTCATCCGTGCGCTTGGCGGCGGCTGGGCGGATTCCGCACTCGCGCAGAGCGGCAAGGTGGGCGCACCTCAGGCGCTTGACATTCTTCAAGCGTAAAGTCGAGACTCGCGTTCGTCGCTCACCTTTGAGGAAGCAGCAGCCAGTGACAGAGCCTTGGTGTGTCCTTATGGCAGGTCGGGAAGACCCGCAGCGACCTGGGGCAATGGGGCTGGGACGCAGCGCCGCTCAACAGGTCGCACTGGCCGGGTGCGATCCTTTGACCGCCACTCTGCGCCGTGCCGCTGCGGTCACATCCCTCGAGCGGATCGCCGCGGTCATCACAGCTCCTGCCGAGGATTGGCGGCAGAGCGCATTGAGAGAGCTTGGTATTCGCAATCTCTTCGTTCAACCGCAGCAGCGGGGCACCGCATACGAAGTGTTGCTTGCGCTATTGCTGCTCGAAAGCCGTATCTCTGCGGCGACCCCGGTGATATTCCTGCCCGCGGACAATATCGTCGACGATGAAGAGGTGATGACGAACTCGCTGTTGGCCATGGCCGAATGGATCGCTGATGAGCCAGGGTCGGTTTTTCTGCTAGGCGCTGTTCCGCAGGGCCCGCATGACCAACTGGGTTATATTGTTCCTTGGCTCGATGCCATGCTGGTGCCGACCGGGGTATACGAATTTGTCGAAAGACCGGACGTACATCAAGCGCGCAAGCTCATCAACGCCGGCGGCCTGTGGAATACCTTTACATTCGGCGGCACTATTGCCTCCCTGCTAAGGCTATTTCGCCCGAGCCTTGATGCGACGCTTGCAGATTTTCGCGCAGCGCTGCAATCCGACCGATTCGAGCTGAACCTCGGCCGGTCCTACGATCGCTTGACGTCCGTGGATTTTTCGCAGGACTTGCTTGCGAGGCAAACCGATAACCTCAAAGTGCTGCGTTTGTTACGATGCGGATGGTGGCCGCTTAAATCGCCCACACCCAATCCACCGCTGCTGATTGCCTTACATCGAGATTCCTAGCGCACGGCAAAATAAGGGGAAACACCTATGCGCCGATATCTACTTGCGGTCCTCTCGGCCGGACTGTCGTGTTGCGCCGCCCAGCCGCCCAAAGCCGAATCCCCTAAGCCGCCGGCAACGGAACTCTTAGCTCGGCCGGGGCCTGCAGCGCGAGCGCCCTACTCGTCGACCTATCAGATGCCTTCGAGCCCCGCGACGTTGATTCGCGCAGGGACCCTACTCACAGGGAGCGGCACGCGCCTCGAGCAGACCGATGTACTCATAGAGAACGGCCGCATCATGGCGGTGGGACCGAACCTGTCGGCGCCGGCGGGCGCGCTGGTGATCGACGCCGCGGGTCGCTGGGTCACGCCTGGAATCATCGACATCCACTCACACCTCGGCGTGTACGCGAGCCCCGGCGTCAACGCCCAGGAGGATGGCAACGAATTGACCAATCCGGTCACCCCCAATGTCTGGGCGGAACATTCGATTTGGCCGCAGGATCCGGGATTCGAGAAGGCGCTCGAGGGGGGTGTCACCACGCTCGAGATTCTTCCGGGCTCCGGCAATTTGATCGGTGGCCGCTCCGTCGTGGTGAAAAACGTGCACGCCACAACCTATCAGGCCATGAAGTTTCCGGACGCCCCCTATGGGCTGAAGATGGCGTGCGGGGAGAACCCGAAGCGCGTCTACGGCAGCAAGGGGCAGTTCCCGTCGACCTTGATGGGTGACGTCGCCGGCTATCGCCAGGCATTCGCCGATGCGCAGGACTATAGGAATCAGTGGGACAAGTACTATCGCGATCTCGCTGAATACGAGAAAAAGAAGCGCAGCGCGGATAGCACCAGCGTCGCCAAGGAAAAAAAAGGCGATGAGAAGAAGGAACCCACCCTGCCCGTCCCGCCCAAGCGCGATCTGAAATCAGAGACGCTGGTCGGCGTTCTAAAGGGCGATATCCGCGTGCAGATGCACTGCTATCGCTCCGATCAGATGGCAACGATGCTCGATGTCGCCGACGAGTTCGGCTTCAAGATCGCTGCTTTCCACCATGCGGTTGAGGCCTACAAGATTGCTGATCTTTTGGCACAACGCGGCGTGTGCGCCGCGATGTGGGCGGATTGGTGGGGCTTCAAGATGGAAGCTTACGATGGCATCCAGGAAAACATCGCCATCGTCGATGCCTCGGCCAACAGTTGCGCAATGCTGCATTCAGATTCCGAGGACGGAATTCAGCGCCTCAATCAGGAGGCGGCCAAAGCCATGGCGAAAGGCGTACGCGCGGGCCTGAAGATACCGCCGGAACGCGCCATCCGCTGGCTTACCGCCAATCCGGCGAAGGCCCTGGGGCTCGAGGATCGCATCGGCACCCTTGAACCCGGCAAGAACGCGGACGTGGTCGTTTGGAGCGGTAATCCATTCAGCGTGTATGCGCTCGCGGATCAGGTGTTTATCGATGGCGCCCTGGCGTTTGATCGCGCGCACCCCGCGCCAAAACCCCCGTCGGACTTTCTCCTGGGACAATCCGCCTCAGAGGAGGCCCGATGAAACCCCTTGGTTTTGCAGCCGCCTTGCTCGTGCTCGTCGCGACCGCCAACGCAGCGCCCGCCCAGGAAATCCTCATACGCAATGCGAAGGTTTACACCGTCGCTAACGGAGTGAAGGACAAGACCGATGTGTTGGTTCGCGACGGGAAGGTCATCGCCGTCGGTGAGAACTTGAAGGCATCACCGGGGGTGACGCTTATCGAAGCCCATGGGCAGGCACTGACGCCGGGCATCTTCGGGGGCCTGTCGCAAATCGGCGTGACTGAAATCGGCGGGGAACCCTCCACGGTGGATGGCAGCCTGAAATTCAAAGAGCCGGGCGCCGAACAGCAATGGCGCCCGGATTTCGATATCACCCTGGCGTTCGATCCCCAATCCACCCTGCTGCCCGTTGCGCGTATCGAGGGGATCACCTGGACAGTTCTCACTCCCGCCGCCGGAGATACGATCATCGCCGGGCAAGGCGCCGCGGTCACGCTCGATGGTCGCCAGGATGCCGCACTCCAGGACAGTCGCGTGCTGTTCGTGTCACTCGGAGGCCAAGGCAAGAAGCTCGCGGGTGGCAGTCGCGCGGGACTGTATATGCTCCTCGATCAAGCGATACACGAAGCTCACTCGACGGCTCCACTCGGTGAAAGGACCCTGCTGCATCCCGCCGGACGGGACGTGCTAGCCCACTATCTGTCCGCAGGTCGCGTGGCGTTTGAGGCAGAGCGCGCATCCGATATCCTCGAGGTCATCGCCTTTGCGCACAAGCAGGGAATGAAGCCGATCATTGTCGGTGGCAACGAGGCGTGGCGCGTAGCGAAGGAACTGGCGGGCGCGCACGTGCCGGTGATCTTGAATCCTCTACAGGATCTTCCCTACGACTTCGACCGTTTGGGATCGCGACTCGACAATGCGGCGCTGTTGCAACGCGCCGGGGTGCTGATTGCATTCTCGCCCGAGGACGGCCATGACGCGCGCACCATCCGCCAGCTCGCCGGCAATGCGGTGGCTCATGGTCTGCCCTGGAATGCGGCGTTGGCGGCGATCACCAAGAATCCCGCTGAAATCTTCGGCCTCGGCGGCACGCACGGCCGGATTGCAGCCGGGCAAAGCGCCGATCTCGTGTTGTGGGACGGCGATCCGCTCGAAGTCACCACGTCGGCGACGCAGGTGTGGATCAACGGGCGTGCGATCGAAATGCGCTCACGGCAAACCGAGCTGCGCGATCGTTATCTGAAGGTGGCTGGGGGAAAGTGAGCGGGTCAAGTCCACACCTGTGAGCGCGCCAGCGTACAGACTGCGAGCAGGGGATCCGCCTAGACTCGCAACGCTCCATGTTAGTCAGCCGCCACCTTGGGACAAAGCACCCCGGGGTTCCGATCGCAAACAGCGCTTCGACTAGAACCGGCGGCGTGACGCGGGTCAGCTTGCCGACACATTCCCAAATTCAGGAGAATACTTTGAAATCAAACTATTTAGCTTCAGTGAGCTGCGCCGCAATGCTCTTCGCATGCGCCGCGGCCTACTCGGACGACACCATGCAACAACGCGCACCGACGACGCACCCGGCTTTCAATACCGTCGATACTCACCGCCACGGGTATCTAACCGCCGATGACGTCAAGAACAAAGCTGTGGGCTTGCGTGTTCCTTAACGAGAGGATTTGTCGACCGTCGGATTGCCCGACGCCTTGTCACGAGGTCGCTGGTGTTCTCGCGCCGTGCTTTTGAGACGCCCTTCGACGTCCTTGCTCTTGGCCGCGCGTTCTTTGAGAGCCTTATTTTCACTTTTTGGATCATTATTCTGCAATTACGTTCTCCAAATACCGGATTGGGCGTGACACGAGTCAACCGTGACCGATCCCGGCCGCCCTTAGGCAGCCAATTTTAATGGCAGCAGCCGGTCATACTCTTCTTTGACGACCGCGTAGCACTCGCACGAGCGCTTCTCGAGCGCGATGCGGTCCAGCACGCGAATCCGGCCGTCCTTATAGTCGATCAATCCGGCGTCCTGCAGTTTAAGCGCGCCTTGGGTGGCAACGTCCCGTGTAACGCCCAGCATATGGGCGATCAGCTTCTCGGTCATCAGCATTTCCGTACCCTGCAGACGATCCAAGCTCAGCAATAACCAACGACAGAGCTGCTTATCGAGCGAATGATGCTTGTTACAAGCAGCGGTCTGCACCATTTGAGTCATCAAGGCCTGCGTATAGCGAAGCAGCAAGTGCAGCACCGGGCCCGCTCGATCGAACTCCTGTTGCATCAGTTCCGCGCTCAGCCGATAGGCGCCCCCCGCACTCTGGATGAGCGCGCGGCTGGAGGTTGACCCGCCGCCCATGAACAGCGAGACACCGACCACGCCTTCGTTTCCCACGACGGCGATCTCCGCAGATTCGCCATTCTTCATAATGTACAGAAGCGATACGATGGCCGTGGTCGGGAAATAGACGTGAGTCAGTGTGTCCCCGGGTTCGTAGAGTACCTGCCCCAGTGGCATGTCGACATATTCGAGGTGTGATCGCCAGCGCTCCCACTGCTCCTGCGGAAGCGCATCCAATAGATGGTTGTGTCTCGGATTGCGGGAAGCATCGGTCATCAGGGTCGCCCAAGCGCGAATCGAATGAAGCGGATTAGGACCGACGGAGCAGGAAAGAGATCAATGCAACGACGTGAACGATATCGAGTATGCCGGAGCGTGCCGGCGCCAATATGCATGTGAACTCCCGACAGGTTGAGTCAGTTCATTACGCGCCAGTTGCGGCTGCTCGTCGGTACGCTGGCGCACTGAGACGATGCCAAACTCTCCGCAGCGAACCGTTATCTGCGCAGTCCCGCGCACTCCCGTTGCGGGAACGGGCCGCAACCAGGTCTAAGGCACGAATCAATTGTACTGGCCCGCGGACTTGCTTAGCATTCGTTGGCCAATAATGGCGAACATCGAGAACGACTTGTCTACCGGTCAAACGACTAAAATCCATCCCACCGCCCTGGTCCACGAGGGGGCTCAGCTTGGCGCGGGTTGCGTCATACATGCGTATGCCGTTATCGCCCAGCACTGCGTGCTAGGTGAGGGGGTGGTGGTGCATCCCTTCGCCGTGATCGGCGGCGATCCCCAGGACATCAGCTTCAAGCCGGATACAGCGACCGGTGTGCGTATCGGGGCTAAAACGGTGATTCGAGAACATGTCACCGTGAACCGGGCAACGAAGGCAGGCACATCTACGGAGGTGGGCTCCGATTGCTTTCTCATGACCGCCTGTCATGTTGCCCATGACTGTCACATAGGCAATAACGTCATCATCGCCAACGCCGTGCTCATGGGTGGCCACGTGCACATCGGGGACCGCGCCTTCTTGGGCGGAGGTGCCGTGATTCATCAGTTTTGCCGCATTGGCGAGGTCGTCATGATCGGCGGCGGCGCGCGCATTTCCGGCGATGTCGCTCCTTTCTGTCTGGCCACCGAACGCAATACGCTGGTTGGTTTGAATGCCCTCGGCATGCGTAGGCGCGGCATCAAGAAAGATGCGTTCAAGGAAGTAAAGCGGGCCTGGCATCTGCTGAATAAGCCCGTTGGAAACCTACGAGAGATCGCTGCCGTGGCGCTACAGACGGGTGAATTTCAGAGCGTGGAAGCCCGCACCTTTCTTGAGTTTTATCAAGCAGGCAAGCGGGGATTCGCACGCACAAGGCGGCCATCCGAAGGTGACGACACAGATGAGGGTGCCTTGTAGAATTGCGCGCATCTGTTGCCGATTCTGTACGGCAGCACGCTTAATCAGAAGCCCGCTTGACCAGGAATCCGACGCGCACTTTGGTACGATAGCGCACCGACAGCGTCTTCGCGCGCATGCTTGTATGGCGGACCATACATATTCGTGGAGATTGCTATGCTTTTCGGCGGCGGAATTCTAGGAACGGTTCTTCTCATTGTTTTGATTGTTTGGCTGGTGCGCCGGGTCTGAGCGAACGGCTCGCCCAATTGCATCCGCAACCCGGGCAGCCGCATATGCCTACGCACCGACCTACCATGCAAGCGGCACTAGGTTGTCGGGCCTGGAATCTCCAATGTCTTGCGAATACGGCGTGCCGGCCGCTAGCCGGTGACCATTGTTAGGACAATTTCATGCGCATGGACAACAGTGGAGTGGGTGAAAATCTGCTGGAGTAAACTCAAGCGCGATTGCCGCGAGGACCACGCGGCGACTTGTGAGAACGGCTCCGGTGGCACGTAGCGCCATTCGCGCTGCAAAGCATCGTTACGAACATTTGTCAACCGGGCTGGGCAGCCTCATTGGGCCTGTTACGAACCTTTCAATGCTAGGCACGGTTACTTTCACATGACGGGCAATTCTCCTACGACGAATCCCACCGGCGGCCGGCAGTGACGACAACTTGGAAGTGAGACTCTATAACGCGCGGCACTTCGCCGCCCATGACTGGAGTATCGAATGACGAACGACAACAAAACGAATACAAGCGAGCGTGGCAGGTCAGCAAACAATGACACCAGCCGCTTAAACGACCCCACGAAGAAAACTGGACAACAATCACAAGATGAGTCACGTCACCAACAGGATGCGGCGCATCACAAGCACGACAAGAATTCGCAACATGGCGCTTCCGACAACAAGAGTGGCCAACAATCACAGGGCGCATCGCAGAAGGACAGCGGCGCAGTGAAGCAAGGTGGATCAGGCACCAACCCGGGTGATCAAAAGCACGCGAACGATACCGGACATAGGGGCACTCAATCGAAATAGAGCTTACGCGTCGGGCTCTCGGGGAGCATTCCATCCGACATCGATTTCTCGCTGTGACGGCATCTTGTCGCACCGAGAGATTCGCCTTCTACCGCCTCCGAACCCCGACAGCCCATCGAGCAAGTACTCGATTGCGATCGACTTTATTGCGGATAGGCCTTCACACTGTCTGCAACAGAGTCTGCCACGTGTTCCTTGGTGATTACGCCGGCTACATCGCTGCCGCGCGGAACTCCTCTGCCGCGCACAACGACTGCCATGATCGCCTTGCGCCGCCACATGCGGCGGATAACGTCAAAAGCTGTCTCATCTTCGCGCACTACGGTGAAGTTTCGGTTGGCGACATCGCCTAAACTCACGCCGGTATTCGCACTTTCCAAGCCGCGCCGCAGGCCCGTGTTGACTCGGATCACGCCGAATAAATGGCCATTGTCGGTGACCACGACATAGCGCAGTCGGCCGGCATGCTCGGGCTGGCGCAAATACTCGTCGAAACTCTCCTCTGCCGGCAGAACCTGGATGTCGGTGTCCATCACTTCGCGCGCAGAGCGGACGAGAAACATGTTGGCATGGCGAGCCTTAGGAATCGCGCGTCCACGACGTACGAGTTTTAAGGTGTAGATCGTCTCGCGAGAAAGCACTCGGCGCACGCCGATGCTCATGGCCACTGCAACAATCATCGGCATCACGATGCTGTAGTCGAGAGTCATTTCGAAAATCATCGTCACAGCCGTCATCACCGCGCCGGTGCCGCCGCCCACCATCGCACCCATGCCGACCATCGCGAACGCAGGTACGCTTAGCTGAATTGGCAGACCGGCGACATTCCAGAGCGCGGCGAATGCGCCTCCGAGGGCAGCGCCCATGTACAGGGAAGGCGAAAAGATACCGCCCGATGAACCCGATCCGAGACTTATCGATGTCGCAAACGCTTTACAGAGGCCGAGGAGTGCGAGCAGCCAAAAGCTGGAGATCTGTCCCGTTAACACCGCCTGAACCGTTGCATAACCCACCCCATCGACATAGTACTGACCGAAGATGCGCAGTAACGCATACATGAGTACGCCCACGATCAGCATGCCCAACATGTGGCGCGAATAGCGCGACTTGATTCTATCGAACACGTCTTCAGCAAGATGGAGGGCTTTGATGAAACCCGCAGCGGCCACTCCGCTCAGCGCACCGAGCACAGCGAATAGGACCAGGACAATCAGCGCATTTGAATCGACCGCCATAGCCTGAAGCGGCGGCACATGAAAGGCCGGCGTGTCGCCGAAGAACCAGCGGCCGACAAAGGTCGCAGTTCCCGTCGCGATGGCGACGGGAAGGAATGTCTCAACGCTGACCTCCGGCATCATCAGCTCGATGGCAAACATCACGCCGCCAATGGGCGTATTGAAAGTGGCGGCGATCCCCGCGCCGGCGCCCGCAGCGACCAAGGCGATTCGTTGACCCGCAGGCATGCGAACGATCTGTCCTAATGTCGAACCGAGCGCGGATCCGATCTGGATAATGGGCCCTTCGCGTCCGACGGATGATCCGCTGCCAATCGCCAGCGCTGAAGCCAAGGATTTGACAAGCGCCACCACGGGTCGGATGACGCCGCCTTTGTAATAGATCGCATCCATGACCTCGGGCACGCCATGTCCTTTGGCCTCCGGGGCAAAATTAGATACCAGAAACGTGACGCCAATAGCGCCTAACACAGGCACCAAGATAACCAGCATGCCCCACGGCGCGGGAGCCGTGAAAACGTTCGCATCGTAGTGAAGCGTTGCGCGGCCGGTAAAGAATAGATTGTGAATAAAGCCGATTAAATCGCGGAATAACACCGCGCCGATGCCGGTGACGACTCCGAGCCCAAGCGCCAACAAAGCAAGTTGCGCCAACGGCAATCGGCGGCCTTCATCGCCTTCCATTAGGAGTCGCCATCCGGGCTACAGGAGGGCTCAGGGATTCCGATGCGAATCTCGGTCTGACGTCGCTCCCGCAAATGTGGTGCGCGAGGACTTGCGCGCTTGGATCTTTCTGCAACGTGGAGCGGTCGAAGACGTGGTTGAGAAGGAGACCGGTGCTTGGTCGAACCCTCGCACTCTGTGCGGATTTCGGATTGCGGCGAGAGGATCGTGCGCATAATGGAATAAGGCCCCACCGACGGTACCGCGGCCGGGCACCATTGAAGGTATCTACTGTGACGATGCAGTAACTCGCAATCCTTTCGGGACATGGCGTAGCGTATGTCTTTATCGTAAGGAGATCCACACTATGAAATCAAATCAAAGAATTTCAGGATTTCTGACGTTGTGTTCTGTCGCGATGCTCTTTTTGGCCTGCGTAAACCAGATGGAGCCTGCCAAGAACGCTCTCGATAACATCAATGTCACCCTAAATTCAGTGTCGACGGATGCGCAGAAGTACGTGCCCGACCAATTCGCCCAAGCCCAGAGCAAGGTGGCAGAGTTGACCGCATCCTATGAAAAGAAGGACTACACGGCAGTAGTCGTCGGCGCGCCAGCCGTATTGATGCAGGTCAAAGGATTGGCAATTGAGTCTGCGCCGTTCTGCCAAGGTTTGCCGGGATCGATCAGTGCGGTATCGATGTTCGATTTCAGCAGCCACGTCAGCACGGCTGACCATTGGCGCAGGCGTCAAACACAAGGTCGTACGTCCACACCTTGTTCGCTGCAAGCGCCGGACGGTCGCGGCCTGGAGCTCGCGACCCGCCGCCGTGGCCGTTTTCTCGGCACCTGCAGACCGGCCGAGCTGCCAGAGGCGATACGCCCGATCTGGGCTCATCTCGTGCCTGCGGCGAGCCAGGAAGATGTGGATGCGCCGGTAGCCATAGCGAGGATACTGGCTCGAGAGATCCCGTCAGGTTTCGACTGGTCCGAAAATCGCCGGGCAGGTCAGACCATCGTCTACAGTCGGGCGGCCGCCCAGTGAAGCTGTGCAGCACGGTCAGTGTGCCGGCCGTGTCGAGCTTGAACACGGCGGCCGCACAGCTCGATGACCTCGGCATCGAATCGGCGACGTCGGTACATGGAATCTCGAACTATTGGCCTTGTCATTTTGGGGTCTCGTAGACGCCCAAATTGTACGACAATGCCCGTTAATGCAACGGAACCGTCGCGCTCGGCACCGATCGCAAGTTACTAATTTTACTTCATTTTTAGTCGGCTATAGAGTGAATCACTGGGTAGCGTCGGGACAGTCGTCCCCAAATGCAACAGAACCCGACCCCGGCCCGGCCAAGTGAGGCACAAATTTCGAGAAGCCTAGAGGCCTATTTCTTCCACAGCATGCCGCCGAAACACATGCGACTTCATCTGGTAGGCGACGAAGTCCTCGCCACCGGATGAAATTGGGGCGAGATCTGAGTGGCCTTGGAGAATGCCACCTGTAAGACTTTATACTGATCATCAGCCATGATGGCGGCCAAGAAGGTATCGTGAATCGCTCCGAGGTATTGCAGCTTCTCGCCAAAAACAATGCCGCCCTCGGGGACAGATTCGGATTGGTGAGCCTGGCGTTGTTTGGCTCAACGGCGCGCGACGCCGCGGGCTCGCACAGTGATATTGATATTCTCGTCTCCTTCGATGGGCCAGCGACCTCGGACCGATATTATTTCGGTGTCCAGTTCGTCCTGGAGGATCTCCTTGGTCGTCCGGTCGACCTCGTCACTGATAAAGCCCTGCAGCCAGAACTTCGCCTGTTCATTGAACTGGAAGCCGTGTATGTCTGACGAGACAACGTTGCGGAATCTTGAATAGATCCGGTCGTGTTCACTACCCATACCGCAGAACCCTGTCCACTGTGCGACCCTGCGAAGGACCGTGTGTTTGCGCAGGATCAACTGGTAATCGCGCTGTGGGATGGGTATCCAGTATCCCCGGGGCATGCGCTCATTATTCCCCGGCGGCATATGCCGAGTTTGTTTGATGCGACTGAACCGGAGCAATCCGCCCTTCTGGCGATGGTAAATTCAGCAAAAGCGATTATCGACCAGCGTCACCGGCCCGACGGCTACAACATTGGCGTCAATGTCGGCGCGGCGGCAGGGCAAACGGTGTTCCACCTGCACATCCATGTTATTCCAAGATTCGTGGGCGATGTGGATGAGCCGCGCGGTGGTGTGCGTCATGTGATTCCGGCCAAGGCCAATTACACTCTCGACTTGGAGGGTGGCTCCACTCCGGATCCCGGCCCGCTCAAGTGACGCCGATCCCCGGCCCGACGGCGAAGGAACAGGTAGCCTTCCTCGGTAAGGTCGAGCGGATTCTGTCGGAGGGCCAATTTGTCGGCACCTACAAGTTCGCTTTGCTGTTGGCCATTGCCGATCTCGCAGTCAAACTCGGTAGCGATGATGGCAGCGAACTCGACCTGCCAATCCGCGCCATCGCCGAGGAATTCATCGAGCTGTATTGGCGACAGGGCGCTCCCTATGGAAATTCGGTAGCCGATGGCGCTTATAGCATCCTGCAGCAGAATACCGGCCGCCAAGCTGCAATCATCTCCATCGTGAACAATCTGCGCCAGGCACATGGAACACTGATGCGGGCCAGGCAATCTGCTGCCTGGACGGCTGCGGTCAACGAAGGCACCCGGTTGGTGAAGGATATGCCATTGTGGCGCTTGCAACGCCTGCGAAACGAGGTGCTCGATTTCCTCTACGCCGAGAGTCCCGTGGCCGGCCACATACGATTGAAGAAAGGGGTGGCCGCCAACCTGCGCCGATTCCATGCGATCATCGTCCGGTTGGCGCAATCCGAGTGGATGCATTTCATCCAAGCGCTGCCGGGGAACTCTCAGTTGTTGGGAGCCACCTCCGATCTGGGTCAATTTCTGTTTGGTGCCGACCGCTCAGCGCTGCTGCGGATGGCCACACCGCTCGCCGACGTTCAGAAAGGAGAGTGCCTGTACTGCCGCCGCCGGATCGACCGCGGGGAGATTGACCATTTCGTGCCGTGGTCGCGCTACCCGCGTGATCTTGCGCATAACCTGGTGCTGGCTCACAAGGAGTGCAATCGACGCAAGAGTGATTTGTTGGCCGCCGAAGCGCATCTCGATCGATGGTTGGCGAGAAATCAGGCTCACGGCGCCGCCATCAGCGAGGCGGCCCGAACCGCCAATATCATTGTCGATCTCACCGGGACCGTGAGTGTAGCTGGCTGGGCGTATGCGCACGGCGCGAGATTGAATGCGGCGACGTGGCTGCAAGGCGACGAAGTCCAGCCCTTGAGCGGTCGATGGCAATCTCTGCTCGTGGAATATGCATAGACATCGGGTGTTCCTTTTATGACAACCCCCGAAATCCTGCACTCACAAATTTCTGAAGTGGACGCAAGCATCGCGTCTGTCCAGGCTGAAGGCAAGGATCCGGCCTCACTGTTAAGCGCGCGCGCAATGCTTGAGGGTCAGTTGGCTTTGTCGAGCAATGATTTTATGCGGGCACGAGACGCATTCCAGAGCTCAATTGTCGGATTTGGACGGCTCGGCATGCACAATGAGGCCGTTACAGTGTCCATCTTGGCAGGTCGGGCGTGTGCCGAGCGCGCCGATCTAGACCAGGCGTCAGAGTTCTCTAATTCGGCGATCGAGGCGGCCGAAAAGCTGTGGTGGAGTGTCTCACTTCCGGATCGCGCCCGGGTTCCCAAGGCACTGATTGAGGCCAGTGATTTCGCAATTGATATCGCCGCGCGACGCGCGGACTATGCACGGCTCTTCGATTTGATGCAGGTTGCAAAGGGCCGCTGGCTAAATGATTTAACGTGCCTGAATCAGGCCCGTCGCTTGGTGCCACTGGATGCGATTATCCCCAGTCCCAAGAAATGGAACGACAGCCTTGCGCAACGTCGCCAGGCCTTCTCGGAACGGGCGGGTGCGCTGGACGAAGCTTGGCTAAAGTGCATCGCGGGTGCATCGGACGTTGAGAAGCTGAACGCTGCCGAGTCCAACCTCACTGCGGCGTATGGCGATTTGGCATCCATGTCCTATGGTCCCCTATTTTCCAACGCGAGCGCCTACTCCTTGGAAAATGTGAAATCGCTGTTATCGCCAACTGAAGCTCTGTTAGAGGTGTTTGTTCAGACCAATGCCGTCTACTTGCTGCTGATCACGTGGGACGGCGTGACGCCCCATAAGGTAGAGATCGGCGCTTCAGACCTCGGTGGGCGAGTGCTGCGCACCTACCTCGCATTGATCCAAAATGCCGCGCGCCGCAAAAATGAGCGTGCCTTGGAGATTGCTCAGGACCCAGATCAGCGCAGCAAACAGGAAGTCGTAAACCGGGTTCTCTATCCGTCGCCTTCCGCACTTCTGGCGGATTGGTATGCCCTGCTTTTGGCGCCCTTTGCAAAGGAGTTATTGATGATAAGGCGGCTCGCTGTGTGCCCTCATTGGGCTTTGCAGGTGCTGCCGTTTCACGCATTGGCGCCGTTGGACGCGAGCGGAAAGCTAGTATGTCCGGACAAAGCCATAACTTACAGTGCAAGTGCAACGGTGTGGGCCCGAATGAAAGAAGTTGGGCGCATGAATGCGGACAAAAAACGCGCCGGTAACCTGGTTGCCGGCGTGGAGAAACGAAGCAGCAGTTCGGCCTGGTGGAAACCTATTGAAGCATTTCTGGCGCTCTTGGGGCGAGGAAGGGCGATCTCTGACTTCGAAGCCGAGGCAATCAGCATCGCGAAATTGCTTGGCACCACTGCTACACTTGGCTCAGAGGCTACCAAGGAGCGCATCCTGAACGGCGTGGCCGATTCCGAGATCGTGCACCTTAGCTGTCACGGTATTACCGGAAGGCCACAGGGTGTGGTCGACGGCCTTCTGTTGGCTGACGGTGTTCTCACCATAGCGGAACTCTTGACCGATCCGCGTGTCGCCGCTTGGCGCCCGTCGCTCATTTCACTGAGCGCCTGTCGCAGCGGGGTCGAGCGGGTTGAGCCCGGGGATTGCCTGTTTGGTATCGGCAGTGCCCTGGTCGCGCGGTGTAGTTGTCCAGTGCTCTCATCGCTCTGGCCGGTAGATGTTGAGGCCACCCGATTGCTGATGAGCAGTCTTTTCGCG
>Ga0302320_10010533_pt1 | contig 19690 bp, 19 predicted proteins | sample Bog_T0_3_FD_202130 | JGI IMG/M metagenome (GOLD analysis project Ga0302320, IMG submission 202130) | Peat permafrost microbial communities from Stordalen Mire near Abisko, Sweden - Bog_T0_3 | ecosystem: Environmental > Terrestrial > Soil > Wetlands > Peat | place: Sweden: Abisko, Stordalen Mire... | reverse complement strand
AACGCACTCTCTCCTACGTGCTCCGGGCCAGACCGCGAAAACGCCGCCGGGCCGTGGCGACAATCCAAAGTACGCCGGGGCCATCGGAACAAACTCACTCTCGGATTCGTGACACCAAGGCGAGGCGAACTCTGTGCCGGCCGCCAACACGATACACGTTTCAGGCATCAAGGTGCGCGTGAGCGCATGAAAACTCACTCCGCCGCGACACGAAGGGCGCCGACGCCGAATTCGCCCGGCTGCGTTCCATGCGCGCGGCGCTCGGCGAATTCCGCGCCGATGCCGAACTCCGGGAACAGCAACTCGGCGACTTTGTAAGCCTCCTCCAGATGGGGATAGCCGGAGGCGATGATAGTATCGATACCGAGGTCCTGATATTCGCCCAGTCGGTCCGCGACCTGTTGGGGATCGCCGACCAACGCCGTGCCGGCGCCGCGCCGCACCAGACCTATGCCCGCCCAAAGGTTGGGCGCGATCACGAGACCTTCGCGACTGCCGCCCTTGTGCAGCGCTGTCATGCGCTTCTGGCCGACCGAATCGGACTCGTTGGCGAATTTGCGTTGCGCCGCCGCGATCGCCTCGTCCGAGAGATTGGCGATCAGCTTGTCCGCGACCGCCCAGGCTTCCGCCTCGGTCTCGCGCACGATGATGTGGATGCGCAGGCCGAACTTGATCTCGCGGCCTCGCGCCTCGGCGCGGGCGCGCACTTCGTCGAGCTTCTGCTTCACCTGTTCGAGCGGCTCGCCCCAGGTGAGATAGACGTCGGTGTGGTCGACGGCGACGTCGAGCGCCTTGTCCGAGGAGCCGCCGAACCAGACCGGTAGACGTTTCTGCACTGGCGGAAACCATTGCCGGGCTCCGCGCGTCTTGACGTACTGGCCCTCGAAATCGACGCTCTCGCCGTCAAGCAGCTTGCGGAAGACGGTGAGGAATTCGGCGGCGTGGTCATAACGCTGGTCGTGATCGAGGAACACGCCGTCGGCCGCGAGCTCGTTGGAATCGCCGCCCGCGACGAGATTGACGAGGAAGCGGCCGTTGCTGATGCGATCAATCGCGGCGGCCTGACGCGCGAAATGCGTGGGGGTCCCCACGCTCGGCCGCAGCGCCGCGAGGAATTTCAGCCGCTCCGTGAACGGGGCCAGCGCGGCGACCGTCGCCCAGGGATCGTCGCAATGGCGCCCGACCGGGATCAGCGCGCCCTCGAAGCCGAGCCTATCGATCGAGATCGCGATCTCCTTGAGATAACGGAAATCGGCGGGGCGGTGGCCCTTGTCGCTCCCCAGATAGGAGCCGTCGCCGCTGACGGGAATGAACCAGAAGAGATCGAGCGGCTTGCGGGCGGAACGGGTCATGCGGAAATTCCTTGGCTCAGGTCGCCGATTTCCAGGGCCAGACGATGTCGCGCACCACGATCGGGGCCGGGATCAGGCCGGCGCGCTGAAAGCGGTCAGCGACCGCTTGTTGTTGCGAGATCACGAGTTCGCTGAGCGGGCCGAAGGTGAACTCCGCGCGATCGACCGACCTCTTCTGCGCGGCGAGTTCGACGCCGCTCGCCTGCGAAAACAAGGCTGCGACCTCGTCGCGGTGCTCGCTAGCCCATTGCGTCGCCCTGCCGATCTCCTCGTTGATCGCGGCGACGGTTTGAGGATGTTTGCCGGCGAAGTCGTGGTTGACGAGGAAGAACGAGTTCTGCGCGGAGACGGCGGGATCAACGGGCAGGGCGCGCGCGTTCTGCTTGATCTCGGCGAGCGCGAGGAAAGGATCCCAAATGGACCACGCGTCGATGGCGCCGCGCGAGAACGCAGCCGCCGCGTCGGCGGGCGCGAGATAGAGCGGATTGATTTCGCTCCAGCCGATCTGCGCGCTCTCCAACGCCGCGACCAGGAGGTTATGCGCGCTGGACCCCTTGGCGACGCCGATCTTCTTGCCCTTGAGATCGGCGAGCGTCTGGATCGGCGAATTCGGTGGCACGACGATCGCCTGCCCATAACCGCGCGCCGGGATCGCGGCGGCGTAGAGCAGGTTTGCGTGGCCGGCCTGCGCGAATATCGGTGGGGCGTCGCCAGTGTAGCCATAGTCGATCGCGCCGGCGCTCAGCGCCTCCAGCAGGGGCGGCCCGAAGGGAAACTCCGCCCATTTCACAGTGACGCCGTCGGCGGCGAAGCGCTTCTCCAACACGCCTTGGGCTTTGACGACCAAGAGCGATCCGGTTTTCTGGTAACCGATACGCAGCTCGGTCAACGGCTCGGCGGCCCTGGCGGGCAAGATGGCCGAGGTGGCGGCTAAAGACGCGGCTCCGAAGAAGAAAGTTCTGCGTAGCATCAAAGCGCCTCAAACGGGTTCGCGAGGCGGAGGCCCCAGCTCAATCATTCTAGTAAAACAGTCGAATTAATGTTGCAAGTCGAAATGCGCGGTGTAAAATCCCCGTGTGCTTTCCGCTTAACGCCCAAGCCCGTCGGCACGAAAGGCGGTCCATGCCCACACATTTGAGACTTTTGCGCGACGCTCCTCCTCACGAGCACGAATCGCCCCGGGCGGCGGCGTCGGAGGCCGCGTTTCGCGACGCCATGCGTCATCTCCCAGGCGGCGTTTGTGTGATCACCACGGGCGTCGGTGAGGAGCGCACCGGCTTCACCGCGACATCGGTCGCTTCCCTTTCGGTCCAACCCGCCACCATGATGGTCAGCGTCAATCGTGCATCATCGAGCTATCCGATCTTGGCGCGCTCGGGCGTCTTTGGCGTGAACGTGCTGGCCCGCGAGCATATCGAGATCGCGGTCCATTTCGCCGAAAGGGCGGGCGCGCGGGGCGCCGATCGCTATCGATCTGGTCGTTGGGTTACGCTGGCCTCGGGGGTCTGGCTGTTGTCGGACGCCTTGGTGGCGATGGATTGCGCGGTCGAGGAGATCATCGAGCGCCACACCCACGCGATCGTCATCGGCCGGGTGAAAGACATCGCGGTTTCAGATGGGGCCGGCGCGCTGGTTTACTGGCGCGGCGGGTTCGATCAACTCGGGTGGAGCCAGGAAGAGCTTTCTCGAGCGGTCGGGCTAACGCCGACGCCGTGACGGGCGCCGACGCTTCCGGCATGCCGCGCGCGGCGGGAGTTTCGGCTTCAAGAATTGCGTGGCGATCCCCGGTGAGTCCGCAACGCCGAATCTCACCGCGGACGCTAGGCAATGATCTTGCGCTTCAAAGCGCGGGAAGCGTCGAGCGTCGCTTCCCAAGAAACGATCCCCGCGTCCGAACCGAGGCCCGTAGCGACGAGGCCGGACGCCGCGGTCGCCATTATCCCGGCTTCGCGTGGACCGTATCCTCGCGCCAGCGCCGCGATGAAGCCCGCGGAATATGCATCGCCGCAACCGGTCGTGTCCGTGACGTCCACTTCGAAAGCGGGCAGGCGATGAACTTCGCCTGTTACCGTCGCGATCAGTGACCCGTGTTCGCCCAGCGTGACGGCGACCACCTTGGCGCCGCGTTCGAGAAAGAAACGGGCGGATTCCAGCGGATCGGAGCGGCCCGACAATTCGGACGCTTCTTCCAGGCTCGGCAGGAAGTAGTCGACATAGGGCAGCAGCGGCTCCACCAAATCGAGATGCTCGGGGCCCACGGCGATGAGGTCGAAACTCGTGGTCCGACCTGCGGCTTTCGCCGCGGCGAGGAACTCGCGCGTCGGCTCGCCGTCGAAAGCCGCGAGCAGGCCCGTCCCGCCGATATGGATGAAGCGAGCGTCCAGCGCATCGGCAAATTCCACAGGCGTCAACGTGAACTTGTCCGAGGCGCCGCGATTGTGCAGCGCCGGACGTTCGCCGTTGGCCCGGATCGGAAGAATTGTCGCCGACGTGGGGACGTTCGGCAATTTTTGCAGCAGACGCGTATCGACGCCGTGACGCGCATAGTTCGAGATAATGAACTCGCCTTTCTCGTCCGCACCGACAGCGCCGACGATGCGTGTCTTCAGACCCAGCTTGGCGGTGTCGACGGCCGTGCCTCCCGCCGGGCCGGCGATGGTCAATCGGATTTCGTCGATGAACGTGACGCCTCCGCGTTCGGGCACGTGCGTGACGGGTCGGCCGAGAATGTCGAGAATAGTGAGGCCAACGACGCTGACGTCAAAAGCGGGCATGAAATGATCCTGGAGATTCAAGCGAAGCGGGAAGCGGCGGCGACAGTGGGCTTTTCGCCGATCTTCGCCGTCGCTTCGGACAGAACGCTCTCGATCTGCGCGAACACGGCGGGGTCCGCGTTGCCCTCGATATACAAGCGCGTCCGGCGGCGGACGACGTCGTCGGCGTTGATCGCCAATTCCTCGCGGAGAAAGAAGCGGACTTCTCCGATCGTCAAGTCCGTGGAGCCTATCGTTCTTCGCGCGGCCTCGTCGACGAGATAGGGCGCGACGCGCTCCGCCCGACCGCCATAGACCGCGATCAGACGATCGCTGAGAGCGTCATCGATCGGGGCCAGCGCGGACAGACGCTCGCGCAGGCGCCGGCGCTCGGAAGCGGTTGCCGGCCAGCCGCGGCCGCCGCCGATGGCGAGAGTCTCGGTGGAAACGAGGCGCGACACATTTAGCGCTCCGAGCGCCGCGTCGGCGGCGTCCGCGCCGATCGCGCGAAAGGTCGACCATTTGCCGCCCGCGATCGAGATCAGCGGCAGCGCGAGTTTCGTCGATGGACTGACGCGAATGACGTGATCGCGGCTGCGGCCGGTGACGTCGTCGCCTGTCGCCGCCGCGAGCGGCCGCACGCCGTGCAGGCGGCCACGAATGTCGGCGGCGCTGACTTCGACCTTCGGGAACAAACGACGCAGCGCGGCGAGCAAATAGGCCTCCTCATCCGCGCTCGGTCGCGAGGCGTCGGGATCGGCGACGGGTGTCTCGGTCGCCCCCAGCAGCACGCCGTCGCCGACAGCGTAAAGGCAGCAGAGCCGCGTCTTGTCTCTCGCCGGGTTCGCGTCCTCGAAAAACAGCAGATCGCCGCCCAACGTTTGCGCCAACGCGGGGGCGCGAATGAGAAGGTGAGTTCCGGCCACGCCATCGACCAGCTTCGTATCGACGCCGAACAGTCTCGCCACCGCGTCGGCGCCCGCGCCACCGGCGTTCACAACGACGCGTGCCTTCACCTCGAAATCGGCGCCGTTCAAAGCGTCGCGTAGGCCGACGCCGTCGCGTTCGACACGGATGATCCGCGTGTGGGTGAGCGCGATGGAGCCAGAACCGGCCGCGACCGCGTCCTCGGCGATCTCCACGGCCACGCGTTCGGGCGAGGCGATCAGCGCTTCGAATTCGTAGGCGGCGGCGCGATATTCGCCGTTGATCCCGGCATAGCGGCTTTGCAGCGCCGACCGACGGAAAAATCCGCCGCCGGGAAGCGCGCGGGTCGCGCGTCCGAGATATTCGTATAAGGCGACCGCGCCGCGCAGCCACACGGCGCCCGGAAGGCTATGGCCGCTCGCGAGACCGAGCGCGCGCAGCGCCGCCGTGAGCGCGCCGCCGAAAAGCGTCCTGGAGGGCAGCACCACCCGCAACGGGCGCGTCTGGTGGGGCGCCGCCGCGACGAATCGGTTGCGCTCGATGACCGCTCGCGACACGAGCGCGATCTCGCCTTTTTCCAAATAGCGGAATCCGCCTTGCGCCACTCGCGTCAGCGCGCTGCTCGCGCCGTTTGCGAGATCGCTTCGTTCGACGAGCAGACAGCGCAAACCTTCCAGCGAAAGTTCGCGCAAGGTCGACACGCCCGCGATGCCGCCGCCAACGATGAGCACGTCGAAAGCGGGATCCTCATGGATCTCTTGCAGGAAACGCGCCCGGTCGAGCGGCGGTGATTCGGACATCATGAGGTGACATGCGGCAGCGAACTGATCGTGCCTTCTGTGTCCAGAAGGATCGCGAGCGGCCGGGGCAGGTCGAGAACTTTCCCACTCATGGTTGAAAAAGTGATCCCGGCGCGCGGCGATGCCGCGGCGCTTCGTCGAGCACGTCGGCGATGGTTGCGAATTGCTCGGGATGAAGCAACAGCGAACGCGCCAGACTCAATGCCCCAGCTTCGGCGGCGCCTTTGCGGTCGAGGTCCTCGATCGACTCCAGCTCGGCGAAATGCGCATAGCCGATGATCGAACGGATGATCGCCGTCGCGGCGAATCCGAGCGCATCCGCGAACAAGCCGTGGATGAAGCGTTCGCGCTCGGCCTCCATGACGGCGCGCCCCGTCGGGTCGTCGAACCCGCGCGCCAGGAAGGCGTCGCCCGACGCGTGATCTCGCCACAACCGCAGGAATTTCGAGCGGAAGGCGACCCAGAACTCCGATATTTCTTGCAGCAACCAGGATTGTTGGGCCTGACGATCATCGCTCGGCGTCGCATATCCGTCTTGCGCGAAATAGCTGATCAGGAGATGTCCGATGAAGATGCCCAGATCGACTCCGATCGGACCGAATGTCGAGAATTCGGGATCGATGATGCGGACATCATCCGCCGTCAGCATCACAGCGCCCGCGTGAAGATCGTTGTGGATGAGCGCCTGCGGGCTGGTCAGAAACTTCTGGCCCAACCGTCCCGCCGCGGCGCGGATGCGGCCGCTGACGCGGAATTCCGTGACGAACGCGTCGAGGTGCGGCGTGGTCCAGTGATTGCGCTCGATCTCAATGAACGGGTCCTGATACACCAATTCCAGCATGATGCGATGCAGCACGTGGTTGCTTTTGAAGTTCGCGATCAGCTCCGCTTTGAACTCTTGCTTTTGATAGAGGTCCGAGGTGAAGAACGTCGAGCGCGCCACGAAGTCGGCGACTCGTCGTCCGACTCCCGGGTAAGTTTCGCCCGCGATGATCCGGCCGCGCAACACTTGATGCGGCGCCAGCAATTCCATGGCGACCAGGGACAGCTCGGGGTCGTAGTGATAGATCGCGGGGATCAATCCCTCGACATAGGGGCCGATTGTCTTCCAGTACAGATACTCGCAGGCCGTGCGATCCAGCGGCAGCGGCCAGTTTTTGTCCTCGCGCACGTGCGGCAACGATTGTTTGCTGCACAGCGCGCCTTTCGGCCCGTTCACGAGATAAACGAGATTCAAATAGCCGTCGCTGACTTCACGCACAGTCCAGTCGCCGGGCTCGCCTCCAAGACGTTCTCGCAACGCGGGAATTCCAGCGAGATATACCGGCAGCGCGTCGGCGGACAGCGGCCGATAATGCAAAGGCGTATTGAAGGTCACTTCGGCGCTCCAGACATCGGCGAGCCGAAAGGGGTTCGCTTTTGCATCATTCTAGTTTATCGATCGATTTTATCAATATCAACCATCGTCGAGTTGGAATGACCGAGACCATCGCCGCCATTTATCGCTTTCGTGTCCCCGCAGGTCAGGCGGATGCGCGCGCTCGCGGCATCGCCGTCGAACAAAGCGTCGAGATGCCGGTCGAGGCGATTGCCGATCCGTTCGTCCTGTCGGACATCGTCGGTCGCGTCGAAAGCGTCGTTGATCTCGGCGAAGGCGAATTCGAGGCGCGGATTCATTACGCCGCCGACAGCGCCGGGTGCGACGCGGGGCAACTCATCAATATTCTGTTCGGCAACAGCTCGTTGCAACACGACGTCGCGCTGCATGATGTTGATTTACCGCCCGATTTACTCGCGGCGTTCGGCGGCCCGGCGATAGGGGTCGCGGGATGGCGCGAGCGATTGAACGCGCCGGATCGTTTGCTCACCCTCTCGAATCTGAAGCCACAGGGGCTCTCATCGGCCGAACTCGCGAAGCTCGCGGGGTTGCTCGCTGCCAGCGGCGTCGATCTCATCAAGGACGACCACGGTCTCGCCGATCAGCGTTACTCTCCCTTCGCCGACCGCGTGCCCCGAATCGCGGACGCGGTCCGCGACGCTTCGTCGCACACGAATCAACCAACCCGCTATCTCCCGCATGTCACCGGCAATCTGGACCAATTGCGGACGGGCGTCGAAATCGCGCGACGAAATGGCCTCGATGGCGCGCTCGTCATGCCCATGGTCACCGGCTTGTCATCTTTCCATACGCTCAGGCGCGAGAACCCGGATTTCGCCTTCATGGCGCATCCGGCGATGGCGGGGGCGGCGCGGATCGCGCCCGCGCTGTTGATCGGGCGGATTTTTCGCCTCTTCGGCACCGACGCGGTTGTGTTTCCGGGTCACGGCGGACGCTTCGGCGCCTCACCGGTGGAATGCATCCGGCTGGTGGATTTCGCGTGTCGCCCCTGGGCGGGCTTGGCGCCGACGCTTCCCGTGCCCGCGGGCGGAATGACGATCGAGCGCATCCGCGAACTCTCGGAGTTTTATGGCCGCGACGCCTGTCTCTTCCTCGGGGGCAGCCTGCTCGCGGCCGGGGATAGGCTGACCGAGGAAGCGGCGCGCTTCGTGAAAATCGTTCACGCACTGAAGGCGCAACGGCCCACGAACCAAGCGTGACCGGCGGCCTGAGGGTTAATGGCGCCGACGTCGCTCGCCCGCGCGGTGAGCGGCAAACACTGCGTCGTCGCCGCGCGTCACCGTTCGACGCGGAAGCCGCTGATTCCGTCGTTGGCGAGCTGCGCGACGAGTTGCAGCTCCCAATCGATATAGCCCTGCATCGCCGCCGCCGCGTTGTCGGTGCCCTCGTAGGGGCGTTTGTAGACGTCGGTCGGTCGCGAGGCCCAGAATTCAGCGCCTTGCTGGATCGCAAACCCTTCGGCGACCCAGGCTTGCAGGCCGCCCAGCAAAACGTGGACGGGGCGCGACGTCGCGGCGCGCGCGTCTTCGAAATTGTCTTGCGCGAGCGTTCCGTCGCCCGAGGTGAGGATGATCGGCCCCGTGCCGGGCACGGCCTTCAGATCCTCGCGCAGCCGCCCGCCCGCCACGAACCAGGCGCCGGGAACATGTCCGTTGCGATAGGCCGGGCTCGGCGAGAGGTCGACGAAGGCGGCGTCGAGCTTCGCCGCTTCCGCCGGGGTCAGGCCGGAATCGCCGATGTCCCGCAGCGCTGGACGCGTTGCGCGGGGGAGGCCCGCTTCGTCCTTCGGCAGCGCGCCCTCGTCGACCACGACCGCGTCCCAACCCATCTGCGTGAGCCACGAGGCGGCCATGCGCGCGCGCACGCCATCATCGTCGAACAAGACGATGCGCGCGCCGCGCGTCGCGACCCATTCGTCGGTGGCCTGCGCCAATTGTCCACCCGGCGCGGACACGAAGCCGGCGGGATGGGCCGTCGTATATTCCTCCGGCGTGCGGACGTCGAAACGATACAGCGTGCGCGTCTCCGCCTCGCTCCGCCAGCGATCCAGCGTCGCGGCGTCGATGATCTTCACGCCGACGCGCTCCGCCCAGCGCCGAGCCGAGGCGCGCGCTTTCTCGTGCGCCGCTTCAGACAGGCTTCCGAAACGATCCGAACGCCCGGATTCCAGCTTCTGGCCCGCGAGTGTCCAGCCGATCGTGCCGTTGCGCAAAGCGACGACCTTGTTGGGAATGCCGGCGTTGACGAGACTCTGCGCGCCGATGATGGAGCGCGTGCGTCCCGCGCAATTGACGATCACCAACGTGTCGTGCGACGGCGCGATATCGTGCACGCGCAGCGCCAGTTCGCCACCGGGCACGCTGATGCCGCGCGGAATGCTCATCGCGCGAAATTCCTCGAAACGGCGCGCGTCGAGCACGACGACGTCGGTCCGCGCATCGAGAACTTGCTTCACCTCTTCAGCCGACAACGACGGCGTGTGGCGAATCGCCTCGACCAGTTCGCCGAACGCCTTGCTGGGCACATTGACGTCGCGAAACACTTCGCCGTGGCGGCGGTATTCCGCGAGACCGCCGGTCAGGATGCGCACGTCGGAATAACCGGCCGCCGCGATACGCTCGGACGCGCGCGCGACCAAGCCCTCGCCGTCGTCATAGACCACGATCGGCGTCGACTTACGCGGCGCCAGCGCGGAGATGCGCGACTCGATCTGAGCGAGCGGCAGCGAGACCGCGAAGAACGGGTGCGCCTCCGAATAGGGGCCCTCGTCGCGCACATCGAACAGCGCGATCTCCTCGCCGCGGCGCCAGAATTGGCGCAGCCGCGCGGCGTCAATTTCTTCCACCATCTCAGGCCGCCTGTTCCACGTTCCAGAGGTTGGGAACGCTCGCGTTGGCGTATCCCGAGACGAACGGCTTTTGAACGCCGCTCGCGAGGTCGAACACCGAGCGCTGGATCGCGCCGATATTGCCGCCATAAACATGAATGCTGACCGAAACCTTGTCCTCGAAGGCGTTGGAGATGGTGTGAATGTCGCCGAGCGTCGGCGACACCGCGACGACGCGGCCCGGCTCCAGGCGCTCGGGTTCGCCAGCGACCAGCGCGCCGCCCACGGACGCCTCGAATGGCGTCGAAAGCTCCGCGCCGCGCAGAACGCCGACAAGGCCCCAGACGCGATGGTCGTGCACCGGCGTCTTCTGTCCCGGTCCCCAGACGAAACTGACGATGGAGAGACGGCTGAGCGGATCTGCGTGCAGCAGATATTGCCGATAATATCGCGGATCGGGGAGAGCATATTCTTCCGGCAACCAATCGTCATGCGCGACGAGGCGCGCGAGCAGCGGCTTTATGCCGGCGATCTGCGCCGCTTCATTACCGGGCGCGCCTGCGACGATGCGCGTCGATGAAACGACGAAATCGCGCAGACGGGAGAGATTCGTCATAGGAGCTCCTTGGTCACCAGGCCGCCTCGAAGCCGAGCAGGCCGAGAATTTCTTGCCGCTTCGCCACCAGATCGGGATCGCCGCGATGGCGGGGGTACAGCTTGTCTATGCGGATGTCGGCCTTGATGACCGCGGGACGCTCGCTCAGCACGATGATGCGCGTCGCCATCAGTAGCGCCTCCTCGATGTCGTGCGTCACCAGCAGCGTCGTGAAGCCGGCGCCGCGCCATAGATTGACGATCTCGCCCTGCATGGTGAGCCGCGTCAGCGAGTCGAGCTTGCCCAGCGGCTCGTCGAGGATCAGCATGTCGGGATCATTGACGAGCGCGCGCGCCAGAGCGACGCGTTGCGCCATGCCGCCGGAGAGTTGGTGCGGATAGGCCTTGGCGAAGCCTGTCAGCCCGACGAGGCGCAAAGTCTCGTCGATGCGGCCGTGACGGCTTCTGAGCAAACCTTGGGCTTCGAGGCCGAGCGCGACATTGTCCCAGACGTTGCGCCAGGGAAACAAGGTCGGGTCCTGAAACACGACGACGCGGGACGGGTCAGGGCCGAGGATCGGCTTGCCTTCGACCTCGATCTCGCCCTCGCTCGGCGGCTCCAGGCCGGCGACCAGCCGCAGCAACGTCGATTTGCCGCAGCCCGAGGGCCCGAGCAGCGCGACGAACTCGCCGCGCTCCACTTTCAGTTGAATGTGGTCCAGCACAGGCAGCGGCGCGCCCTCGAAGGCGAAGCTGTGGCTGACGTCACGAATGTCGAGATCGGCCCCGGGAGCGCCGACCGTTGCGAGCCGCGCCGCCCTCACCATTTCAGATCCGCCTTCTGGTAGGAGAGGACGCGATCACGGATCTTGAACAACAGCGTGACGAAGCCCGTGCACATCAACGACATCACGAGCAGCGCGGCGTACATGTTGGCGTAGGCCGCCCAGCCTTGCGCCCATTGCAGATAGAAGCCGAGCCCCGCCTTCACGCCCATCATTTCGGCGGTGACGAGAATCGCGAACGACGCGCCGAGCCCCATGAACAGCCCGACGAAGACATGCGGCAGCGCGGCCGGAATGGCGACCTTGAACACAAGGAACCAGCGGCTCGCGCCGAGCGTGCGCGCGACGTCGTAATAGGCTGTGTTGACGCCCGCGACGCCGGACCATGTCAGCACCGCGACCGGGAAGCCCGTGGTCAAGCCGATCAGGAAGATCGAGGCGCTCCAGCTCGAGGGAAACGCGTAGAACGCGATCGGCAACCAGGCGATCGCGGGCAATGGCCCGATGAGGCGCATGATCGGGTGCACCCAATAGCCGAACGTCCGTGACCAACCGAGCAATACGCCGGTGACGAAGCCTGTCGAGGCGCCGACGAGAAAGCCCAGCAATTCGAGCTTGACCGAAGCCCACACGCTTTGCAGCAGCTTCGCCCAATCGTCGGTGAAGACTTCGAGGATCGCGTGCGGCGGGGGGAAGAACGGCTGCGGTAGCCAGCCCCATTTGGCGGTTGTCGCCTGCCAGACCGAGAACACAACGCCGAGCGCGAGCAGCCAGGGCGTCAGCCTTCGCAGGCGCGCGGCGCCGTCTTTCCAGAGGCCGCCGAACAGGCCCGCGAGGATCAGGAAAGCGCCGAGCGCGCCGGCGCCGACCGCGAGTTCGGGACCACGCCCCCAATCGCCGAGGTCCGGCCATTGCACCGTAATGAGCGCGAGGGCTAGCCATGAAGCCCCCGCGGCGACGGCCGGCCCCGAGCGCGCCAGCGGTTTACGCGCCGCGGCGCGGACCTGTCCCTTCGAAGACGTTTCGATGCGCGGGGCGGCCGAAGACAGCGAGGACATGGCCGCTCCCCCTCAGCTCAACACGTCGGCGTAGATGCGCTCGGCGTATTTGGCCGTGTCGGTCGACGGCTTGAAGATGCGCACCAGCTTCAGTTCCTCGGCGTAGAGCGCGAGCTCTTTCTTCAGGTCGGCGCCGACGGGATGGTGATGGTGGGTGTGATATTTGGCCAGCGCGACGAGGTCCTCCAGCGGAACCTTACCTGCCGCGAACGGCGCATAGGTCGCGGCGGCTTCCGCCGGATTTTGCGCGGCGTATTCGGCGGCGTCGAGCAGCGCCATGACGATCGAGGCCGCGGTCGGTTTGTCATCGCGGATCAGCCCGCCGCGAACGCCGACGATGCAGCAGGTGCGATGGGCGTATTCGCCGGCGAGATTGGAGGTGAGCTCCTTGAATTTACCGTCCTTCAACCAGCCGTAGGTGTTGGGATCGCCGTCCGCGAGCCCATGCGCCTCGCCCTTCTCGACCGCCACCCGCAGCAGCGGCCCCGGGAATTGCTTGAATTCGACGTCCGTGTCGGGATCGAGCCCGGCCTTCTTGATCTGGATCGCAAAGAAGTTCTTGGATGGCGAGTTCATGTCGCTGATGGCGATGGTCTTGCCCTTGAGGTCGGCGACTTCGTTGATGCCGGAGTCCGCCGGGACCAGCAGCCTCATGCAGCCGCCGTGTAGGCTGGCGACGATCTTGACGTCGAAGCCTTGCTCCATTGGCTTCAACCAACGCAGCGCCATGCCGACCGCCGCGTCTGCCTTGCCGGTGGCGAGGGTTTCGAGCAACTGATCGGTCGAGCCGGAATAGTTGATGAGGTCGACATCGAGGCCGTGCTTGGCGAAAAAGCCCTTGTCCTTGGCGACCGTGACCGCGAGTAGGCAGGGCGCGCCCGCGTTCCAGGCGAAGGTCACTTTTTTCAGCGGTCCCGCCGAAACATCGCCCTCCGCCGCCGCTCGGCAGATCGGAAAGTTCAAAGCGTCGAGCTTCGCCGGGCGCGGCGTCGCCAACACCTTGCCGGCGACGAGGCCGATGGGCGCGGCCAGCCCCAACGCGGCGGCTTGCGCGAGGAACGTCCGGCGCGAGGAGGGGTTCTGTTCGTTGTCGGGTCCGCTCATGGTCGCGCTCCTTGAAGACATGTTCAGGCGTTGAAGGGAACGCCGGCGCTGGCGAGCGCCACACGTCCGCCGCCGAGAAAAATGGAATCGGTCTGCGGGGAATGAACCCGCGCGCAGAGCACGTCGCGGTAATGCCGCTCCAGCGGGTTGTTCTGCGAGAGCCCGGGATTGCCCGCCAGTTCCAGCGCCTTCGACACCGCGTGCAGCGCGTTGCGCGCGACATTGTGCTTGACGTAAAGGCTCTCCTGCGGATGCGGAATGTCGCCGCGATCGACGCGCTCGCCGAGGTTGGTCAGCAGGACGCGGTTGGCGTAGAGCGCCGCGTCGATTTCGCCGAGCGCTTCCTGCATCCGCGGCAGCGTCGCCAGCGAGGCGCCCAGATTGCTCGGCGCGCGGTCGCGCAGGAAGGTTATGAACCAGTCGCGTCCGGCGCGGGCCGCGCCGTCGTAGACCGTGCTGAAGAGCGCGCTGACCCAGGCGATCTGCGTCGCGTCCGGCGCGGCGCGCTCCGCCAGGGTCTTCAATTCAGCGGCGTGATCGAAGGGGATTCGCACGTCATCCAAGACGACGTCGTGGCTGCCGCTCGCGCGCATGCCGAGTTGCCGCCAGGTCTCCTCGATGCGAAAGCCTTTCGAACCCGCGGGAACGACGAACACGCCGACGCGCGGAGTCTCCTCGTCGGTCCGCGCCCAAACGGCGTTCCAGGCGAGAACGGGCGCGCCGGTCGAATAGATCTTCCGCCCGGTCAACGACCAGCCGTCCGGCGTTCGGCGCGCCAGCGTCGCGGGCAGGCCGCCGCGGATCGGCGTGCCGAGGTCTGGCTCGACGCGCAAGCTGTTGACGAAGGCGCCGTCGGTGACGGAACTGCGGAAGATCTTTTCGCGCAGCGACTCTGAAAACTCCGGGTTTCGCAGCAAACCGGCATGAAACAGATATTGCTGCGCGAGCACGAGCCCGGTCGACGCCTCGCCGCGCGAAATCCCGTTGACGACGCGTTCGGCGCGCGCGAGCCCGAGCCCGCGGCCGCCGAATTCCCTGGGGGTGACGAGGGCCTGCAGGCCGGTGTCTCGCAGACGCTGGATATTGGCGAACGGGAACGCCGCCGTGCGGTCGTATTCGGCGGCGGTGCGCGCGAATTCCGCCGCGAGCGCCGAAATCGTGACGTCGATGTCGTCCTGAGCCGCGTCGAAGATCATTTTCTCAGTTCCGCGATGATGGTCGGCGTGAAGATCGTACTGACGATGTTTTTCGCCTCGATCGGCTTCTTGATCAGGTCCGCCCGAACATAGAGGTCAATGGTCTTCTGCTCGTCGGCGATCACGCCCGCGTCGATCGGCGCGGCGCGCGCCTGCGCGCGCGCGAACAGTTTTTGTGCGACGTCGAGAGGCAGTCCTACCAACGTGCTCCAGGTCTGGGCGTAGGAGTCGATGTGGGCGAGGCCCCATTCGCGCGCCTTCACCAGGCGGCCGGAAAAATCGCCGAGCGCGGCGCGCTTGGCCTCGTCGGCGAGCGCTTCGTCGCGGGCGAAAAAGAAGCTGAGCCCCGGCGTCAGCCCGGCGCCGTCGGCGATCCGGTGGCAGCCTTGCGCCACTTCGAGTTGCGCGGTGTAAGGGTCCCACGTCGACCAGGCGTCGATGGCGCCGGTCCGCAACGCGACCGCCGCGTCGGACGGCGGCAGAAACACCAGTTGCACGTCGCTGGCCTTGAGGCCGTTGGCTTCGAGTTGCGCCAGGACGAGTTGATGTCCGATCGAGCCGCGCCCCGTGCCGATGCGCTTGCCGACGAGATCCTTGAACGCATGCGCGGGCGAGTCGCCGCGCACGACGACGGCGAGCCCCTCCTGAACCGAGCGGGTCGCCACGATCGCCTTCAGCGGCGCTCCGGCGGCGGTCGCGAAAGTGAAGGGCGCGTCGCCGACCGTGCCAGCGTCGATGGCGCCCGCGCTCGCCGCTTCCAGCAGCGGCGCGGCGGCCGGGAATTCCGACCATTCGATCTTGTAGGGGAGATCGGCGAGAACGCCCGCCGCCTCCATCACCGCGCGGGCGTTGCCCTTCTGATCGCCGACGCGCAGCACCGTCTGCGCCTGCGCGCCGACCGTCCAAGCGCAAACCGCGACGACGAGCGCCAACGCGGACCGACGAAGAGAAATCAGCACCGCCTTATTCCGCCGCCACGCGAGATCGCTCGCGTTCGGCGACCAGCGCCCTGACGCGCGGCAGCAGATCGCGGCCGTAGGTCAGCGTGTCCGGCAGCGGATCGAAGCCGCGGATGAGGAAGGTGCGGATGCCGATGTCGTAATAGTCGAGCAGCGCGTCGGCGACCTGATCCGGCGTGCCGACCAGCGATGTCGAATTGCCCTTGGCGCCCGTGAGTTGCGCCATCTCCGTCCACAATCGCTTGTCGAGCCGCGGCCCCTTGGCGGCGGCGGCGAGCAGGCGACGCGAACCCTCGTTGATGGGTTCGTCGCCGCGCTTGTAGCCGGTCTTCTCCAACAGCGCCTTGGCGCGTTGCAGAATGGCGTCCGCCTTGGCCCAGGCGGCCTCCTCGGTGTCGGCGAGAATCGGGCGGAACGACAGGCTGAACTCCGGCTTACGACCATGCTTGGCGGAAGCCGCCTTCACCCGGCCGACGAGGTCGCGCACTTGCTCGTAGGTCTCGCCCCAAAGCGCGAAGATGTCGGCGTGCCGACCGGCGACCTCGATCGCCGCGTCGGAGGCGCCCGCGACATAGATGTCGATGCCCTTGGGATTGTAGGGTTTCACCAACGAGAACGCGTTCTCGACCTGATAGTATTTCCCGTTGTAGGAGAACGGCTTTTCGCTCGTCCATTCCGAGCGGACGATGTCGAGGAATTCGTGGGTGCGGGCGTAGCGCTCGTCCTTGTCCGCGACCGTGTTGCCGTCGCGCACGAGTTCGCGCTGGTCGCCGCCGGTGATGACGTTGATGGAGACGCGGCCGCGCGTGAGTTGGTCGAGCGTCGCGAACTGGCGCGCCAGCACGGTCGGCGCCGTGAAGCCGGGACGATGGGCGATGAAGATGCCGAGACGGTCGGTGACGCTCGCGGCGTGCTGACCTATCTGCAAGCTGTCGGGCGCGTCGGCGTGGAACGCCAGCAGCGCCCGATCGAAACCAGCGTATTCATGCGCCTTCGAGACCGTCTCGATATAGTCGCGATCGACGACCGGCCCGGTGCGGGGGATGATCTCCGATGAATTGTGATTGCCGATGAAGCCGATGAATTCGATGGACATGGCGCGCCTCTCAGAAAGCGATAGGGGTGTCGTTCATTCCGCCGCGACGGCGATCGGCGATGTCAGAGCCACGCGGCCGACGATCGTTTGCGGGTTCCTCAGCAGGTTGAGGATCGGGCAGGCGCGCTCGACCGCCGCGCGCAATTCGTCGATCCGCGCCTCCGGCGCCGAACTGGCGATCTTCACGACATAAGAGATGTTCTTGGGATAAACGGGCGTGGTCTCGAACCCGGCGCTCAGGGCGCGCGGATCGATCGTCGCTTCCACCTCGACCTCGATGGATTCGATGGGAACCTCGAGCGCGGCGGCCTGGATCAAGAAAGAGTGATTCAGGCAGGAGCCGAGCACGCCCAATTGCAGTTCGGGCGAGCTGGGGCCGAGGTCGTAGCCGGCGAAGTCGGGCGGGCTGTCGGTGATGACCTGGAAATCCCGCACGCGGATGCGGCGAATGCCGCTACGTCCCTCGGCTGTCGCGGTCGCCTTCAGCGTGAGGGGGCCGAGTTCGCCTAGCGAAATGCGCGCGCGCCGATCGAGCAACGCCCGACGTTTCTGGGCGAGGTAGGCGATGAGCGTGCTCAAGTCCGTTGACCTCCGGTTAACATGTTCTATGTCGGGCGCCTCAAAACAATCGGCAACTGTCTATAAATTTGATGCATATGATAGTTTTATTGAATCCAAGCGCGCATTAGCGAGGCCCGGTAGGGCTTGATGCCCTCGACATGCGTCGCCCCCTCACCTATTTCGCGATCCTGCGGCAGGTCCGCGGGCCCTCAACCCTTTCCCTTCCAGGGCACGAGCACGCGCTCCAGCCAGCGCAAGGCATAGGAAAAGACAAACGCCCACGCGGCGATGACGGCGATGCCGACGAACACGACGTCGGTGGCGAGGAAGTTGGACGCCGACATGATCATGTAGCCGATGCCGCGCGTGGACGCGATCAATTCGGCCGCCACCAGCGTGCCCCAGCCGACGCCGAGCGCGATGCGAAATCCGGTCAGGATTTCCGGGAGCGCGCTCGGCAGCACGATGTGGCGAAACAATTGCCAGCGCGTCGCGCCGAGCGACAACGCCGCGTTGACGCGCTCCAGTGGGATGCCGCGCACACCGGCTTGCGCGGAGAGGCAGATCGGCGCGAACATCGCCAGCGCGAGCAGCGCGATCTTCGAGGTCTCGCCGATGCCGAGCCAGATGATCATCAGCGGGAGATAAGCGAGTGGCGGCAGCGGCCAGTAGAACTCGATCGGCGGATCGAAAATGCCCTTCGCCCAGCGGTTGAGCCCCATCGCGAGACCGATGGGAATCGCGAGCCCGAGCGCCAGAGCCGCGGCGACCGCCATGCGGAAGAGGCTCGCGCCGAGATGTTCAGCCAGCGTCGCGTTGGCGTAGCCGTCCTGGTAGACCGCGACGAATTGCGTCACGACCTCGTAGGGGGTCGGCAAGAACAGCGGCGAGACGAGATGCAGGCTGGTCGCGCCCGCCCAGAGCGTGAGCAACGCGAGGATCGTCGCCAGGCTGATGACGATCGTGTGGCCGCCGGCCAAGGCGACGTCGCGCATGGCGACGATGCGGGGCGCGGATTCGGACGGTTGGGCGCTCTTTGAGGATTCCGCGGCGACGTCAGTCATGAGCGGCGAGCCTTTCGTGGGGAGCGTCAACGGCGTCCGATTGATGGATCAAGCCGCGAATTTCCTCGCGCAGGCGGACGAATTCGAGATCGGTCTTGATCGGGCGCCAATCGCCGTCGCGCGCGAAACGCTTGACAAAATCGACGTCGTAGCGGGCGACGATGCGGCCGGGCCGCGGCGACATCACCACGATATGCGTGCCCAGCGACAGCGCCTCATCGAGGGAATGGGTGATGAGGAAGATGGTCTTGTGGGTCTTGGCCCAGACCGAGATCAGCAATTCCTGCATCTGCTCGCGGGTCAGGCTGTCGAGCGCCCCGAACGGTTCGTCCATCAGCAGGATCGCCGGATCGGTCGCCAGCGCCCGCGCGATGTTGACGCGCTGGCGCATGCCGCCGGAAAGTTCATAGGGCGCGGCGCGAGCGAAATCCTCGAGGCCCTCCAGTTTGAGCAACGCCCGCGCCTTTTCCCGCGCCGAGGCGCGGGGCAGACCGGCGAAATCGAGGCCGAGCGCGACATTGTCGATGACGCTGCGCCAGGGCAGCAACGTGTCCTTCTGAAACACGACGCCCCGATCCGCGCCCGGGCCGGCGACAGGGCGGCCGTTCAGCGTGATGGCGCCCTCGCTCAGCGGCAGAAACCCCGCGATGGCGTTGAGCAAAGTCGACTTGCCGCACCCCGAGGCCCCGAGCGCGACGACGATGCCGCCGGCGGGAATGTCGAGGTTCACGCGGTCGAGCGCCTTGACCGGGGACCCGCCGCGCCCGGCGAAATAGACGCTGGCGTTGTGAATGTTGAGCATGAATTCCCCTAGGAAACAGACAAGGGACCGCTCGAAATTCGAGCGGTCCCCGCGCTTCTCGGTTCGCGAGCCCCTGAGGAGGGTAAGGCTCGCGGGCCGAAACTCTCAGTTAGACGCGGCGGCGGCGGCCTGCAGATAATCGGGCGTCACGAAAGCCGCGTAGCTCGGCAGCACGGCGGTGATCTTCTTCTGATCCTTCAGGAATTCGGCCGTCGCTTTCAGAATCTGCGCCGCGCCGCTCTTCTCGCCGCCGCCGAGCCACGACGGCGAGGCCTGCTGGCTGACCGACAACAGCGAAAGATTGGTCAAGCCGTTCGCCTGGTCCGCCGGCGTGCCGCCGAGCAGTTTGGCGAGCGCCTTGGCGTTGTCGGAGTCAGCTCCCCAGGCCGCCTTGTCTTTGATGAACGAGTTCG
>Ga0302320_10010532_pt1 | contig 19693 bp, 16 predicted proteins | sample Bog_T0_3_FD_202130 | JGI IMG/M metagenome (GOLD analysis project Ga0302320, IMG submission 202130) | Peat permafrost microbial communities from Stordalen Mire near Abisko, Sweden - Bog_T0_3 | ecosystem: Environmental > Terrestrial > Soil > Wetlands > Peat | place: Sweden: Abisko, Stordalen Mire... | reverse complement strand
ACCTCGCGGCCGCCTCGATTACGGTCGTCGTCGCCATCGTAGCGGCAGTCATTCTTCGGCTTCCGCCCCTTTCCGCAGCCTGGCAACAAGGCTACGATCCCACTGGAAACTGGTTCTTGTCATCGCTCGTCGCTGCCATTCCCGTGGTCGTGCTGCTCGGATTGCTGGCCCTGGGCCACATGAAGGCGCACTATGCCGCCCTCGCCGGATTATTGGCCGCCCTGATTGTCGCAGTAGTCGGATTTCACATGCCCGCACGCTTGGCGGCGTCCACCGCCGTTTATGGCGCAGGCTACGGTCTGTTTCCCATCGGCTGGCTCATCCTCAACGTGATCTTCATGTACCAGTTGTCGGTCGAGTCGGGCCGCTTCGCCGTGGTCCAGCACAGCCTCACCGGAATCACCAAGGATCGCCGTCTGCAGTTGCTCCTCATCGCCTTCTGCTTTGGCGCGTTCTTTGAAGGCGCCGCCGGTTTTGGTACTCCTGTCGCCGTCACGGCTGCGCTGCTGATAGGGCTTGGTTTCAAACCTCTTCAGGCTTCGGGCCTTTCGCTCATTGCCAATACGGCGCCGGTGGCATTCGGTGGCCTGGGCATACCGATCATCGCTCTCTCCAAAGTCACCGGCATCAGCGAGCTCGTTCTCTCCGCCATGACGGGCCGCATTCTTGCTCCATTTTGCATTCTAGTTCCCTTCTGGCTGATCTGGGCGTTTGCCGGTTTCAGCGGCATGCTTGAAGTCTGGCCCGCCATCCTTGTAGCCGGCGTCTCTTTCGTCATTCCGCAAATCCTGGTTTCCAATTTCATGGGCCCCTGGCTGGTCAACGTCATCGCAGCGGTCGTGTCCATGGTCTGCCTGACTGGTTTTCTGCTCGTCTGGAAACCAAAGAGAATCTGGAAGCTCGAGGGTCAGGAGGAGGAAGAAATTGCCGAAGCCGCCAGCGGACGGGTTCAGCAGACTTACTCCCGCAGCCAGCTTACGCAAGCCTGGATTCCGTGGATCGTGCTCAGCGTCTTCGTCTTCGTGTGGGGCACCCAGACCGGAAAAATGTGGATGAACTCGCCGGAGAAGGTGTTCACCAGCACGGCTAGCTGGGCAACCAAGCCGAGCGCCATCACCAATCCGCAGTTTCCCCTGGCGACGCTGAATAACCTTGTCGAGCGCGTGCAACCCGTGGTGGCAAAGCCCACCAAGGAACCAGCTGTGTATAGCTTGAACTGGCTGAGCGCCACCGGCACCGGAATCATGCTCGCCGCCATCCTTTCCGGCTTCATCATGGGCCAGGGGTTCTTGAAGATCCTGACCATCTATTTCCACACCCTCGTCAAGATTCGCTTCTCGCTGTTGACGATCGGTGCGATGCTGGCGATAGGCATGCTCACACGCTATTCCGGACTCGATGCCACGCTGGGACTGGCTTTTGCCCGTACAGGCCATCTGTATCCATTTTTCGGAACGCTACTCGGCTGGCTGGGCGTGGCGCTCACCGGTTCGGACACTTCCTCCAACGTGTTGTTTGGCAGCTTGCAGAAAATCACCGCGCAACAGGTCCACGTTTCTCCCGTACTCATGGCGTCAGCCAACAGCGCGGGCGGAGTCATGGGCAAAATGATCGATGCGCAATCCATCGTGGTGGCTTCCACTGCCACCCAGTGGTATGGGCACGAGGGCGAGATTCTGCGTTATGTTTTCCTGCACTCCCTGGCGCTGGCTGCGCTGGTGGGCGCATTTATTTTTATGATTGCTTACGTGTATCCGTTTACTCAACTGGTGGTTCACTAATCGAATGCCGCTGTCTCCAGCTCCGGGCTGGAGACAGCGCTGTACGCAGCAGATGGTTTCGGCCGGCGGCCTGAGCTGGCGGCCAATACGAGGTCCGCATGAACGGAATATTAGAGTCTTCCTTAATCATCGATTCATTCAAGGCGCATGCTGAAGCTGTCAGCGCGCAGGTGTTCAGAGTTGCAACCAGGGAGTTGGCAATGGAGTCGGTTGTCCAACTGTTGCGCCAGGAGGGTGTGGACGATTCGCCTGATTGCTATGCCGTTTGGGCGGCCTGTCCCATGATCGGCCCTGCCGAAAGAAAGAAGTTGGAAGCCGCGGTTCCGGGGCTCAAGTTCGACGTGACCCGCGAACTGGCAGCCCAGGCCAAAGTCGGCATCAGCCAGATGGACTGGGCGCTGGCCAACACGGGCACCCTCGTGCAGGACGCCGACCAGGTGGACAAGCGTCTGGTTTCCACCTTGCCGCTGTTGCACATCGCATTGGTCTCCACCGCCGCCCTCGTGCCCGACCTTGCCGCCGTACTCACCCGCGTGGATCCCGGCAAGTCAGCCTATCTTTCCTTCATCACCGGACCCAGCCGCACCGCTGACATCGAACGCGTCCTGACCATCGGCGTGCATGGTCCCGAACGACTTATCATCGTGTTGGTGGACGATCTGGAGGTGGGGCATGAAGCAGGAATTCAAACAATCCATTCTCGATGCCCTCGCCAATCCCAATCTCTCCGGCGCGCTCGGCCGATTCTCCGTGGCCTATCGCACCAGTCGCGCCAAGGCATACGAAGGCATCGACTTCGAAGCGGTGCGCACTCAGATCGCCGAGATCAAGTCTTCCGCCGCCTCGCACTTTGACGAACTCGCTGAGACCTTTACTCGCGCCGCCGAAGCTCGCGGCACCAAGGTCTTCCGCGCCAACAGTCCCAAGGCCGTCAACGATTACATTCTAAAGCTGGCCCAGGAACGCGGCGTCAAGAGCATCGTCAAGTCCAAGTCCATGGCCTCGGAGGAGATTCATCTCAACGAGCATCTCGAAAAAGCCGGCATTGCGGTGCGCGAAACCGATCTCGGCGAATGGATCATTCAACTCGCCGGCCAGCGCCCCTCGCACATGGTGATGCCCGCCATCCACATGACCAAGGAAGAGGTCGCCGAGGTTTTCAGCGACAAGGTCGAAGACGGCCAGAAGCCCGATATCCCCAAGCTCGTGAAGTTTGCCCGCGGCAAACTGCGCCCCATCTTTCTTGCCGCCGACATGGGCATCAGCGGAGCCAACATCGCCGTTGCCGATACCGGCAGCATCGTCATCATCACCAATGAAGGCAATGCCCGGCTGGTGACCACCTTGCCGCGCATTCACGTCGCCATCGTCGGCCTGGAAAAACTGATCGAGCACTTTGCGGACATCGAGCCGATTCTCACCGCGCTACCCCGCAGTGCCACCGCGCAATTGCTCACCAGCTACGTCTCGATCATCAGCGGGCCCGTCCCCAACACCGACGGCACGCCGAAAGAGTTGCACATCATCCTGATGGACAACCGCCGCAATGAGATGGCGCACGATCCCCGCTTCAAGCAAGCACTGCAGTGCATCCGTTGCGCATCCTGTCTCAACGTCTGCCCGGTCTTCCGCCTGGTTGGCGGACACGTCTTCGGCAAGGTGTACACCGGAGGCATCGGCACCATCCTCACCGCCTGGTTCGATGCCCTGAAGGAATCCGACGAGATTCAGAGCCTGTGCATCCAGTGCGGCAATTGCAAAGAGGTCTGTCCGGGAAAGATCGATATCCCCGACCTCATCCTGGAACTCCGCCGTCGCCTCGCCGTCGAGCAGGGACAGCCCATGGTGCAGAAGGCAATCTTCTCCGTGGTCAACAACCGGCGCCTCTTCCACACTATGATGCGCGCCGCCTCCATCGGGCAGAAGCCGTTTGTCAATCAGGGATTCATCCGCCACCTGCCGATGTTCCTCAGCGGCATGACCGAGTTTCGCTCCCTGCCGGCCATCGCCGACGAGCCGTTCCGCGATCGCATCCGGAAGATCAAGCAGCCAAAGTGCGCGGAAAAGGCCGCGTTCTTCGGTGGCTGCCTGGTGGACTTTGCCTATCCCGAGATGGGCGAAGCGGTCGTTGAGGTGCTCAACAAGGCTGGCATCGAGGTAACTTTCCCCGAAGGCCAGACCTGCTGCGGCGCACCTGCTCGCTACAGCGGAGCCTATGAAGTGGCGGCGCAAAACGGCGCCGATAATATCAAGGCTCTGCTTGAGGAAGATGTGAAGTATGTCGTCTCCGCCTGTCCGACCTGCACCGTGGCGCTCAAGCAGGACTTCATTGCCAATCTCGACGCCGTGGGCCGCACCGCTGAATTGCCCGCCGCGCGCCAGCTTGCGGAAAAGGTCGTGGACTTCTCCACTCTCGTCAGCCAACTTGTCGATCAGGGACGGCTCAAGTTCAAACCGGGCATCGAGCCGATGAAGTTCACCTATCACGATTCCTGCCATTTCAAGCGCACCCTGCACGCCGATCAGGTTCCACGCAAGCTGATGCAGCAGGCCGGCTACGAACTGGTCGAGATGCAGGAGTCCGACATGTGTTGCGGCATGGGTGGCTCCTACACTCTCAAGCTGCCGGAACTCTCCGCACCGATTCTGGAACGCAAGCTGGTGAACATAGAGCAGACCGGCGCGCCGTTGCTGCTCATCGACTGTCCCGGCTGCGTCATGCAGATTCGTGGCGGACTCGACAAGCGCGGCTCCATGATCAAAGTCGAGCACACCGCCCAGCGCATCGCGGATAGCCTGCAATAGGGGCACAACCTGCGGAGAGCTCGGCGATCGCACCGGGCTCCCGCGGACTACTGGACGTACAGTAAAGCAACTGCCGCTTGCGTATTCGATTTTGTACTCTGTGCGCTGAGCTGAACTGTCAACGCCCGCGGCTTCTGTTCGCGGGCCGTTTTCCCCACGCATGAGTCGTACGAGTCAAGCTTGACGCAATCCTCTCCAACTTCCTGCCGCAGGAAACCCAAGCCGAACGATATCGCGGGCATTGCAACCGGCACGCCTTTGCCTCTAGACTTGTTTTGCCTGGAATCGCATGACCCAACGTCGCGCCACTTCCAGGCAGCCGGGCGAGTCCAATCTCGTCCGCAAGGGTTTGACGCGAGAGTGGCGGAATTGGCAGACGCACCAGACTTAGGATCTGGCGGGTAAAACCGTAGGGGTTCGAGTCCCCTCTTTCGCACCAAGATTTTCAGCAGTCAGACGAACAAAGAGGCCGGCTGTTCGAGCCGGCCTCTCTAGTTCCGCAACTATTCTCTAGAACGCACTCCAACTGAATTCATCGACGTGCAGAGGGCTTACAGTCGGTGTTGGAGGAGTCCCCGTAGGCACATTCCAGTGCTGGTTCGCGAGGTTCGTGTCGTAAATCACGTGGCCACTCCCCTGAAACGTCGCTGTCTTTGCCACAAGCGCACCAAACAGACCGGCGTTGCCGCTCATTGTCACCGGAGAATTCGGCGCATAGACCGTTGCGAACATATTCGCGCCCGCACTGAGGATGAGCGGCTTCGTGCCTCCATAAATAAACGTGAGATTCGCAGGACTGCCACCGTTGTTCGCCACAATACCGCCGCTCACCGAGAGCGGATTGGTAGCCGTGCCATTGTCCAGAATGTTGATGACCACAGCCCCCGTCGTGGGAAGAACGACATGCGCTCCAGCGGTTACATTCAGGCTGTCCATGTTGTAGGTGCCCGCCTGCAGGTTGACGATGGCACATGCCGCCAGGGTAACCGTGCCGAAATTCGCCGCGCCCGTTCCCGCACTGCCGCTGGGCAGCGTACTGGGCGGAATGGTGACGGTGCACCCGCTGCCGCCCCCACTGCCGCCGGAGCAGATTCCGTTGTAGCCCGAACAGGCGGCCGTATTCGCCGCCACGGTCGGCATTACCGGAGTGGGATACGACGGTGCCGGAGATGGCAGGTTGTAGGTCTTTTGCGAACAACCGCTCGAACTCTGGCCGGTGCAGCCAACGCTCGAACCGCTGTTGTCTTCATAGACCGCCCACTCCGTTCCGCCCGTCGCGGTGCTGCATGTCGTGGGCGATCCATAGCTGTATGGACCCAGCACCGGCGCGTTGAGCCCCGGCCAGATCGGTCCTCCGGAGATGCCGTACGTGCCCGTTGCTCCCAGATTGTAGAACGGCGTGAAAACGTTTCCGACGATATAGGCGCCGTTGGTGATCGTGACGTTGCCATTGGTTGCAACATCGCCTCCCGTATTGGCGTATGACGGTGACGTGTTGCCCGGTTGCGCAGTCGAGTTGTAGCTGTTCGTATACTGCCCGCCGGACATCGTGATCGCGCCGCAGCCCGAACTGGTCGCAAACACGCCCGCCGCATACGTGGGAGACGGGTTTCCGCTTCCGCCCGAAGTGTAGCTGATCACGCTATCCACCACCTCGACCACCTGGACGCGAGCCTTCGCGGACGATCCCGAGACGGCTGTCGCCGAGCTGCCCACCGTATTCAGCGTCCCCTGGGAAACGATTTTCCAGCGCATCAACCATCCATTCGAACTCTGCACCGCGGTCAGTAACTGCAGCGCAACATCGAAGCGAGGGCACGACGACCCGGTGCAACCGGAAGCCGAGACCAGTGTTCCAAACGGCGTCTGCGCGATCGAGTTTGCAAAGTAAGTCTGGAACGCCGCATCCTGCGTCGCTTCGTACCCGCTGTATGTATCCTGGTACTGCGTGTTGGCATATCCGCTAGTCGCCATGATCACCACCGGCCCCGTCGTAGCTGTCCCGTGCGTCACCGGCATGTTGTTCAAGTTGTAAGCGGTCGTAAAGTCCGCGGGTGTCGTGAACTGGTTCAGGTAGTTCAGCGCCTGCTGCGCGCCCGCCTCGGCAAGATAGCGGGCCTGCGCGGTCGCTCGATAGTTAGCAGAGGTCCAGATTTCAGACTGCGTGGAGAACATGACACCGACCGCCAGCGTGGAGACCACAAAAAGACAGATCAGCGCAATGATCAGCGCGATTCCGTCCTGGCGATGCGAGCTCTTGGAATACCGGTACCGGACAAAATTGCCTTTTTTCATTCTTACCATATGACGCTCGATAAATTGGTCGGGTCTACCTGCAACTCGTCGTAGAGATAATTGGCGTAACTGGCCGAACTGCCGGTCGCATTCAGCGAAGTGGTTTTGGCGGCATTATAAATATTGTCGGCCGCAATGATGTTGCGCGGCTGGATGTTGGAGTAACTCTTGGTGATGGATATGCTTTGGTTCGTACCCGAAGTGGTGTCGGTTTCCTGGGTCGTAATCGTGAAGCCTACCTGCGTAATCATCGAGTAGGTGCAATTTCCGGTTGGGCTTCCGGCTGGGCAGAACGTATACGTGGCGGGCACCGGCAGCGTGACTGTATCCGGAGTTGTGGGTCCGTAGGTGAAACTGCACGCCGTCCAGTTATCGATCAGTGAGTACGTGGTAGGCGTAGTCATGCTTGTAAGGTTCCACTCCGTGCGCGTAAGGCTGGATGGCGTCGAGCCTGACGCCGGCACGCACTTGTACTCCACCGCAAACAGCCCATTGCCGGAACCGTTGATATCGCCAAAGATCGCCAGGTTGGTCGCGCTGCTTTTGTCGCCCAGTACGCCGTGCGGAAATACTCCCAGCGGATACGCCGGGATCCCCGGCAGGGCCGTATACGTGTGCTGCTTCCCAAACGTCGCCCTGATGGTTGGAGGCGTCGAAGCTGCGTTCACCGCCGTGATCTGGATTGGGTCCTGCAGCGTGCCGCCGTCCACCTGCAGCCATTGCCCGACATAGACTCCCGTTACCTGGTTCACGTTGACTGTTCCCGAATAGCCGGCGGCCACCGATTGCGTGATGTACAGAGGAGCGCCGCCCGTGCTTGCCGCGCTGTCTCCCTCGACGGTGGAGGCTTGCAGCCCCGCCTGTCCAATCTCCTGGGACATTAGCGCCAGCGTCGCCCGAAGCCGCTGTTGCATCGTGGTGCGCATTTCCGCATTGCGGTAATTTTTCTGCAGCCCGGACAGCCCTCCCATGACCGCTCCCGAGAGAATCAGGAATATAGCCATGGCGATCAGTAGCTCCACAATGGTGAAACCGCGCGAGCCTATGTGTTTGGACTTACTCATTGCTCACTCTCAATTTTGCTGTTTCATTGCAATCAGCGTGGTGGAGGGCGCCAGGGAATGCATATTCGTGCCGATGTCTGCCGAGAACAGGGCCGTGACCGTTACGGTAATTGTCTTCACGTTCTGGGTTGGCGCTGAGACTAACCATTCTCGGATGTAGCGCGCACCCGTCGAGGAACTCGAGACCGCGCCCAGCGAATCCACGTAATCGACATAGTTGGCGACCGGGCTAGGGACGCTTAGGCTGCCTCCTTGGCTCAGTCCAGCGCCGCCCGTCGGTGTCGTGGTCGCTCCCGCCGTTTGGCTGCTCGCGTCGTTGTAATTCAACGCCAGCAACTGTTCCATCTTGTCCTGCGCGAACTCCGTGGTTCGAGTCGCCTGATCCCCCTGGCCCGCATTCTTGGCCGCCGCAACTACGAACAGCGCCATCAGTCCGCCGATGCCGACCGTCATGATGATGGCGGCAAACATCGCCTCCAGCACCGAGAACCCGCGCTCATTCTTTTTCCTGCCAGTCACTTTCAGAATCTGTCGCATCTTTCACTATTCCGGCAGGGGGCCATAGAACGATTTTGTCGAGCTGTTCCACTGGTACAGGTCGGGTCGCCCTGTCAGGTTTACTGCAACCGCATAGTAGCTGCCCGAAGCGTCGTGTAAGTACAAAACATAATCCGACGCCAGGGTCCCATTCACCGCGTCCAGGGGCAGTCCGCGGGAGTTGAACAGAATCACCGGATTCGTCGTAGTGGTCGGATTGTTCTGATTGTAATTTCCCTGGTAGGCCCCAGTGCTCTGGCTCGGTAGATAGGTCGTAATGCTCGGAGGAATTCCGAAGCTGACTCCCGGAGACAGATACACTTTCTGCGGTTCGTTCGTCCAGTTAGACGTGCTCGGAAACTGCGTCGACTGCAACACGCACACGCCCGGACCCGACGTTGGCGCAAGGGTGCAGTTCAGTTGTACCCGCGAAAATTCCACCGACGCCCGCATCCGTCCCATCACAACCAGGTTGGACAGTGCTTTCGCGTCATTTTTCAACCGTACGCCCCGCGTCGAGGTTATGTAAGATGGCAGCGCAATCGCTGAAAGTACCACGACGATCGCGACCACGATGAGTAATTGTAGAAACGAGAAACCCCGCGAACTATTCCGTGCGAATCCGGCGATGGTCTTTGCTGAACTGCTCCTGCGAATGATGGCGTCTTTCATGGCTTTGCCCTATCTGGAGGACGTCTGCCCGGCGGCATAATAATCAGCTTGCCGGGCTCCGTGCAGACATCCATATCGTTCGTCGTACCTTACTTCTGCTGCTGTATTCATTCTTAATGCTGTCTCGACCGCGCGTAAAGTTACCGAAGTTTCCCATTAAACTCCTAGCTTTACGGGCTCTCGGAGACGCGATTTCCACCCCGTCGATAGCCGCCTTTTCGCGGCTCCCAGTGCTCGCAGCGCGAATGTGGCCACGCCGTCTCCCGCGCTTCCCGTCGCGCTCTAGGCGGACCACTTCATTCCCGGAAACTGGAAGGTACAATCAAGAGAGTCGGTTCCCGCCGCGAGGCGGGGCGGATTTTATCGTGGAAAGGCATTCATGTCGCTGATTCAACCCTTCCGAGCGTACCGGCCCAAGGCCGAGCTTGCGGCCCGCGTCGCCTCCGTTCCCTATGACGTCGTCAACACGGCGGAGGCGCGCCAGTTGGCCGACGGCAATCCGTACTCGTTCCTGCACGTTTGCCGGCCCGAAATCGATCTTCCGGAAGGCATCGACGAACACGATGATTGCGTCTATGCCACCGGTGCTGCCAATCTGAAAAAGTTCATCGCCTCGGGCATCCTTGCGCGCGAGGCCGAGGATTCGCTCTACGTCTACCAGCAGCGCATGGGAAGCCACGTCCAGGCCGGTCTGGTCGCCCTCTGCTCGGTCCGCGAGTACGAAGAGAATCACATTAAGAAACACGAATTCACCCGGCGCGATAAGGAAGATGACCGAACCCGCCACGTCTCCGCCCAGAACGCCAATGCCGAGCCGGTGTTTCTTACCTACCGCGCCCAGACCGCCATTGATGCCATCATCGACGAGGTCCGCCGCTCGCAGCCGCTCTACGACGTCACCACCCCGGACGGCATCGTTCACACCGTCTGGAGAGTTGCCGCTCCTGCGATGATCGCCCGGTTACTCGAACTTTTCCGCGGCGTCCCGGCGCTCTACATCGCCGACGGCCATCACCGCACGGCCTCTGCCGTCCGCTACGCCCAGGCCTGCCGCGCCCGCAATCCGCACCCCACGGGCAGCGAGCCATACGAGTCCTTTATGGCCGTAGTCTTCCCCCATAATCAGCTCAAAATCCTCGACTACAACCGCCTCGTCAAGGATCTCAATGGACTCACTCCGGGTCAGTTCCTTGCCAAAATCGCGGAGAAATTCACCGTGACTGCCGCCCTGTGCCGGCAGCCATCCCAGCCCGCCAGCTTTGGAATGTACCTGCAAGGGAAGTGGTACACGTTGACCTCGCGTGCCGGAAGCTATCCTGCCGACGACCCCATCCGGCGGCTCGATGTCAGCATTCTCCAGGACAACCTGCTCGCTCCGCTGCTCGGTATTCATGACCCGCGCACTGACAAGAGGATCGATTTCGTCGGCGGAATTCGGGGCATGGACGAGCTGGAACGCCGGGTGAACCAAGGATTTGCCGTCGCCTTCTCGCTTTATCCGACCTCCCTGGACCAGCTCATCGACGTAGCCGATGCCGGCCAGGTCATGCCGCCCAAGTCCACCTGGTTCGAACCGAAGTTGCGCTCGGGCCTTCTGGTGCACCTCTACGAGTAGCCCCTCCTCCGCGCTCGATAAGGAGGTTCCATTCGGCGAGCCCACTTTGTTAGAATTCCTATCAGCGCATCCACTCGCTGCGCCCACCTCTTGCCGGTCCAGCGGAGTCTTCGCTTGCTCACCACAATGCCCAAAGCGCAGAATCGCCAGCGGTCCTGGTCGACCCGCGTCGTGGCGCGATCCTGTACCCCGTCCGCGCCCTAGCTCCCCGCCGGGCTTATGATGAAGCTTCCGACATTCCGCTCTTGACTTCGTATCGCTCGTTTTGAACCGCGGCTCGCCGCGCACTCACTTTCAGGAGAAGCCTTCATGTTCCGTAAGACTCGTCTCTTCACTCCGGGCCCCACACCGCTACTTCCCGCGGCGCAGTTCGCCATGGCGGCAGCCGATCTCCACCACCGCACCCCCGAGTTCCGCGCCCTCTTCCTCAAGGTCCTGGCGCAGTTGAAGGTCTTCATCGGCACCGCCAATGACGTGGTCGTGCTCGCCTCCTCCGGCACCGGAGCCATGGAAGCCGCCGTCAGCAATCTCACCAGCCCTGGCGACAAGGTTCTCGTCCTCAGCGCCGGAAAGTTCGGCGAGCGCTGGGTCTCGCTCGCCAAGGCCTTCCATTGTGAAACCGTCGTCCTCTCCAAGCCCTACGGCCAGACCTTCTCCATCGCCGAAGTCAAGGCCCTGCTCACTCCGGACGTGAAGGCCGTTTTCGTGCAAGCCACGGAAACCTCCACCGGCGTGCGCCACGATGTCGCAGCCCTCGGGCGCTTGCTCAAGGGAACCGATGCGCTGCTGGTTGTCGACGCCATCACAGGCCTTGGCACCACCGACTTCGACGTCGATGAAGATGGCATCGATGTCATCATCGGCGGCTCCCAGAAGGCCCTCATGATTCCTCCCGGCCTCGCCTACCTGGCCGCCAGCGAACGCGCTTGGGCCCGCATGGACACCAGCACACAGCCGCGCTATTACTTCGATCTCCGCAAGGAGCGCAAGTCAGCGGCCAAGGGTGAAAGTGCCTACACTCCGTCGGTCGCACTCATCGCCGCCATGGGCGCCGCGCTCGACTACCTCGAGCAGCAGGGAAGCGGAGACCTCGCCACCGGGCGCGACCTCCTCGTAGATAACGCCGAGCTCTGCGCCCTCTGCATGCGCACCGCCGCCCAGGCCCTCGGATTGGAACTGTTCTCCGTAGCCCACGCCGCCGCCGTAACCGCCCTCAAGGCTCCCGCCGGCGTCTCCTCCAGCGATCTGGTCAAGGGCTTCAAGAAGGAGTTCGCCGGCGTGCTCTCCGACGGACAAGGCGAGATGAAGGGACAAATCCTCCGCATCGCCCACATCGGCTATCTCGACTACCTGGACTGCATCGCCATCATCGCCGGGCTGGAACAGGTCCTGTCCCAGCTCAAACCGGGCAGCTTCAAGCTGGGCGACGGCCTGCGCGCCGCGCAAGTTGTCTATGCGCACGCCCGCCAGAACGGAGAGCGGCCGTGAAGATCGTCGTTGCCGAAAAAATCGCCGGCGCAGCCATCAAGGTGCTGCAGGAAATTCCCGGCTGCACCGTCGTCACCCCGGAGCAGTTTGTCCTCGATCCGGTGCTTGCCGTTTCCGATGCCGACGCCCTCATCGTGCGCTCCGCCGTGCAGGCTGACGCAGCTCTCATCGAGGCCGCCAAGAGCATCCGTGTCATTGGCCGCGCGGGAGTAGGCGTCGATAACATCGACGTCGAGGTCGCAACCCGCCGCGGCATCGTCGTCATGAACGCGCCCGGAGCCAGCGCCATCGCCGTCGCCGAACTCACCCTCGGCCTCATGCTTTCCATGGCCCGGCACATCCCGCGCGCTGACCACACCACCCGCGCCGGCAAGTGGGAGAAGAAGAGTCTGCAGGGAACCGAGCTGTCCGGCAAGACCCTGGGAATCATCGGACTCGGCAGAATCGGCACCGAGACCGCGCGCCGCGCCCACGCCTTTGGCATGAAGCTCGTCGGCAGCGATCCCTACCTGTCGCCCTCCCGCGCCAAAGAGCTCGGCATCGAGCTGGTCTCCACCGATGTCCTCTACGCGCAGTCCGACTACATCGCGCTCCACCTGGCGCTCACCCACCAGACTGCCGGCATGATCAACGCCGAGGCCATTGCCAAAATGAAGCCCGGTGTGCGCCTCGTCAACTGCGCTCGCGGCGAACTGGTTGACGAAGCCGCCGTCGAGGCCGCCTTGCGCTCCGGACACCTGGCCTCCGCCGCGCTCGACGTTTTCTCCGAGGAGCCGACCCACAACACCGGCCTGCTCTCGGCGCCCAATCTGCTGGCCACGCCCCACCTGGGCGCTTCCACCAAAGAGGGCCAGGAAGCCGTCGGCATTCAGATTGCCAGGCAGGTGCGCGACTATTTGCAGCAGGGCATCGCGCAAAATGCCGTCAACCTGCCCTCGCTCTCCGATGTCGAGTACAACCAGATCAAGCCCTACATGGCGCTGGCCGGCAAGCTGGGACGCTTCGCCGCCCAGTTATTCGCCTCCAACCTCGCCGAGATCGACGTCCGGTTCGTCGGCGAGATTGGCGGCTGGAAGACCCAACTCATCCGCAGCGCCGCCGTCGCCGCCGTTCTCCAGTCGGATACCGACGAGCCCACGAACATCATCAATGCCCAGGCCGCCGCTGAAGAGCGCGGCGTGGTCGTCCGCGAGACGCGCGCCGAACCCCATGCGCGGGTCAATCTCATCCACCTCAAGCTCACCGGCCCCACCGGTTCGGTCGAGTGCAGCGGTACCATCGTGCACGGCTCTTCGCCGCGCCTCATCCACCTCAATGGCATCGATATCGAGTCCCACCTCGAAGGCAACTTCGTCGTCGTCTCCAATCTGGATGCGCCTGGAGTCGTCGGGTCCATTGGCACCTTGCTGGGCAAACACGGCATCAACATCGCGCGTCTCTCGCTCGGTCGCGAGGGCCGTCAGGCGCTCGCCATCGTGCAGGTCGATGAGAGCGTCTCCTCCGAGGTGCTCACCGAACTGCGCCAGGCAACCTCGGTGCAGAGCGTGGCCAGCGTCAAGGTATAGCGCCGATCAACAACACGGCGCACCGAGTGCCCCGTTCAACCTTCTTTTGGTTGGGCGGGGCTTTTGCCCTTCCTTCTGTGAACTTGCCTTGCTCCCGCATTTGCACCACTTCCAGTGCACCCGGCCGCAATTCGCCAATCCTCGCCTATAACATTCATAAATCGCTTCAACCCTATGATTTCAAAATAAATTTTTCTCCAATGGACCCAAGCAAGTTGCCCCTTCTGCCCGCCACCCTCGGACCTCCGCACCGGCCCCACGGCACCCTCCCAACCTCCGCCAACCCGGTCCAAATTCGCAAGACCGAAAAAGCAAAGCTGGTAAGCGCGGCAGTTCTTCTTTAGAATGTTGCTCTCCAATGTCTTTAGATCAAACTCTCTATATCGATTCCTCGCAGAAGTTCGAAACTCTCCTGCGCAAGCTCTCATCCCAGACCGTGATCGGTCTCGACACGGAGTTCATCTCCGAAGGCCGCTACGAACCTGAACTCTGCCTGGTGCAGCTTTCCACCCCGGAAGACATCTTCATCGTCGATCCCCTCGTGCTCTCCGAGCTCGGGCCCATGTGGAAGCTGCTGGCATCGGAAGACCGCGAAATCGTCACCGTCGCCGCCCGCCAGGAAATCAAGTTCTGCGCCAAAGGTGCCGGCCGCGCGCCCGCCTGCGTGCTCGATCTCCAGGTCGCTGCCGGCCTGCTCGGCTTCGGATACCCGCTCTCCCACACCAACCTGTGTTTGCGCATTCTCAACGCCCGCGTCAACGGCGGTGAGAGCTTCACCGATTGGCGCAAACGTCCCCTCCGCGCCGAGCAGCTCGTCTATGCTGCCGATGATGTCCGCTATCTCCTGCCAATGCGGGAAAAGCTCCTGGCGCGCGCCGCCAAGCTGGAACGCACCAACTGGGTTCGCGGCGAGTGTGATCACCTGGTCAAAACCGTGATGCGCGAGGATGAGCGCTGGAGAATCTCCGGCTCCGCGCGCCTTAGCCGTCGTCAGCTTGCGGTGCTCAGGGAGCTCTGGCGCTGGCGCGACCGCCAGGCCCGCGCCCTCAATGTTCCGGTTGCGCGCGTCCTCGGTGACAGCATGGTGATTGAGATCGCCCGCCGTGCGCCCGCGACCGTCGAGGATCTGTTCTCTATCCGCGGCCTCGATAGCCGCCTGCTGCGCAAAACCGAGCAGGGCGTGATCGACGCGGTCGCCTTGGCTCGCTCACTCCCGGAGTCCGATCTTCCCAGCAACGAGCGCCGCGATGATCCGCCCCAGGTCGCAGTGCTGACCAAACTGCTCTCCGTCGCGGTCAGCAATCTCGCCGCTGAAACCGACGTCGATACCGCCCTGCTGGCCACCACCAGCGATCTGCAGGAGATCGTGCGCTGGTTTCTCGACCGGGAAGCCGCGCCCCGTCCCGAGGTTCTCGACGGATGGCGGGGCGAAATCCTGCAGGAGTCTCTGATCGGTTTTCTCGAGGGCAAAAAGGTCGTCCGCGTCGGCAACGTCCGCCGCTCCAACCCGCTCATCTTCGAGACGTATTCCAAGGAGTAGCTCCCGTCCGGGAGGGCTGCTCCTGCCCCACCTGCGTAGCGGACTCGCAATTTTGCAACCAGCGCGCCCGCGGCCGCATCCAACTTCCAAAGCCAAAAAACGCTCTGGTTGAATGTCACAGCAGTCGGTGACATCCGAAGCCGGAGTTTTGCTATAATAGGTCTGTAAACGAGGAGAGAAACCGCATGTCTACCACCACAACGACTCCTGAAGTTAAGAACGCTCCGCTCACCCTCACCGCCGCCGCCATCGCCAAGGTGAAGGAGATCATGGCGCAGCAGACTCCCATTCCCGCCGGTCTCCGTCTGGGTGTTGTGGGTGGCGGCTGCTCAGGATTCTCCTACAGCATGCAGTTCGAAAATGGCGCCGGAGCCATGGATAAAACCTTTCAGTTCGAAGGCCTGAGTGTGTTCATCGATGCCACCTCGCTGATGTACCTGCAAGGCGCCAGCGTGGACTACATTGAGACGCTCGAAGGCGCCGGTTTCAAGTTCGAAAATCCCAACGTCAAGAGCACCTGCGGCTGCGGCTCGTCCTTCAGCGTCTAGGTACGCCTCCGCCGGGTACAGTTTCCCCATAACATTCAAAACCCCGTCACCCGACGGGGTTTGTCTTTGCTGCCGTACCACCCTCGCAGATTCTTACTGCGTCGGAGGCGTCGACGCCGCGGGAGGCGTGGGCGTGGGGTTCGGGTTCGGCGTCGTTGGCGCACCTGGGGCCCCGCCGGTCCCTCCCGACCCGCCGGGCCCGGGATTCGGGGGTTGGCTCAACCCGTTGGTGTTCGTCCCCAGGAACATGTTCGGATTGTACGGTCCTACCAGCAACTGGCCCCTGTCCTGGGTCGGATCGTAAATGAAAAACCATTCAATGTACTTCGACTTGTCTCCGAAGGAGTGGATGCCCTGGCCTTTCTGCCGGCTTACCACGCCGAGCACCGGGCCGCCGCCGAGTACGGGATTGTTGCCATCGCTGCTACCGGCCGGGCCCGAGCCGCCCGTGTCTCCACCCGTCGTCCCGCCCGTAGTCCCACCGGTCGTCCCGCCCAAGCCCTGTGCCGGATCGTTCGTCCCGCTGGTATTCGTCCCCGGAGTGCTGCCGTCCGTGCTCGCAGGCGGCGTAGTGCCCGTGCTGCCGGGTGCTCCGCCACTCGTCGGCTGCGTCGGACTCGTCCCAGGGGCTCCGGTGCCATTCGTGGGCATCAATCCCCCGCCCACTTTCAATACCACCTCGCCCACGTGAACCAGTTTCCATGCCCCGTCGACAGACATCGGGTCCTTGTATCGCTTGCGCAGGAATCGGAGTTTGTTGGTGTTTTCCAACGCCTCGATGGAAGGCGGATAGTTGCCGAACTTGCGGTAGTAGCGCTTGACCGCGCGCTCGTACCCCTCGCCGCGATGGATCATCTCCACCTCGCGGTCGCGCACGATGCTGCGCCGGTAATTCCGCGCCACTCCCAGCATGGTGATCATCAGCACCGCAACCGCCAGCATCAGCACCAGCAGCATGTAGCCGGACTCGCCGCGTCTGCCGCCCCTCGGCCGCACTGGGACCCTCCGCATCGCTTCTACTCCTTCGCCAATGGAACCGGTTGACGGTTGTTATTGAGCAGGTCTTCCACTTCCACCGAAGTCGGCGAGATGCGCACGATCTTGTAATGCCGGTTCACCACGTCTCCCTCGTGCGCAATCCACACGTCCTCCCCCTGCGACAGAAATGCTTTCGGTTTCTCACCTTTCCGGTTGCTGATCCCAAAAAACTTCAGGTTGATCGGCGGCGGAGGCGGAGGGAGATTCCGTTTTTCCTCTTCCTGTTTGGCCAGCAGCGGCGAGACCTTCACTACAGGAAGTACGACCGGCTCCAGGTTGGCGCGGAAGATGTTCCTTCCGTTGCCCTCGTACTTCACGTTCTCGGAACTGGCCAGCAACTCCAGGTTGAGGCGCGGGTCCAGAGACTCGGTCACCGTCTCCGCCTTTCCCTTTGGCCCGATCACCGCCACCGCTGCCGGCTCCGTTTTCGCGCCCCCGGTCGACATCAGGCTCCACGCCACGGTCAGGATGGCAACGATCACCAGCACAAGGGCAATACGCGTCTTGGTCTTGTTCGCGGCGTCCGGCTTCATGCTGCGCTCCTCAGGAAGGTGGACAGGTGAACCGAGACCGTCAACGACTCGCCCTGCATTCCTCCAAAGGTGACCGCATCGATCAGAAGCAGCATCTTCTGCCGCTCCACCGCGTTCACAAAGCGCATATCCTCCGCGTAGCTGCCATGCACCTGGATCGTGATGCCGATGCTGTCGTAGCCTGCCGGTAAGCCTTTTTCCTCGCGCGTGTCGTATTTCACGTCGGTGACCTTCACCCCGGCTTCGCTCGCGATGTGCTGCAGTTGTTCCGACATGGCCGAGTATCGCTCGGCCATCCGTTGGTGGTTGAACTCCGCCTGCTGTCCGCGGGCGGTCACAATCTTCTGGTCCATGTCCTGTGCTGGAGCGACGGCCTTGGCCTTCTCGATCTTATCCAGACGCAGTTGCTCGTAGGCCTTCTGCCGTGCGCCGCGCGAGCGGCCCGCCGGAGACACCAGCAGCGCGATGGCCCCCAGATCGGCCAACAGCAGCACACCCACCACAATCAGCATCTGTGTCCGCACATCCCGCAGGCCGCCGATCATTTCGACCCTCCCGCTTTTTCCGCGGCCTTGGCCGGTGCCGCCGGTGCTGGCGCCAACTGCGCCGCGATCGGTACATAAACCGCCGTCATCTGGAATCTCACCGTGTCCGTTGTGTCCTTCTCCTGGATCGCACTTTCTTCCGCGATCCGCGCATCCCGGAAAGACGGTGACTGCTCCAGCCGTTTCACCAGTTCCACCGCCGCGTCCCGCGAGGTGCCGGCGACCGTCAGGTGGACTTCCACGCTATTGGTCCTCGAGTGCAACTCCGGCGAAATGGAAACCACGTGCAGACTCGCCGGCATGATCTCTTCCAACTGCATGAACACCCGTGTCCAGGAGAACGCCTTGCGCTGGATCAATTCATTCAGAAACTTCGACGTGTCCACAACCGATCGATTCTGCGGAAGCCGCAGCACTGCCACCGCGTCGGCGCGCTGCTGGTCCAGGGCCCCAATCTCAGACTCCACTTCTGCGATCTTCCGGTTCACGTCGCGCGATTCCCTCCAACTGGAAACCGCCGTCCACGCCAGCGCCACCGTGGCAAGCGCCAGCAGCAGGACCAGCCCGCCCCATTGCGTCAGGATGCGGCGGACATCCTGGTACGGCTTGGTCGCCAGATTGATGTTCAGTCGCACTGATTCCTTCCTCTTTCCTACAGCAGCGCTCCAAAGGCGCCCGCAAAATCGTTGCGCAGTTTTCTATCCACCGCGCCGGATGCGATCAACTCCTTCACCTTCACACCGGTCTGTTCTCGCAGGGCGGGCGCCAGCTCGCTCAGATTGCTCACCCCGCTCACCAGCACCTGCTCCACACTCGTGCCGTAGGTGTCCTGGAAGAACACCAGCGAGGGATAGATGTCGTCGGCCATGCGTTCCGCCGTCAGCATTCCCGTACCCGGCCCTTCCATGCTGCGGAAGAGCACCAACTGGCCGTCCTTCACCACGGCAACCGCGGTCGTCTCCTGCCCCACCTTCAGCATCATTGTGGACTGTTCCTCGTTCACCGAGCCCAACGCTCCCAGGCTGGAAGGCAGTACCACGCCCGGAGAGCACCCGCCCGCGCGGAAGGCCGACTCGTACTCCTCCAGCACGCTGTGCAGCACAATCGAAGTCGCCACGTGCAAGCCCTGCGGAGTCCTCTGCGCATCGTAGCTCAAGGCCGCCTTTTCAATGTCGAAAGGCACCGATTTGCGCAGCCGGAAACGAACCGCCGCATCGGCCTCCTGCGGCCGCTCGGGAAGGGAATCGAAATCCAGAATGGTCACCAGCACCGCCGAGTCCGGCAGCACTGCGATCACCTCCTGGCCCCGGCCGCCCACTTCCAGCATCGCCTGTTCAATCGCTTCGCTGAGGGCGTGTGCGTCCTGCACGTTTTGGGTCGTCAGAGCGGGCGTCAAAACTCCCGTCGCCAGGGCGCGGAAAGCCATGGACGCGATCGTGCCGGCCTCCGAGCGAGCTGCGGCCACGCCCTGCGCCGTCACTTCGCACGCAACGCGGGGCAGGCGAACTGTAGTTTTTCTTTCGGCCATTAGCGGGTCGACTCGATGAATGTGACTTTGTTCACTTCCTTCAGCGTCGTAATTCCAGACCGCACTTTATCCAGCGCCGACTCGCGCAGGAAGTGCATACCCTCTTCGCGCGCCGCCCGCCGGATCTCCGAACTGGGCC
>Ga0302320_10010531_pt1 | contig 19696 bp, 16 predicted proteins | sample Bog_T0_3_FD_202130 | JGI IMG/M metagenome (GOLD analysis project Ga0302320, IMG submission 202130) | Peat permafrost microbial communities from Stordalen Mire near Abisko, Sweden - Bog_T0_3 | ecosystem: Environmental > Terrestrial > Soil > Wetlands > Peat | place: Sweden: Abisko, Stordalen Mire... | reverse complement strand
TCATCTTGTCCGGTGCGATCCCGGAGGCCAATTGCCGTCCCTGCTGCTCGGGCGGCGTCGTTAGGCCGAAGTCTCAGGCCGCCTAAAAGGGCTCCTGCGATAAAAGCCTATGGTATTACGAACGGTTTGAGCTGCCCGGCTTGGCCGAGGCGGACACGCAGGCCCAGCTGCGCCGCAAGGCGGGTCCCGGGGAGGCAGCCGACGAGGTCCCCGAGTGGGTGCTCCAGGTCATCGACCGCGCCAAGAGGCACCTGCGCGGGGAACCCCAGGACTTCGCGGACGCCCGCCTTGACTGGTCTCGGGTCGGCGCCTTCCAGCGTGCGGTCTACGCCGCCACCGTGGCGGTGCGCGCAGGGACGACGGCGACCTACGGCGAGATTGCACGCGCGATCGCCCTTGGCCCCGAGGGGGCTCGCGCCGTGGGGACGGCGCTTGCGACCAATCCGTGGCCCCTTCTCGTGCCCTGCCACCGCGTGGTGTCGGCCGGGGACAGGATGACCGGCTTCTCCGCACCCGGAGGAATCCGCACCAAGACGCGCCTCTTGGTCCTCGAGGGAGCCGAGCTTCTTTCCGAGTAGGCCTCCCTGCGGCCCCGCGCCGATCCGCCCGCTGCGGCTCAGGAGGACGAGGAGCCCGAACCCGCCTTCATCCCGATGCTCACGATGGCAATCGATGCCAGCGAACTTGCGGGCATGATCACGGCGGCCACCAGCGGGTTGACGAGGCCGGCCATGGCGAACCCGCAGGCGCCCAGGTTGTAGGCGATGGAGAACACGATGATCGCCGCCTGCACCCTCCGGTGGGTCCGGTTCATCTCGAGCAGTTCGCGGATGCCCCCGATTCCCCGGCGCAGATAATAGAAGTCGGCCTTTCCCTCGAGGACGCCCCTGTGGATCACCGGCGTTCCCCGGCATAGGGCCCGGTCAAAGGCCAGGCTGTCGTTGGCGCCGTCGCCTAGCATGAGGGCGTCGGCGCGGGCGTGGGAGTCGATCCACTCTGCCTTTTGCTTCGGGCTCAGCTCCCCGAGGGCGTGCGAGGGGGGAATGCCCATCTCCCGGGCAAGGGACTCGACCCTTTCCCGGCGGTCGCCGCTGAGGATATACACCGAATAGCCCCGGCGGCATAGGGCATCGATCTCCGCCTTCACGCCCGGCCTCACCGCGTCCGCAAAGCTCAGCCGCACCAGGGGCCGGCCCTCGTGCGCGAACACCGTCTCGCCCCCGGCGGGACCGCAGTCGCGCCATCCGGCGCGTCCCAGGCTCCAGGGGCCAAGCCAGACGCCGAAGCCGACCTCCTCCCCTACCTCCCCCTCGAGGGCCTCGGCGGGACCGTCCCCCAGCAGCGTCTCATGGAGGCAGCGACCTATGGGGTGCAGGTTGGTCTGCACAAGCGCCAGGAGAGCCCTCCTCTCCTCGTCCTTGAGCGTCAGCAGGCATTCCGGATTAAGGAGCACGGGGCTCTCCAGGGTCAGCGTCCCGGTCTTGTCGAAGATGATCTTTCTAACGCGGCCCAGCTTGGACCACAGGTCGCTTTCCCGAACGAAGAGGCCCCTGCGACGCAGCGTCGCGGTGGCCATCTCGTCGGCTAGGGGCAGAGCGAGCCCGATCGCACACGGGCAGGAGACGACGAGCACCGCGATGGCCGAGGCCCCCGCCCGCTCCAGGTCGCGGGTGGCGAGCCACCAGCCGAGCCCGGCGGCAAGCGCGGCGGCAACGATGCCGATCACATACCCTCTGACGACCTTCTCGAGGAGCAGGTGCCTGTGTCCCGCGCGCTCCGCCGGCGCCAGCAGCTGTGCCAGCAGGGACTTGCTCCAGGGCTGCATCGCCTTCAGCCGCGCGTCCGAGCGGTCGAGGTTGATCGCGCCCGCCGGCACGTGCTGGCCTGTCCTGAAGATCCTCGACTCGGCCTCCCCGCTGATTGACGCGAGGGAGAACGAGGCTGCGGCGTCCTCAAGGAGCGCCTCCACCGGCACCGTCTCCCCGGGCCCCACCAGCATCACCTGGCCCGCCTCGAGGCGCTCCCTGGGCAGCACCGCTCCGTCCGCCGTTCGAATGCGGGAGGAGACCGGCTGCTGGCGCAGCAGCCGCCGGCGGTTCCTCTCAACCGCGGAAACCTGGGCCCAGCGGCCCACCAGCATCAGGAGGATGAACGTGGCGACAAAGTCCGCATAGAAGAAGCGGCCCTTGCCGAGGAGCCACCCCGCAACCGAGGCGGCGTAGGCGCCGACGATCCCCATCGCGATCGGCAGGTCGATGTGCATCACGCCGCTGCGAAGCGCCCTGGCCGCCCGCCCGATGAAGTAGGTCCCGCCCACGAGGACGCTGAGCGTGGCGAAAAGCAGCGACAGCAGCTTGAATAGCCCCGCGTAGGCGAAATCCGGCCTCATCCCGAAATATGCCGGCAGCGCGAACAGCATCACGTTCAGGGCGAATGCGGCGCAAAGGCCGATGCGCTTGACGATCTCCCCGCTCTCCAGCGCTACGGGCTTGTCGCCCGCGGGCCCCAGAAGGTAGCCGAAGGCCTGCACCTTGCGCGCCCAGCGGGCGGCGTCAAAATCCGGCGTCATCCAGCGGATGCGCGCCGAGCCGAGCTGCGCGTTGACGACGATGTCCCGGGCCCCCGACTCCTGCTGGAAGACCCGCTCGATCAGCCAGACGCAGCCCGCGCACGATACCCCCTGGACGTCGAGCATGAGCTGAGGGATTGCGCCCGCCGCGGCGCGCTCGGCCTGCGCCTGGGCCGCGGAGAGCCACACATAGTCCCTGGGCTGGAACACCGCGGAGTCAGCGGGCACGGTGACGGGATCCTTGATCTTGTAGTAGGCGTCCAGGCCGTGCTCGTGCACGAGCCGGAAGACATAGGCGCAGCCGCTGCAGCAGAAGCCCGCCTGCGCGAGGCGGGGATCGGAAAGCGGCGCGCCGCAGTGCCTGCAGGCGAGCCTGCGTCGCTCGACAGGAGCGGTGGTCTGCTCTAGAAGCATACCATTGACGACGGGTCGGCCCCCCCGAGGCCCAGGGTCCCGCGCAGCCTCCACGCCGCCACCAGAGCGGCAGTCAGCGCGAGGCCGACGCGCAGGCGCTCGTTCCAGGAAGGCGACAGTCCCCTCTGGGCGCGCCCCAGCTGCGTCTGGGCAAGCCAGAGCAAGGGCACGGTGCCGAGGCCGAATGCGAGCATGAACTCGGCTCCGCGGCCGGCGGAGCCCGACAGGAGAGCCAGGCCGATCAGGAAGTAGAGCGGCCCACAGGGCAGAAGAGGCGTGGCGAGGCCGAGGGCAGCCGAGGTGAGCGCCGGGGGCTTGCCCCGGAACCTTCCGGAAATGCCGATGAACGCCCGGCCGAGGAGCGGCACCTTCGGCAAGAAGCGGTCCCAGCGCAGGGCGAGGCCAACGAAGAAGACGACGCCCAGCCAAGGCAGCCAGCGCAGGGCCGACGCCGAGACCCAGGCCAGGGGAAGCCGCCCCAGCCCTCCCGCCACCGCGCCCAGTGCCGTGTAGGCCGTCAGGCGGGCCAGATGGTAGGTCGTTGCGGCCGTCGACAGGTCACCCTGCTCCCGCCGCACCGGCATTACCGAGCAGGCAAGCGGCCCGCACATGCCTGCGCAGTGCAGGCTGGTGACCAATCCCGCGATAAAGGCGGCCTCCGGGGAGCTTACGCTGGCGAATTCCATGGGGTCAGTGCCTCGTTGGGGTGGCGAGGGGAACATCGGCAACGGGATGGTGTGCCGCAATGGTGAACCAAACGGTCCACGCGGCCAGGTGAAGGGCGACCGCAGCGACCACCCACCAGCCCACGCGGCTGCGGCGTCGCTTAGGGATGGTCGGTTGCGCTTCCATGGGCGGCGGTGTCCGCGGCGGGATCGGGGCCCATGAATCCCATCGAACGGGCTATCCTGAACGATCCCGAGGAGTCACTGACCTCGACTTGGAACGAGAAAGGCACCGTGTAGAGGCTCCGGGGCTCCTGGACGATTAGGGGGCGGGTCTCCTCGCCCAGGGGCGCAATCTTGAAGGGCGCCTCGATTCCGCGCGCCTCGACGCCCGGGGGAAGGTCGAGCATCCTCAGCTTGAACTCGGCCGGCTCGGAGCGCTTGTTGACGATGCGCACGAGGAACTGGTTGCGGACGCTGCCTCCGTCGACGTAGTAGGGGGCGCCGACCATGCGTGTGACGCCGAGGATGGCCGGACGAATGCCGCCGATGTTCCAGGCGGCGACCGAGGCGCCGATCGCCAGGAGGACTCCATAGAGGATGGTCCTCGGGCGCACCCAGCGCTTGGCCCTTCCCGCAAAGCCGGCCAACGAGTCGTAACGGACCAGGCCGGGCCGGCGCCCGAGCTTCTGCATCACGTCGTCGCATGCGTCGATGCAGGCCGCGCACCCGACGCACTCGAGCTGGAGGCCCTGTCGGATGTCGATTCCCGTGGGGCAGACCTTGACGCAGCGGTCGCAGTCCACGCAGTCGCCCACACCCGCGCTCTCGGGCTTGCCCCTGGGCTCGCCCCGTGCGGTGTCATAGCCAATCGTGAGCGTGTGGTCGTCCGTCAGGACCGACTGCAGGCGCCCGTAGGGGCAGATGACGATGCAGAGCTGCTCCCGGAACCAGGCAAAGTTGAAGTAGACGATGCCCGTGGCCACCGCGATGAAGACGAAGGTCCCCCAGTTCTTCGTGGGCGCGTCGCCCATCATCGCCCACACGGCCGGGATCGACACGAAGTATGAAAGGAACATGTGCGCGATGGCGGCCGAGAAGAGGATGTAGAGGGTGTGCTTGAGCGCCCGCCGTGCGAATTTCGCGGCGCCCAGGGGAGCCTTGGCGAGGCTGCGGCGCTCGATGGCGTCCCCGTCGATCCAGCGCTCGATCCGGCGGTATACGTGGTCGAGGAACACCGTGTGGGGGCACGCCCAGCCGCACCAGATGCGCCCGAACAGCGCCGTGATGAAGAAGAGGCTGAAGCCCACGCCGCTGATGAGGAAGAACATCAGCCAGAGGTCCTGGATCGCGAGCGTGCGTCCCATGAGGTGGAACCGCCGGTCGGCCACGTCCAGAAAGATGGCCGGGTAGCCCCCAACCTTAATCCACGGCAGCAGGGCGTAGATGCCAATCAGCACCAGCGCCACAATGCGCCTGCCTGTCAGGAATCGGCCCTTCGCGTCGGCGGGGAAGAGGAATCGACGCGAACCGTCATCTCGGATGGTGGTGACGACGTCGCGTTCGGGTCTATAGGGCGCATTTTCCTGCATTAGCTAGTTCGCGGGAGCGCTCGCCGCATCCGGAATGATAGGCTCGCCCTCTTTGTGGTAGCTTAGCACATAAGCCACCGCCTCGCTAATGCGTTTCGGCCCCAGGACGGGCCCCCATGTGGGCATGCCCTTGAGCGGCACTCCCGTCGTGACCGTGCTGTAGATCTCGGTGGGATGGCCGCCGTGGATCCAGATCTGGTCCGTAAGGTCAGGTCCGATAGCCGTCGGGTTCTCGTGCTTTCCGCGCAGGCTCGCGAGGTGGCAGGGGATGCAGTTCGCCTGGAACACCTGCTTGCCCGCATCGACGATGACCGCGTTGCGGCTCATCTCCCAGAGGCCCTTGTCATCGAGCTTCGACGAGGCGTTCGACGCCAGCTTGGCGGCCTCGATGCGCTGCATGGCCAGCTCGACGCGTGCCGCTCCCTCGGGGGCGGCCTGGAACCATTCATAGTAGCTCCAGTAGGCTATCCAGAAGATGATGGCTCCGTAGAGCGTGAACAGCCACCAGTTCGGCAGCCGATGATTGTATTCCTGGATGCCGTCGTACGCGTGGGCACGGACGTCCTGGTCATTTTGCAGGTGATTCGGGTCGGCACTCATGCTTACTGGCTGGGGTTTCGGTTTCGAAGGGAAGGTGCGAGAAGTGTTCCAGCTGGGAGGGGCGCATCCGGATGGCGCGCCACGCGACAGTGGCGAAGATGGAGAAGGCTACGGAGAAAGCCGCGATCGTGAAGAGGACCGCGGAGTCTCCGAGCAGCATGCGTTGGAACATGGTGGTTTGAGGGAGTTGGGGGTTAGTCGCTCAGCCTCGATTCCTTCTCGGGAACCGCCTGCTTGACCGTCTCGAACTTGCCGAGCTGCTGGAGGTAGGCGATCAGCGCCACGACCTGCTTGTCCGGCTCGACGTTGGCGCCGGCGGCCTTCAGGTCGGCTGCGATCTGCTTGGCCTGGTCGCGGGTCTTTCCGATCAGCTCTCCGTCGGTCATGGCGGGATACGGCACCCCGAGCATGCGCTGCACCGCGATCTTCCTTGAAAGCGTCGAAACGTCGTAGCTGTCGGTCAAAAGCCAGGCAAAGTTAGGCATGTTGGAGCCCGCAGAGATCGAGCGCGGATTCTGAAGGTGGCGAAGGTGCCAGATGTTCGGGTACTTGCCGCCGACGCGTGCCAGGTCGGGACCGTTGCGCTTCGAGCCCCACTGGAAGGGATGGTCGTAGATGGACTCGCCCAGGCGGGAGTAGTCGCCATACCTCATCACATCGGGCACCAGCGTGCGGATCATCTGTGAGTGGCACAGGTAGCACCCGTCGCTGACATAGAGGTCGCGGCCCAGGAGCTCGAGCGGCGTGTAGGGGATCTGCCTGCGGTCCTCGACGTTCGCCGCCTGCTGCGCCACGACCGTCGGGATGATCTGGATCAAGCCTCCCGCCACGACGGCGAAGAAGGTGAGCAGGGTGAAGGGCGTGGCCGTCACGAGGAGTCTGTCGTACCACGCGGCCCAGCTGCGACCGCGCGACTCATAGTGCATGAAGGCCAAGGCCACGCAGAAGATGGATCCCACGATCCCGGCCACCTTGAGCAGGTCGCCGCCGAACATCCATGCGCAGGCGAACCCGAAGGCCAGCGCCGAGAAGAGCACCGGTGGGCTCAGGAACGTTCCAACGACCCCAAGCCTCGGGGTCTCGGGAACGGCCGGCTCGACGAACACCTCGATGCTCCCGTTCACCGGCAGCGCGCCGCGCACCGTGCGGAAGACGTTGTAGGCCAGGAGAAGGAATCCGATCAGGTACATGCCGCCGCCTATGAGGCGCATCAGCATCATCGGCCGGATCGTGTTCACCGTGTCGAGGAAGTTGGGATAGGCCAGGACGGTGCCGTTGTCGGTCGTCGCGTTGAGCATGAGGCCCTGCGTGATCCCGCTCGTCCACATCGCGGACACATAGAGGAGGATGCCGACGAGCCCCAACCAGAAGTGAAGGTTTGCGAGCGAGGTCGAGTACAGGGGCTTGTTCCAGAGCCGCGGAAGCAGCCAGTAGATCATGCCCGCGGCCATGAAGCCGTTCCATCCCAGGGTGCCCGCGTGGACGTGTCCGATGATCCAGTCCGTGTAGTGAGCGAGCGCATTGACCGACTTGATGGCCAGGAGGGGCCCCTCAAAGGTTGCCATGCCGTAGAAGGTGACGCCGGCGGCAAAGAACTTGAGGACCGGGTCGGTGCGCACCTTGTCCCAGGCCCCGCGCAGCGTGAGCAGGCCGTTGAGCATGCCGCCCCAGGACGGCGCCCAGAGCATGAGCGAGAAGGTCATCCCGAGCGTCTGAAGCCAGTTCGGAAGCGCCGTGTTGAGGAGATGGTGGGGGCCCGCCCAGATGTACACGAACACCAGCGACCAGAAGTGGACGACCGAGAGGCGGTACGAGTACACGGGCCTCTCCGCCGCCTTCGGCAGGAAGTAGTACATGATGCCCAGGATCGGCGTCGTCAGGAAGAAGGCCACGGCGTTGTGCCCGTACCACCATTGCACCAGGGCATCCTGCACGCCGCCGAATATCGGGTAGCTGTGCGTGAAGCTGGTGGGGATCGAGAGGTGGTTGACGATGTAGAGCATCGCCACCGTGATGATCGTCGCGATGTAGAACCAGATCGCCACGTAAAGGCTGGGCTCGTTGCGCTTGGCCAGGGTCCAGAAAAAATTGACTGCGAAGACGACCCAGACGATCACAACCATCAGATTGATCGGCCAGATCAGCTCGGCGTACTCCTTGCCGCGGGTAAGGCCGAGGGGCAGCGTGATGGCCGCGGCGACGATAATCGCCTGCCAGCCCCAGAAGTGCACCTGGGAAAGGAAATCGCTGGCCAGACGCGCCTTGCACAGGCGCTGTGTCGAGTAATAGATGCCGGCAAACATCATGTTTCCGACGAAGGCGAATATGGCCGCGTTGGTGTGCAGCGGACGGATTCGGCTCCAGGTAAGCCAGGACGTGTTGAAGTTAAGCTGCCAGAAGTTGAGCTGCGCGGCGATCAGGACGCCCACGAGCATCGCGACGACGGCCCAGAGCACGGTGACCAGGAGGAACTGGCGAACGATCTTATCGTTGAACTCAATGGTTACTTTGTTGTTGGACATGACCGGGGGGTAAACGGGGCCTTCAGGAACGCGGCAACACCGCCGGGCTGGACGCATCGCGCGCCGGGACGGTGTGGCTGGACTCTTCGGCCAGGGGCAGGAGCGAATCCCGCTCAGCTCCTCCGCGGCGGCCGCGCTCGTGCTCGCGCAGGAAGAAGACTACAAAGGTGAGAACGAGCGCCAAACTGATGGTAAGCGTGAGTGGTATTACGGCCATGACTGATCATATATGGAGCCGTCCAAACCCGCTCCGCGCCCGTTGCCACTGACTGCGCATTATTTGCCGACGAGGGGCAAAAAGTCGAAACCGCTGAGGCGGCTAGATGGTCTTGGAATGCCGGCCCTCGCCCGTGGCGAGCGTGGCGTCAAAGCGCATGGCGATCACGCGCAGCAGGGGGGCGCCCACCGGAAGGACCTCGACGCCGTGTTCGGTGCGCCTGAGGAGGCCGTCGGCCTCCAGGTCGGCGAGACCTGCAATCTCCTTCTCGTACCGGCTCGGCACGTCGACCCCGAGCTCGCTTGAAAGGGACGCGTAGTCGAGCCTTCGGTCGCACATGATGCCCATCACCAGGGCGCGACGGCGGCGGTCCTCCTCATCCAGGATCAGGCCCCTCTCCGTCGGCAGCCTGCCTGCGGCCAAGGCCGCTCGCCATTGGTCCAAGTCCTTGAGATTCTGGCGGTAGCTGTCTTCGGTCGATGAGATTGAGGACACCCCGAAGCCGTAGAGCGAAGCACCGGCGGACGTGCTGTAGCCCTGGAAGTTGCGCTGCAGCTTGCCAGTCTCCTGGGCAAGCGCGAGCTCGTCGTCGGGTCGTGCAAAATGGTCGAGTCCGATGTCGATGTAGCCCGCGGCGGTGAGCTTCTCGTGGGCGAGGGCGAACATCGCCAGCTTCTCCTCCGGAGGCGGCAGCTCGCTGCGATTGTCGAAGATGCGCTGCGCGGGTCTGATCCAGGGGACGTGGGCGTAGCTGAAAACCGAGAGCCTGTCGGGCCCAAGCTGGAACACCTCGTCGATGGTGCGCTCGAACGAGGAAGTCGTCTGCAGAGGAAGGCCGTAAATCAGGTCAAAGTTGACCGACGTGAAGCCCGCCTCCCGCACCCAGTCGACGGCCTGGCGGCTCAGGCGGAAAGGCTGCCACCGGTGGATCGCGAGCTGGACCTTGGGGTCGGTGTCCTGGATGCCCAGCGAGGCGCGGTTGGCCCCGATGACCCTCAACGCCTCTACGTGGTCGCGGGTCAGCCTTCTCGGATCGATCTCGACCCCGAACTCGCACTCCTTCGCAACCTTGAAGTGTTTGTGGATGAGAAGGCCGAGCTCGGCCAGGTCCTCAGGGGGGAAGAAGGTCGGCGTGCCCCCTCCCAGGTGGATCTGGGTCACGGGCCGCTTCGTGTCGATGCGGGAGGCGATCAGCTCGACCTCGCGCGCCAGGTCCTTGAGATAGTCCTTGGCCGCGGTCGTGCTGCGGGTGATCACGGTGTTGCAGCCGCAGTACCAGCAGAGCGACTCGCAGAACGGCAGGTGGAAGTAGAGCGACAGCGGGCCGGCACCCGGGCGGTTGTCGGCGGCAATGGCCTCGTCGTAGCGCTCCACCGGGATGTCCTCCCTGAAGCGCGTGGCCGGCGGGTAGGACGTGTACCGCGGGCCCGCAACCGAGTATTTCCGGATGAGATTCAGGTCGAGGGGAGCCGTCTGGCCCGCCGGGGACTTTGTGGGTAAGACCATGGAGCGGATCGCTAGGGGCCCACTGTTCGTGTGCGCGCGCCCCGGGTCAATGATCTTGGGCGCCGGGCGGGGCAAGCATCCTTGGAACTAGGGAGGGGAGACATCAACGGTACTGTAAACGAGTTTCAACCGGAGCGCTGCGCGCACCTTGACGAAGAATGCGCATTTCTTGCGGCAACGGGCGTCAATCCGTCACAACTATCAGGGTTCCAAATAGAAGCGCCACGGTTTTGCCGCCCAAATGGGCCCGGCATAATCGACGCCGATCCTGGGGGCCGCCCGAATCCGACGGGAGGGCCCCTTTCTTCCGGGGTCTTCGAGATGCAGGCCGCTGGCCGGAACCGCCCTAGCAGCGTTGAACCTGCGTCCGACTCCGAGGCGTCTGGTGAGCCGGCCTGGGCCGGAGACCGATTCAACGGCCCGGATCAGGATCGCCGCGGGATAACCCTCGGGGCCGCTGACTATGTTGAGCATGGAGTGGATCCCGTAGCACAGGTAAACGTACCAGGTCCCCGGGGGACCGTAGAGCGTCTGCGTCCTCGGGGTGCGGCCCCGGCTCGCGTGGCAGGCGAGGTCGCGCTCTGAATCGTACGCCTCCACCTCCGTGATCCTGTGGCGCTCCGAACGGCCGCGCCGGGTGCGCACGAGCGTCTTGCCGACCAGCCATCGGGCGAGGCCGACCGTGTCCTCCGAGCGCAGTTCCCCCGGCCTGATGACGCGGCCCATGGCTCACAACGCAAATCGGCGGCGGCCAATAGGCAAGCGCCGGCGGGCCCACGAAAGGGATTCCAATCCGCGCCCCGCACGCCTTACATGGCCAAACCCGTGCCTCGGGGAAACCCATGAACTCAAAGACCTCCCTTTTCCCGCAGATGCGCGCCGCGCTCGCGCTCCTTGCCGCGTGCGTTGCAGGCTCCCAGAGCCTCGCAGGCGTGGAGGCCGCCGTTCTCGTGCCCGCCTCCGACACTCGAATCGCCTACGAGGGCCGCTTCGACTTCTCGAACCGGCGGGAGCCCGTCGTGATCTGGCAGGCGAGCCGCATCCGGGTCGACTTCGAGGCAGACGGCCTCGACCTGCGCTTCGGCCCGCCCCAGGGCCAGTCTTTCTTCAACGCAAGGGTCGACTCCGTCACCACGCGGGTCGCGCTTGTCGAGGGAAAGCCCCCCTCCGGGCTCTCCCTGCGCGGCCTCGGCAAGGGCCGCCATACTCTGGAACTCTTCAAACGCAGCGAGGCCTCCGCGGGCACCGTGGCCTTCCTCGGGATCGCGCTGCCGGCGGGCGGGAGCGTCTGGGCCCCCGCCCCGCCCTCCTACGCCCTGGCGATGGAGTTCATCGGCGACTCGATCACGGCAGGCGCGTGCGACGAGGACGGCGGCGCCGACCAGTGGGACGACAGGAGCACGCACGACAACGCGCGCAGTTACGGCGCGGTCACGAGTGCGGCGTTCCATGCTGACTACCGGAACATCGCCGTCAGCGGGATGGGGGTCTGCGCGGGCTACACCGAGGTGAAGGCCGCCGAGGCATGGGACGGCGTCTACCCAAGCGCGACCTCGCCCCGTGCGGACCTGTCCGCCTGGACGCCCGACGTCGTCTTCGTCAACCTCGGCGAGAACGACGACTCGTTCACCCGCATTCACCAGCAGCCCTTCCCCGCCGGCTACACCGAGGGCTACGTCTCGCTGGTGCACGCCATCCGCCGGGCGCACCCCGGCGCGCAGATCGTCCTGCTGCGGGGGGGCATGTTTGGCGGGGCGCAGAGCCCGGACCTCAGGAAGGCCTGGGAAGCCGCCGTCACCCGGCTGGAGGCGTCGGACGGCCGCATTGTCCATTTTGTGTTCAGCCATTGGACCCGCAACCACCCGCGCGTCGCCGACCACGAGGCGATGGCCGGCGAGCTGATCGCGTGGCTGCGCCTGCAGGGGTTCATGGCGGCACGCCGTTAGACACTAATAGGGGGCGGTGGAGGGCCTAATTTCCGGGCCGTCGATTCGACAAAAGAGCATTCCGGAGCCTCTTCTTCCAGCAATAGACCATGCCCACACTCTTTGACCCGCTTCAGCTCGGGGAACTCCGGCTGCCCAACCGCATTGTCATGGCGCCGCTCACGCGCTCGCGCTCGACTGCCAGCCGTGTGCCGAACGCGCTCATGGCCGAGTATTACCGCCAGCGGGCCAGCGCGGGCCTGATCCTCTCCGAGGCCACCAGCGTGACCCCCATGGGCGTCGGCTACGCCGACACACCCGGCATCTGGTCGCGCGAGCAGGTCCTGGGATGGAAGCTGTGCACGTCCGCGGTGCATGCCGCCGGCGGGCTCATCGTCCTGCAGCTCTGGCACGTCGGCCGGGTGTCGGACCCGTGCTTCCTCGCCGGCGCGCTCCCCGTCGCCCCTAGCGCCATCGCCCCCGAGGGCCACGTGAGCCTCGTGCGGCCCAAGAGGCCCTACGTGACGCCCCGCGCCCTCGAACTCTCCGAGATCCCCGGCATCGTCGAGGCCTACCGCAAGGGAGCCGAAAACGCCCGCGAGGCCGGCTTCGACGGCGTCGAAATCCACGGCGCCAACGGGTACCTCCTTGACCAGTTCCTGCAGGACGGCTCGAACCGCAGGACCGACGCCTACGGCGGCAGCATCGTGAACCGGGCGCGCCTCATGCTCGAGGTGACCGACGCCGTGGTCGGGGTCTGGGGTGCCGGCCGCGTGGGCATGCACCTGGCCCCCAGGGGCGACGCCCAGTCCATGGGCGACTCGAACCCCCTGGCCACGTTCACCTATGTCGCCAGGGAGCTCGGCCGGCGCCGCATTGCGTTCCTCTGCACGCGCGAGCACCTGGGCCCGGACCGGATCGGGCCCAAGCTCAAGGCGGCCTTCGGCGGGGCGCTGATCGCCAACGAGAAGTTCACCTACGAGACGGCCACCCAGGTCCTCGCCGCCGGCGAGGCCGATGCGGTCGCCTTCGGCGTCCAGTTCATCGCGAACCCGGACCTCCCAAGCCGCTTCAAGCTTCAGGCCAAGCTCAACCCGCCCCGCACGGAGACGTTCCAGAGCGGAGCGGCCGAGGGGTACACCGACTACCCGGCGCTTTCGGCGTGACCGGCCCGGGGGACCGGTCAAAAATGGATCAAACGGTGGCCGCCGGGTGCGGCGTCCGAGGGATTGGCGTTGCATCGGTAGGTACCGGGCCCTGACGATCGCGTCCGTATCCGTCTGCCAACAACGAGCCACGACCGTGCCCACCCCGCCCCCTGAACTTGTGCTAGTGGTTCCCGTCTTCAACGAGGAGGACGCGATCGTGCCCGTGCTGACGGAGTGGCGGGCCGAGCTGGAGCGAACGGTCGGAGCGGGTCGGTTCCTGATCCTCGTGGTCGACGACGGCTCGAACGACGCCACGCCGTCGCGCCTGGCTGAGCTCGGCTGGCCCGAGCTGCGCGTGCACCGGCACTCCAACCGCGGCCACGGCCAGAGCTGCCTGGTGGGCTACATCGAGGCGAACCGGACGGGTGCGAGCTGGGTGTTCCAGATCGATTCCGACGGGCAGTGCGAACCGGCGGGCTTTGCGGGAGTCTGGCAGCGCAGGAACGAAGCCGCGGCCGTGTACGGCCGCCGTCTCAGTCGCGATGACGGCGCCGCAAGGCGCCTGATCAGCAGCATCCTCAGGGCCTCGCTCAAGATCGCCCGGCGCACGCGGCTCAACGACACCAACGTGCCCTTCCGCCTGTACCGCGCTCCCCTGGCAGCGGCCGCCGCGGCCCGCATCCCAGCGGGCTTCAACCTGGCCAACATCGCGATGGCCCTGATCCTCGAGCCCGAGGGATTCATCGAGGTGCCGATCCATTTCCGCGACAGGATCGGCGGCCACCCCACGGTGCGCCTCTGGGGCTTCGCGCCCAAGGCGCTGCGGCTGCACCGCGACCTCTTTCGGCTGGGCCACTAGCGGATGCGCGACAGCTACGATTACCTCATCGTCGGAGCGGGCCTGTCGGGGCTGGTCCTCGCGGAGAGGCTGCGCTCGCTGGGCCGCACCAGCCTCGTCGTGGAGCGGCGCAACCACATCGGGGGCAACTGCCACGACAGGAAGGACTCCAACGGGCTGTTCTACCACGTCTATGGCCCGCACTACTTCAGGACCAACTCCCACGAGGTCCGCGCCTACTTGAGCCGCTTCACGGAGTGGACGGAGGCCAAGTACCGCGTGAACGTCTTCGCAGGGGGCACCTACTGGAGCTTCCCCATCAACCTGGGCACGTTCCGGCAGTTCACGCGCAATCCAGCGGCGAGCGAGGAGGACTTCAAGGCCTACCTGGCGAGGAGCGCGGTGCCGATCGCGTCGCCCGCAAACTCCAAGGAGGCGATTCTGGCCGCCGTCGGCAGCGAGCTCTACGAGTTCTTCTACAGGGGCTACACCCAGAAGCAGTGGGGAAGGCCGGCCGAGGCGCTGGATCCCTCCGTGTGCCGCCGGATCCCCATCCACACCGGCCTCGACGAGCGCTATTTCCGCGACGAGTTCCAGGCACTGCCGCGGCTGGGCTACCAGCCGATGTTCGAGTCCCTCCTTGAAACCTCCAAGGCGGACCTGCGCCTTGAGACGGACTACCGGGAGGTCCTGCCACGCGTGCGCTACCGGCACCTGATCTACTCGGGGCCGCTGGACGAGTACTTCGACTGCCGCTTCGGCCCCCTGCCCTACCGCACCGCGCGCTACGCGCTGGAGGAGCTCTGCGAGGACAAAGTGCCGGAGGGCGGCTTCGTGCAGCCGGTCCTCCAGGTCAACTACCCGGGCCCGGAGCCGTTCACACGCACGGTGGAGCTCAAGCACGTCACCGGGCAATCGAGCCGCTGCTCGAACCTCGTGCGGGAATTCCCTGCGGAGTACCGGCCGGGCGAAAGCGACCCCAACTACCCCGTGCCCGGGGCCGAGAGCGACACGCTTGCCGCGCGCTACCGCGAGCTGGCGGAGCGCGAGCCCGCCGTCACCTTCATCGGCAGGCTGGCGCAGTACCGCTACCTGAACATGGACCAGGTCGTGGGGGCGGCCCTCCACACCTTCGAGAAGCTCCGGAACCTGCCGGGTTGAAGCGCGCCCGCGCTCAGGGAGGGGCGCCGTGCGTCCTCTTCCAGAACCCCACCCTGCGACCGTTCTCGGTATAGGTGAGTATATCCGTCCATTCGTAGCGGGGGCCGATGGCCTTGTTCACCTTCTCCCAGAGCTCGGGCGTGTCGGCGGGCCGGTACCAGAGGACGTAGTCGATTCCCTGCCCCAGGAGCCACTGGCCCGCGTCGGGCATGGACCCGTCGTAGAGCAGCATGAGCCTGTCGTGGCGCCGACGGATGTCCTCGCGGAACTCCCTCCACAGCTGCTCGTGGCCGAACCAGCCGAGCCACATCCTCTTGCCCGCGAAGAGCGGCAGGACGGCCGAGCTCGTGAAACCTCCCTCCTTCTCCGGCCTCTCGATCACGATGCCCGGCGGCTCGACCTTGAGGCGGCCGAGCATCAGGCGCGCGAACTCGTCCTTGATGAGGTACTCGGTGCCCTCGATCTTGCCGATCGATTCGCGGGGGCCTCCCAGGAACGGGCGCCAGAGGTCGAGCACGTAGAAGCAGGGGTAGAGGCAGAACAGCAGGCCCGCGATGCGCACCCACCGTCGGCGCGAGTGCTCGAGGACCACGGGTCCGAGCGTCATCAGGGCCCCGGCCGACACCCACGGCCACCACTTGAGGGTCGTGTTGAAGCGGTCATACATGCCGGTGTAGATGTCATCCACGAAGAAGTACTCCGTGAAGAGGAGAATCCCGAGCCAGAGCACCCCGAGCTGGAGGCCCCTGAAGCCGCCGGACACCATGGAGAGCAAGATGAGGGCCACCGTCGGCAACATGAACAGCAGGAGCAGCAGCGGAGGGGTGTGCTCGTTCGAGGGGACCAACCGGATGGCCGTGTTGTAGCCGGCGGCCGACGCGGTGAAGGCCGAGAGGTAGACCCAGGCAAGCAGCCAGACAAACGCGGCGCCGCCGGCGACACCCGTCACGGTCTGCCTCCAGTCCCGGTAGCTCGCAAGGAGCCACGCGCCCACGCCGATCCCCGCGAGAGGCAGCACCCAGGTGTCCGCAAGGAGCGTCCAGGTCAGCGTGCAGCCGACGATGAACGCGTAGCGCCGCTGGTGCGTGCGGGACCAGAGGATGATGCCCATGGCGGCCAGTCCCATCAGGTAGTAGCCCGAGAGCGGGGCATGGTAGTCGCCCAGGTACGCGACGTAGGAGAAGATCTCCCCCGGCAACTCCAGGTGGGTGAACTTGTCCTGATAGGCCTTGAGGATCGGGCCCACGGGCACCCTGTCCATCGGCGCGCTCCCGATGAACCGCATGCTGGTCCATGGCTGCACGTCCTTGTCGGTGAGGTGAACGAACAGTGTCATCCCCGTGCCGCCGATGACGAAACCGAGCAGAAGCACGGCTCTCACCCACGTCTTGCGAGCCACGAGGAAGACGGCGCCCGCGAAGGCCGTCCCGCTGAGGGCCACGACCAGGCAGAGGGCAAGATTGTAGGTCGTTCCCGTGGGAAGCCCCAGAACCCTGCCCATCAGCGCCGCCCCATAGTGCTGGAAGCTGTAGTACTGGGTCGAGAGGTAGGGGTAGAGCCACGCGTCGGGCACCGGGATCGTGGCCCCAGTGAAGTAGCTGCAGATATAGGAGAAGTCGGCGATCTTCTCGGACGACCCGTCGATGTCCGGCGAGGTGAAGCGCCAGAGCAGCTCGTAGCCGAACACGGCGGCCAGGACGGCGCAGCAGATGACGACCCTGCCCGGGGCGAACTCGATGCGCCACTCCCGCAGAAGCGCGGTGCCCCTTTCGCCCAGCCAGCGGGGCTCCCAGGCCCCTGCGCTGGCAGCGATCATGGCCGCCGAGGCCGCGGTCGAGAACAGCCCCAGGCCCACGAGCGAACCTCCCAGACCCCAGTGGCATTCGATCCCATACATCACGGTCACGGCCAGAATGGGTCCCAGGGAAAGGGCAAACCACCGGTTCCTCCAGTACAGGCCTGCGATGAGCATTAGGCCCCAGAGATTTGCAGCGAGCACGGCTAGGGTGAAGAGCAGGCCGAGGTGTTGCATGCGGCAGTTACGTATTACGATTGTTTGACGTAGAATAGCGTTGAAACACCCCCCTAACCGCAATGCAATTACACAAGTAGGGTCAGGTCGGTAGGTCCACAACGACATGCAGCACATTCCGCATATTGCGCCAAGGAGGGCCCCAGACCGGGGTCTGTGCGGGCGCGGCGCGCACAAAGCCTTCACATTGGTGGAGGTAATGGTGGCGACCGTGCTGCTGACCATGATCATCCTGGGAATCCTCTCGGTGCTGATCGGATCCTACCGCCTGGCGGCCAAGGCGCGCTATAACGACCATGCGCGCTACATCGTGAAGTCGTTCGCGGACCAGTTCCTGACGCAGCAGTCGACGGACAGCACCACCGGGGCGACCCTGCCCCTCTTTATCATCGCCGCCAACGCGGCCCAGACCACGTGCGGCATGACGTGGACCAACTCCGACGGCTCGGTGGCCTCCGGGGGGAGCGATATTACCGCGGCGCCCCCGTCCATCACCGTACTCCTGGGCGACAACACGGGCTCCCCGATCCAGGCGAACCTGTGGCGCCAGACCTGGTATGTTTACTCCACGGGCGCCAGCATCGGTGAGCAGACTGCCACGCCGCAGAACAATTCGGCAGGTTATCTGCTGCGCAGCGATTTCACGATCTCCTACTCGTTCTTGAATGTCCCGCTGCCGCCGCTGACGGTCAGCGTGATCCGGTCGATCCCATGAGTCTGCGCCCGCGCAAACCCCGAGTGCCTGACAGTGCCGCCCCAAAGAAGGGGGAGCCAGTGGGGTTTACGATGGTGGAGATCGTGGTCACCTTGGGCGTGGCGTGCCTGCTGATGGTCGGCGTGGTCGCCTTCCTGGTGAACGGGGTCGTGAGCACCACGAAGACCACCTCGATCAACGATACCACGACCAAGGGCCGATACGTCTTCGAGCACCTCTCCAAGGAAATGGCGCGGGCTTCCGACATTTACGTCCCCAATTTCACGTCGCCAAGCGGCAGCGGCACGTCCTTTGCGGGCTTCTCGTACTGGATCACCGTGGGCGGACAGGGCACGGTGACTGATGAATCCAACGGCAATCCCTGGAGCCTGGGCACCTCGCACATCACGGTGTCTCTCCCCCCTCCCTCGGCTCCCGATTACCTGGCTCCGCAGGTGGGCGACTACCTCAAGCTTCCGTCCCCGAATCTCGGGCCGAACGGCGCCCAGATCACGGGTGTGTCGATCTTCGGCACCGACACGAACGGCAACACGATTTACACGATCAGCGTCACCCCCAACACCTTGGCCACGCTGTCAGGCGGCTCGACGACGGCCCAGGTCCCCGAGTTCTGCGTCGCCACCATCCTGAGGCAGCGCTCCTACGCGATGCAGGTGGGCACCTCCGGCGACACCGAGCTGTGGTGGTACCCCGCCACCACACAGATGCCCACGTCAATGGTCGTGGCAAAGTCCCTTCCTGCCGGTCAGTACCCGTTCAGCCCGCAGCCCAAGGTGCCGACGCCGACCAACCAGCCCACAGGGACTCCCTACTCGGGAACGGTCTATGTGGGCTTCAACCTTGCGCTGACAGCCCCGCAGGGCGACGGCGTCCAGGTCCTCGCCGGCAAATCTTCGTTCTACACGAACAACACGATCAACGCCGTCTTTGCGAACAAGTCCGGCCAATCGTTCAGCCTGGTCTACCTGCCGACGCCGACGCCGAGCCCGACGCCGACCCCGGTGCCGACACCGTCCCCGACACCGACGCCGACACCGACGCCGTCGCCGACGCCGTCGGCAACGCCCACGCCCTCGGTCACACCCACGCCGGTCCCGACAGCGACGCCTACACCGACAGCCATCCCGCCGGCGTCCCCGACACCGACGCCGACGCCGACACCCACGGCATCACCGACACCTTCCCCGTCACCGACGCCGACCCCAACGCCGAGCCCGACTCCGTCGCCGTCGCCCACACCCACGGCATCACCGACACCTTCACCGACGCCGTCGCCCACACCGACCCCGAGCCCGACACCGTCGCCCACACCGACTCACACGCCGACACCCACACCCACGGCTTCACCGACACCGTCGCCCACACCGTCGCCGACCCCAACGCCGAGCCCGACTCCGTCGCCGACACCCACACCCACGGCTTCACCGACACCGTCGCCCACGCCGTCGCCCACACCCACCCATACGCCGACTCCGTCGCCGACACCGACGCCAAGCCCGACGCCGTCGCCCACACCCACGGCGAGCCCCACGCCGTCGCCCACGCCGTCGCCCACACCCACACCCACCCATACGCCGACTCCGTCGCCGACACCGACGCCAAGCCCGACGCCGTCGCCCACGCCCACGCCGAGCCCGACGCCGACGCATACCCCGACCCCGACTCCGTCGCCGACACCCACACCCACCCATACCCCGACTCCGTCGCCGACCCCGACGCCAAGCCCGACGCCGAGCCCGACGCCCACGCCGAGCCCGACACCGACGCATACGCCGACGCCGACTCCGTCGCC
>Ga0302320_10010530_pt1 | contig 19698 bp, 15 predicted proteins | sample Bog_T0_3_FD_202130 | JGI IMG/M metagenome (GOLD analysis project Ga0302320, IMG submission 202130) | Peat permafrost microbial communities from Stordalen Mire near Abisko, Sweden - Bog_T0_3 | ecosystem: Environmental > Terrestrial > Soil > Wetlands > Peat | place: Sweden: Abisko, Stordalen Mire... | reverse complement strand
CGCGGCATTGACTGAACATCCCGTAATGGTCAGGTTTCCATTTCCATCGTCACAAACAATCGCACCTGCTGTGTTTGTCCAGTTCACAGCCAGCGGCACTTTCACGCCGCTCGCATTCCCGTGATAACCACTCAGGGTTGTAGGCAGTACAAGGTTCCCATTCACTTGAAAACCATTCACCCCATTCACAACTCCCTTGAACTGATGACTGCCAGCCTGGTACGTATATGTTCCCGTTCCGGAATTCACGAAACTTAGATTCCCGCTGTTCGGGCATTCAATTGCCGCATTCGTGGAGTACTGACCGAGCGAATTGGGCTGATTGTAAATTTGCCAAAGATCAAAGCAGTAGTTGGGATTGCTGTATTGATTCTGTGTTGGGAAGATGTTGATGAAGGCCAGTCCTGGGGAAGGTCCCTCGTTAAAATCGAATCCATAATCGTAAGCCCCAAGAAAATTGAGGACATTCATCGGAGTCTGAGTACCGCCGCTTCCGATGTAATAACTATCCGGCTGAAGATTAGTTGTGGAGATCGCGGCGTTCGTGGTTGGTGACAAGCCACCGCCTTGTTCCCCTGAACCTTGTAACACAATTGCAAGGCCATTCGTGATCTCATATGGGTTTGTGGTTACCATGTAATCCGTCTCCCCTTGAAACTCGGCCGACGAGTGATGTGGGTTCTCAACCGTATCCCCATTGGCAAATGGAATGATATTTGGTTCCAGCGCGAGCGTTCCATCTACCTGCGGAGGCGATAGTGTCTCATTTTGCACGTCAAGAATTTCAGCCATCGGCCAAAGAGTGAAGCCGTTGATGCCAAGGCCAGCAGTACCGCCTGTTGTATCCGCATGACTCCCGCTTAATCCCGATATCGTGCAGGTGAAACCATTGTTAGTGCTAAGCCACGCAATATTAGTGCAAGCAGTGTTGAGTGACGAATCTGAAAGTCCGGCTAAGACAATGGTGTTGCTCGAATATTGCGAAGGTTGGCCTGCTCCGAGATTTCCGCCACAGTAGGCGCCTGTAACTGTTGTGCCAGCGCCCCCGTTCGTCACCCCTGGGCACACATTGAAGGTCTGGTAACTGTTCGACGGGATACGCACTGGATTTGTATTTCCTTGCATCCATTCCACCGCTATCAAAGTACTGGAGCTAATGGTGCCCACAACATCAAATAAATAGCGCAAGGGCTGTCCGCTGGGGGACTCGGTGTAGTTGGTAGCTTCAAAGCCATACCCAGCCATGCCGCCTTGAAAAAGATAGCTGCCGCTTGCGTGCGGCCTGCGCAGAGGCATCGTGATAGACTGCGTCCCACCACTTACCGGTCCAACGGCTGTTGGAAATGCGCAGTCGTGGAAGCTTTTGGCCCAGCAAGCCAGGTGAGTTGTATCGAACTGTCCGCCACTGCCGCCGGTCCCGCCTGCAATCGCGACGGTAAACGTCTCCGATGTGTTGAATGGAGAAGTAGTGCTGTTCAGCGGAGTCTCTACGTTTGCTGTCACCGTGCCCCATGCTACCGATTCAGTGATCGTGCAACCTGTCGCTCCGGTCACTGTGATTGCCGAACCAACATTCCAATTTGCAATGTTTGTGAACTTGCCTGAGCAAGCTCCGACGCTTGTGTCGATGAGATATTGACCGACTCCCTGCGACCCAGCATCATTGACGGCTGATGTGTGAATCAGAGTCGATCCTGTTGCGCCTCCGCTGGAAATGGTTCCCGTGTAAGTATTAGGGTCTTCAGTGAGTTCAATCGCTAATGGTTTGGTGCCTTCGTCCCCTGACGCTGTCCAGCCGCCATGAGCCTTCCAAATATAGGAATATATTGCGGCATTGTCTCCAATACCGTACTTATATTGGTCAATGCTGAGCGATTCAGCTATACCGGCGCCGTTAACGACATCTTCTAGTAGAGTATTTACATCAACATACCACCCGTTAGCAGCATTAGGAATTGTTGAATTACCGATGCTCCAACCCGGGCTGGTAACATTTAATACTTTATTGTGCACACCTGCCTCATAGTAAGTTCCGTTAACTCCCGAATTCGATCCGGCACTAAGACTGTCATAGCTCGCTATCTCGGTTCTCGCAGCCTGTTGCATAATGCCGTAGTAATCATTGTTCCATGGGGAGGGCACTCCGGTTGGATTGTGAAAGAAGTCTAGATTAGTTCCACCCCGCCGATCTGAAAAGAGTAGGCCATTCGCCGCGAAGGAAGTCGGACCCGGAGCTTCAGTAGTTGCATAGGAAGGATCAGCAATTACAATCTGATTGGTTGCTCCGCTCGAAGCATTGGCAATTCCGTTATTCCCCGCGCCGGTCTGCCATTGCGAGGCGTAACTGAAGCCGCCCAGCTTCCAGGCCCAAAAGCTGCCCGGCAGCACATCGGTCTGCGTCGTGGAGCCAGTCGTGCCGGATTGCGTCATACCCAGCGCAGTCATTGCGCTATTCGCGGTAGTCTGGCCCGTGCCGCCTGCGTTAATCGGTACTGTGTTCTCGCCGCCAATCACAGTCCCGTTCGTAGTGTAGAAAGCGATCTGTCCAGCATTTCCGGAGTTGACCGTCCCGCTTCCGGATCCTGTGCCTGATCCGGACCCGCACGCCGTTCCTGTGTTCGTGATATACCCTGAGCTATCCACCTGCAGGCAATAATGGCCGCTTCCAGCCGCTAACCCTGGGAACTTGATGCTAGTCGGCCCCAGAAACGCAGCATCAAGGCTTGAACTTGATCCCGAGTAAATATCCGTCTCCGCGCCCGCTCCACTCTCATAGTTCAACCGGATATGCCCTGCCGTGTTGCTCGCGTTGATATAAGTATCGCCGCTGTTCGTGCTTTGATACGCCTTGAAGCTATCTAATCCTCCAATGGCAGAGTTGACAGCCCAGTTATTACTTGCGTCTTTTACTAAGTACCACTGGCTGCTTCCATTCCAGTCTTTATAAGTGAATGAACCCTTCTGACTCGTTGTCAGGCCCGGCCACAGATAGTAATCGACCTCGGCATCAGCATTGTTGCGCACCGTCATTGTACCCGTAGATTGCGTCGTGCTGCCAACCAGCATTGTCCCATTGAACTGTGCGTTGCCGGATTTATCCACCGTGGCTACCGTCGTCTCCGCTGCACCGCCAGAGCCAAACACAACGCCCCCCGTGCCCGAGTTAGCCGACCCATTTAGCACCACGGCGCCGGTGCCAGCGGAATTGACTAACGTCTGGTTATTCGTGCTCCCTATGGCTGTAATCTCCGCAACTGCATTCGGTGCCGTAGTCTGGTTTGTTCCGCTCCAGGTAATAGTCGGCTGAGAGGTATATCCACTTCCGTCATTGGTCATGGTCACTGATGCAACTCCGTATCCACCCGCGCATGTGGTCCCCGTCGTAATCGCGTACATGGTTACGGTTGCCGAGGCTCCGCTTCCGCCTCCACTGCTGAATGCAATCGTTGGTGGCGTAGAGCTGGTGTAGCAGCCGCTATTGTTCAGTATCACATTGGTAACTGAGTTTGCTGTTGCACTCAGATATTGTCCAACCGATATGCGCGGTACATTGTTCAGTGTGTCGTCTATCTGATATAGCTGTTCCCCGGTCGTGCCATCGGTGAACCCGTAATTCCACCGATACCCGTAGTCCGTCTGAATCTGGTTCATCAAGCCGCGTTCGTTTCCGGTTCCTGTCCCGAGTCTCCAATGGTTGGTCACCGTCGCATCCTGCTGGCTTCCGTACCAATCGCCATTCAGCCCGTTGAAGCTTCGATGAAATGTATCCAGGAAGCTGTTGCGCGTCCCGTTATCCGTCAGCTTCCCGATAAACATCGTGCCGCCGGTGATCCAGCTGTTGTATGAGCTGCCCGCATCCGCAACCACCTGGCTCGTCGAGTTCTCGTTCCGCAAGCCCACAATTGTGTTGTTCTGCGCGTTTGGGCCCAGATGCAATGCCGTCGAGCAGCCCTCCACATCGCCGCCCGTAAACGTGTTTCCATCCCCTTGCGCCAGATTGATGCCGATCGTTCCGCCCACGGGATTTCCCGAACTCGTAGGGCAGTCGATATGCACCCGCACAAACGTACTCGCATTCAGCCAATCCGTCGTTGCAGGATTCGCAACCTGGTGACCAATCGCGTTAATCGCAGTCTGGAATCCGGAGATTTGGTTGTCCAGAAATGTCCCGCCCGTGTAATTTCCGGTTCCGTCCAGCGTCAACGCCGTCTGGTTTGCATTGCCTAGAAAGTAGAGGCTCTCAAGGTGCAGCTCCTGCGTTCTGTAAGCAATAAACGCTTCCGCGCTCGTACTCGTCCCTCCGGTCGTATTGATCACCGCATTGTCGAGCCGGAAGCCCGGTGTGTCCTGCGCATACGTCGGGTCGCCCACCTGCACCATTGCCCCAGTGCCCGAGTAAGCAAGCGCCGTGCCGCCTTGGCTTCCGCTCGCCGAGCTGCCGCCGCGCAACGCGCATCCGCGCAGCGACACGTTCCGGGTTCCCGCCGTCACTATGATCTGGTTCGCCGTTGCAATAGTCGCGCACGGTAGCAGCACCGTCGTATTCGCTTTAGAGATCGTAAGGCTCGAGCCCATCGCCTGTGTACCCGTAAAGTTTCGCGCGTCGCAGGTACCGCCTGAGGTCGCGCTCACCACTGCTAAGCAGGACTGCAACTTGGCCCCAAAATCCGCACCAGGAAACTGGTCTGCTTCCAGCATCGATCCCAGGCTCGTCGACGCAACTACCGCAGGATAGCTACCGCCGCCCGGCAGGGTTCCGCCTCCGCCACCGCTCAATTGCGTTCCAACATTCTCGGAGCTCTGCGCGGTCCACACCGTGTATCCGCCATTGCCCTTCAGCAGATTTCCCGCAAACAGCGCAATCTCCCGCCCGCTGATCAGGTTCACCGGTGAAGCCGTATCCCACGTCCCCGCCGCATTCACGCTCGCCGTCGTCGTCGCCGAGCAACCCACCCCACCCTGCGTCACAGTGACATTCCCTATTGCCCCGCTGCTGTTCACCGTCGCCGTCGCTTGTGCCGTGCAGCTTCCGCTGAATGCCAACGGTACGCTCGTTCCATATGGATCCCAGCCCAGTCCATGTTCTGTACCCACCGCTACCGCGGTCACCGCCCCGCCAGCCGCCGTAACCGTCAACGACGGCTGCACAGCAATCCATAATGGAACAACCACAGCGTTGCGCACCGTCCATCCCTGCTGCGTCCCTGCAAAATCCAACACCACGCCCGTCGGAGGCTCACTCGTCGCAGAGGAATTCCCTGCAACCGCCACCACGTTATCCAGCACATTGTTCGATCCCGCCGCCGCCGTGAACACATGCGTCGCCTGAATCGTCACATTCTGCCACCGGTTCGAATCCGCATTCAGCCCCGCCGGCGTCGCCACTGGCAGTGCCGGAATCGCGATGCCCGTATTCAATCCCACAATGTCGATATTTCTGAATTCACTCCACTGCGGCCACTGCGCCAGGTACATGCCGCACGTGTGCGTCGAGTGCGCCCCCGGATACTGTGCCGCCAGCGGATCAACGCCCGTGGTCGCAATCTCGATGTTCTCAATCTCCGCAACCCGCAGCCCATTGCCGCCTGCCCCGGTCGACGCCGGCATCGCAATCGCGCAATTGCCCACCTCCCACGCCGCCCCGCTTCCCGCCGTGCCAGTCAACCCGTTGCCACCCGCTGAGAAAATCGAATTCGGCTCCAGCGGACGGCTCTTCTGGCAGCTCCCCGCCGCAGCGCGGCCCTCCGCTGCCGTGCATGACGCATCCACGCTCTGATCCACATAGATCGTCAAATCATGCAGGCGCGTATAAGAGAGCAGTCCCACCGTATCCACCGTTGAAGCCAGCACATCCTGCCCCGGGAATCCCTTCAATGCCGATACCTGCTTGCCGAGTCCGCCTATAGACTCTCCATGCCAGTTCAGCGTCTGTGTCTTGCATGTCCCCTGGGGAATCGTGAGTGACACACTATGCACCCGCGCATAATTCAGCGCCGATTGCAGCGCGTTCGTATCATCCGTCATCCCATCGCAAACCGCGCCAAACTCCTTCACGCTGCGCTCAGTCTGCTGCGCAACGTTCGTCCGCAGGTCCGTCACCATCACGCCGTTCGGATTCGTAAACGTATCTGTCCCCGTATATGTCGGCGGAATCTCCATCGCCCCATGTGTTCCCGCCGCATTGATCGCCGCCTGCAGAGTGGTCTGCGAGCTTCCAACCGTCGGCGACTCCACCCCATTCACCGCCGGAGTGCCCAACGCTCCCGTCATATTCCCGCCTGCTAGCGGCACAGCCGTCGACACCTGCGTGTCCACATAGTGCTTCGTCGCCGCCTGCAGCGGCTGCGTCGGGTCGCCATTCAAAATCAGCGGCCCGGTCAGCGTTCCCCCCGTCGCCATCAGCAGGCTCTGTTCCAGCTCCTCGATCGCCTGGTCCACATACGACTTGCTCACCGCCTGCACCGCCTGCGCCGCCGGCATCACCTGCGTCTCAACCTGCGCCAGGCTGGCCTGCGCCGCCGCAGGTACTTGCCAGTACTGCGTATTCACCGTGCCATCGCTCATATAGAACACAGCCGTGTAATACAGCCCCGCCGGCAGTGCGCCCAAATTCGGCGCCAGATTCACGCTCACAAATCCATCCGCCGGTATCGTCACCGTCAGTCGGTCCGCGGTCACTGCCTGCCCCGTCGCCGTCGTAAACGACGGCCAACTCACCACCAGTGTTCCGCCACCAGGCTGACCGTTCGCCAGATACACCGTTCCCTGGACCGTCGTTGTGCTTATACCCTGCGCAAACGTCGCCAGCGCCAGTGTTGTACCCAGCAGTCCCGCTACGATCCAGCAAAGCGTCTCTAGTCTCCCGGCACGCCACCACTCGTAATTTGTGAGCTTCATCGTTGTCTCTTCCTTCTCTGTGAAACCTGCCAAATAGATGTCGCCGTCACGACGCCACTAGGCAACCTTCGCCTGAACTCGTCGCAACTTCGCGCATGTCCGAAAACCCTCAAATCGAAAATCAGGCCCTCAAAATACAGCCAGCCCCACCCTCTCGCATCTCTCATTCCGTAGAGATAAAAAGGATGGGGCCGCATTTATCATGCCCTCGTTCTGAAACTGAAAGCCGGATTCATTTCCGTCTCGCTGTTCCCAGCCTACCGAAAAGGCACAATATTCCCTGCAATTCTCCCGCGCATTTTTTCAAGTGCTAACAAATCTATGGGTGCAATAAAAAAGGAACCGGCGCTGCTCTGCCGACTCCCGTTCATTTCACGCTTCCAGCGCGCCAATCCTGCGTTCATGCCAGCCCATTCATTCGCTAAGTACCACTCTACCGAACTTCACATTAATTCTATGCAAACAAGACAATCTCGCCTTGGCCCTTCAACCGCCGACAGTTTCGTCGCAACAATATTCGCTTAATCCTTTAGTCTCTTCGTCCCCGCCTTGGCTCTTTCCTTCTCAATCTCCCCCTGCCCCCGCCGCCCCAGCGAAAGCACAATCAAGCCAAAAAACAGCAGAGCAATCCCCCACCAAAGATTCACATCAACCCCCATGCTCCGCACATAAAGATCCGCTCTGTTGCGTGTAGCCACCCCAAGCGCAGTCAAAACAGAACCAGTAATTGAAAACATCATCCCCGCAGGTATCCGCAAATCTAAATGCATCGTCACTCCCCCCTTCACTCTCCACTACATAAGCCATCACGCGAAACCGAACGGTATAAGCTGACCCATCCCATCCGCTGACTTGCTGCACTGTGACTAAAAAATCAAGAACCAAACCGCCCCACTCATCACCCTACCAGCACGCAAACCACCAGCCCCGCCACCAGCACAACCGCCGCCAGCCGTTCCGGCCTCATCCACCAAACCCGCGCAGGCTTCTCTACATTCGTCAACCCCACCAGTTCCGTCTGCACCTTCGCCTCCGTGCATAAGCTCACGAATACTGTAACCGCCGCATTCGCCCCCAGCGCAATCACCGCCGTCCAAAAACTTTGCGCCAGCCCACTCGGATAGCGATGCACCACCGCCCACCATCCCCCAGCCCAACTTCGCACTTGCTCGGCTCCAACCGTCAACCCCATATGCGCAATCGCTGCCGCCACTCCAGCCAGCATTCCAGCAAATGCCCCATGCCCCGTGGTCCGTCTCCAGAAAACCCCAAGCAGCACCGTAGCCAAAAGCGGCGCATTCACCACCGCAAACACTCCTGCCAGCATCTCCATCAAACTTCCAGCCCGCATCGCTGCGCACCCCGCGCCCACGGCCAACACGGCAAACCCAACCGCCGCCCATCGTCCCACCACCAGCAAACGCCCGTCGCTCGCGTCTTTCTTCCAAAGCGCCTCATACAAGTCATACGTAAACACAGAATTAAAAGCCGTCATGCTCGCCGCCACGCCACTCAGCAGGCACGCAAGCAAAGCCGCCAGTCCCAGCCCCAGCAACCCCGTCGGTAAAAACCGCGCCATCGCTTCCGGCATCGCCATCGCATAGTAAAGCCGCGCCTGCCCTCGCCCATCCGTCAGCACATTGCCTTCCATCGGGTTCGTCACCGAATCCGTCGCAGCCGGAACCAGCCCCTTGCCCGCCTCCGCAGCCTTGGGAACCACCGTGATCTCGTGAATGATCGCCCCGTTCTCCTCACGCACCATCGTCTGCGTCTCTGGAGTAGGCATTCCGATCGCAATCAACCCCGGCACAATCACTATCAGCGGCAGCAACACCCGCATCGCTGCCGCAATCATCGGGGCCCTGCGCGCCGCGTTTACATTCTTCGCCGCCATAGCCGTCTGCACGACTCTGAAATCCGTGCACCAGTATCCGGCCCCCATCACCAGCCCAATCATCACCGCCAGCCCAACGCTGGCCAGTCCGGCCCCACTTCCAACTCCATGACCGCCCCAGGCCTCGACATAACTTGTCGCCGCCACTCGCGCCTTCAACCCGCTCCACCCACCAATATTCATCAGGCCCAACACTGTCACCGGCAACAGCCCAGCCACCACCATAAAAAACTGCAACACCTGTCCGTACATCGTGCCCATCAACCCGCCCAGCAGCACATACACAAGCACCAGCGCCGCCGGAACGCAAATCGCCACAAACAAAAACGACTGCGACCCCATCCGCTCCACTGATTCCACTCGCTCAAACAATTCCAGCGCCAAAACCAGCCGCGCCATTGCATACAGCGAGATCCCCGCGCTCAAAATCGTCATCGTCAGAAACAGCCCAGCATTCAGTGTCCGCGTCTTTCCATCGAACCGCATCCCAATAAACTCCGGCACCGTTCGTGCCCCTGATCCGTAATACACCGGCATCAGATACAGCCCCGCAAACAGCATCGCCGCAATCGCGCCCAACCCAAAATAAGCCGCACTCGCCAAGCCATACCGCGCCCCCGCTGCCCCCATCCCTAACAGTTCCATCGAACCCAGGCTCGCCCCCGCAAACGCCAGCCCGCACAGCCAAGCCGGCAGCTCCCGCCCCGCTAGAAGAAAATCCCTGCTCCCCGCAATCCCCGCCTTCACGCCCATCGCAATGCTGAGCAGAAAAAACAAATACAAAAGCGGCAGCAAAAAGTCCACGGCAGAAACCTGATTCACAAACAACTCCTTTAATCCAACTCCATCTTCATTCAACACTACCGCGCCTTACCCGCCCAAATCCGCGGGAACTACATCTTCAACTCCCTTGGAGGCTATCCAAGTGCTGACTTACTGACTTGCTATCGCGCATAGCGCGGCTGACTAGCTGAAATTCAACGTCCGGAGACTTCCACCAAATTTAGACCTATCGAGAACAGGGCAATTGCACTGCGGGGATTTATGTATATAGTTCTCTTCGATCAGATCCTTCTACGCGTGGAAAATATGTCGAGCTAACGAAAGGCCAGATGTACATTGGCTACGCCGTCCCGTAAGCTCAATAATGGAGAACGCGAGACGATGCCGGCCACCGGAGCCAAGCCAACAGGAGCAATGGATGAAGCCTCGGCGGCGCAGGCCGTGCGGCAGATGTTTGACTCCATTGCCCCGCGCTACGACTTGTTAAACCACGTGCTCTCGGCCAATGTAGATCGGCTTTGGTGGTGGCGGGCGGCGCGGCGCTTTCGCACGGTGCTGGCCCAGCCTGAGGCCAGGGTGCTCGACATCTGCTGCGGCACCGGCGACATGACCATGGCTCTGCTCAGGCGCCGCCCGCGGAATGCACAACCTATTCTTGCCGCCGATTTTGCGCGCGGCATGTTGGCCAGAGGCGCAAAAAAGTTCGGCGGGCTGGAATTCCGGGCTCATCAACCCGGCGCTCCATACGCAATTCCGATTGAAGCCGACGCGCTTCGCCTGCCGCTGCCGGACCAGTCACTGGATTTGATTGTTACAGCCTTCGGATTCCGCAACCTCGCCAACTACGATGCCGGGCTGCGGGAGTTTTATCGTGTACTGAAGCCTGGAGGCCAGTTGGGAATTCTGGAATTCAGCGAGCCGGCTGGGCTGATGGGCAAAGTCTACGCTCTGTACTTTCGACGCGTGCTGCCGGCCATCGGCCGCATGATCTGCGGCAAAGACGGACCATACAACTATCTGCCAGCGTCCGTAGGCAACTTTCCATCTCCGCCGCAACTGCTTGGGATGATGGCGAAGGCCGGATACCGTGAGCGCGAATGGCAGCCCTACACATTCGGCATTGCAGGCTTATACACGGCAGCGCGGCCACTCGGTACAACTTAGAATCTCCTGCGCCGTAGTAGTCTGAACTCTCCATGATGCAAATTGCATCCAGCCCGTCGAAAGCACCACCGGCAGAACCGGCCTGGAACCTCGCACGCGTCACGCACGAAAAACGCCGGGTGGCGGCTCAATCGATGCTGGCTGCCGGAGCCATGACGCTGCTCAAAGTGGCCGCGGGCTTGCTCTCCGGTTCTCTCGGCGTGCTCTCGGACGCGGCGCACTCCGGCATCGATCTTGCCGGCGCGGGGCTTACTTATTTCTCCGTCCAGGTAAGCGACAAACCGGCCGACGAAGACCACACCTACGGCCACGGAAAGGTTGAAAACCTGTCGGCCCTGATCGAGGCAGGCCTGATGGCCGTCAGTTGCGCGTGGATCATTTACGAAGCTCTGATCCGCATAATTCGCCATGAAGTCACTGTCCATCATTCCATTTGGCCGGTCCTGGTGCTGCTTGCCTCCATCGCAGTCGATCTGTGGCGCTCGCGCCAGTTGCGCGCAGTCGCCGATCGCACCGGCAGCCCGGCTCTGGCCACAGACGCCTTTCACTTCGCGTCAGATATTTGGGTCACGCTGGCGGTGCTCGCTGGCCTGGGCGCTACCTGGGCAGGGGAACGGCTCGGCATCGGCTGGCTCCGTTATGCCGACCCATCGGCCGCCGTTCTCGTCTCCCTGCTCATTGTGCGCATGACCGTGCGTCTGGGTCACGAGTCGTTGTCCGCGCTGATGGACGAGATTCCTGCAGAGACGCGCCGCAAGGTAATCGAGGAAGTAGCCGGCGTTCCGGGCGTGTTGGCCGTGGGGCAGACGCGCGTGCGCCGCGCCGGAGCCGGGTACTTTGTCGATCTCACCCTGGCCCTGCCTCGCCGCTCCACCTTTGAGCACATCGGAGAACTGGAGCAGGACGCTACCCATGCCGTGCAGCGCGCCCTGCCCGGCGCAGACGTGGTCATCCACACCATGCCGGGCGAAACAAAGGCCGAAAATATCTTCGACCGCGTGCGAGCCGTGGCCGCGCGCAATAACGTGAGCGTTCATGAGTTGTCAGTCCAATCGCACCATGGCCGCTTGCGCGTCGAGCAGCATGTGGAGCTGAACGAGAATCTGTCTCTCCGGGCCGCGCATGATTTTGTCACTACCCTCGAAGCGGAGATTCTCGAGGCCGCCCCGGAGATCGACTCCGTGCTGACACACATTGAGAGTGAGCCGGCAACCATCGAGCAGCCTGAGGAAGTGATGGAAGCGGACCGCAGGATTCAGGAGACGCTTCGAGATGCGGCTTTGAATTTTCCTGAGATTGCCGACGTACATGATGTAATCGTAGGCCGATCCGCAGAACACATCTACGTCACATGCCACTGCACGCTGCCGGACAACCTAAGCATGAGGCAGGTGCACGGGATCATTACCTCGCTCGAAGACCGCTTCAAGCTGGAGTGTCCCGAGGTGCAGCGCGTCACCATTCACCCCGAGCCGGTAACAGATAATAAGCGGTAGGCCGTACGGCTGTCTATGCCGTGCGGGTCGCAGCCATGAACAAGCGATCCATCGTAAATTTTTTCAGCGTTGCCTCGCTGTTGGCCCTGCTCATGGCGGTGGCGCTGCTCTCAGCCTTCGTCACTATGCACTTTGCCATTCACGGGGCTGAGGTGCAGGTGCCCGCGCTCAAGGGCATGACAGTTGCCGAAGCGCGCAGCCAGGCCGCTGGCCTGGGCCTCAACCTCGACGTGGACAATCGTTATTATTCGGGTGATGTGGCCGCTGGGCATATCCTCACGCAGTCGCCTGCTCCCGGCACAGTGGTGCGCCGCGAGTGGCGGGTGCGCGTGGCAGAGAGCTTGGGGCCGCAGCAAGTGGACGTGCCGGACATCGTGGGTAAAGATGATCGCGTGGCAGAGCTCGAACTTCGCCGTGCCGGCCTTGACACTGCCCAGCTCGTCCATCTGCCCAGTGGAAAAGCCCGTGAAGGCGTAGTGCTGGCACAAGACCCGCCCGCACACTCGCTGGATATCGCCAAGCCCAGCGTGAGCCTGTTGCTGGCCGCGCCTGACGATGAACCATCCGACGGCTATGTGATGCCCGACCTGAACGGTTGGCCCGATACAAGCGCCATAGCCGCGCTGGCCAAGGTGGGCATTCACTCTGCGCCGCTCATCGCGGTGGATGTCCCGGTTGCACCCATGGGCACCGGCACCGATATACCCAAACTGCTCATACTACCCGGCTCCGTACTTTCTCAGACGCCGCAAGCTGGGTCACGCGTCGATCAGAACACAATCGTCCGATTGACCGTTGCGAGGTAGAGCCTAGATTTCGGAGTTTGGTCTTCAAATTTCAGAAATACGTTGCGCGCGGAGGTTGCTCAAATGGGACTGAAAGAAGACTTCGACCAGATAGGCGTTCAGGAACGCGAACTGAAATTGCCGCGATTCGACGCGCAGGTTGCCTGGGAACTGGGCATGATCCTGCGCAAAATAGCCGTCCAGCGCGGCCTCGTTATCGCCATCGACGTGCGCCGTTTCGGCCAGCCGCTGTTTTACTCGGCACTCGAAGGCACTCCGCCGGACAACGCAGAGTGGATTCGCCGCAAGGGCAACGTCGTCCTGCGCTTCCATCGCAGCTCGCTTGGCCTGAAGCTCCGCATGGAGATACGCAAGTCCACCATCTACGAGCGGCAGGGCCTGCCGCTGGCCGATTACGCCTCCGATGGCGGTTCGTTTCCCATCACCGTTGAGGGCGCAGGCGTCATCGGCAGCGCAACCGTCTCCGGCCTTTCTGGCCGGGAAGATCACGAGCTGGTGGTCGAGGCGTTGTGCGCTCTGCTGGCACGCAACTACGCAGAGTTGCGCCTGCCGGCAGAGTAGATGTTAGCGGGATTAGGCGAGAACCCTAAGCGCTCGAGCATTTTCGGGTCAATTGTTAACAAAGCCCCGGGGTGCCCCATCCATGAATCGCACTTTAATTCATGGGTGGGAGAGCACAAATCTCAATTCGAAATGTAAACAAACTGACAAAAAATGCTCTACGCCTGCGCGCCCGGTGCGGCAACCTCAGAAGTCGCGGCCGCCTTGGGCTTGGCCGCTTCCTGCTTCTTGGCTGGAGCCATGATCGCGTGCAGGATCGTGCCTTCCATGCGCGGCATAAACTCCACCACGCCGGCATCGCCAATGTCCTGGATGAGACGGTTTATGATCTTGTAGCCCAACTCGCGATGCGCCATCTGCCTGCCGCGGAAACGCAGACTGGCCTTCACCTTGTCGCCGTCATTCAGAAAACGCACTGCCTGATTCTTCTTGGTCTGGTAGTCGTGCTCGTCTACTGTGACAGAGAACTTCACTTCCTTGATGACGATCACTTTTTGCTTCTTGCGTGCCGCACGTTCGCTCTTTTCCTTTTCGTAAAGGAAGCGTCCGTAGTCCTGAATGCGGCAGACCGGAGGAACCGCGGTGGGCGAAACCTCGACGAGGTCCAACCCCCGCTCGCGTGCGAGCTTTAGAGCGTCAAACGGTGTGAGGATCCCGATCTGTTCACCGTTTTCGTCGATCACGCGGATTTCACGGGCGCGAATTCGGTCGTTGATGCGGATAAAGGACTTTGCCGAACGTTTATCGAGTGCGATGGTACTCCTCCATAGGTTTTCTCAATGCCCTGAATTCGGGTAGATCCCGAATCGCAACGGGCACACGAGCGCACAATGAGTATAGCACTGGCTTGGTTTGAGCGAATAAAGGGGTGGGTCACGATTGACAGAGCGCCCGCCGTACAAGAACTTACAAATTGGCATAAAATATATAAAGGTAGAACTTCAGGTAGAAAGGTACCGATGGCTCTCAGCATCAAATCTCCAGAGGTTGAACGGAAGGTGCGCCAGCTTGCTGCGGTCACCGGAGAGTCCATCACGTCAGTCATCATGATTGCGGTGGACGAACAACTGAAGCGCGAAGAGCGGAGGCGAGAGAGCAAGCAGTTCCTGATCGACGATTTGATGGCGATCGCTAAGCACTGCGCATCACTGCCGGTCTTGGATGACCGCTCCGAAGACGAAATCATCGGATGGGATGAGAATGGGCTTCCAACATGATCATCGACTCGTCGGCATTGGTGGCCATTTTGCTCGAAGAGCCGGAAGCTTTGCGTTTGACAACCGCTATCTCCCGCAGTGCCATTCGATTGCTTCCCGCGTCATGCCTGCTTGAGACCTCGACGATACTCTTGGGGCGTCGCGGTACACAGGGAACTTACGATCTGGATCTGTACGCTCATCGAGCGCGCATGGAGTTAGTACCGTTCTCGGAACCACAAGCACAGATCGCGCGGGTTGCCTTTGCGCGTTACGGCAAAGGCCGCCACCCGGCAGGACTCAACTTTGGCGACTGCATGGCATACGGGGCTGCCAAGGAGACTGGCGAGGAACTGCTCTTCAAAGGCACCGCCTTCGCTCAGACTGACATTGCTGTCGCTGCGTACTGATTCAGCATCCCTATCGGTGGAAGTGCTTCGAGAACTTTTTCACCGTTCAGCCTCGTCACTCGCAGCCGAATTAGCTGGTTGGCTTCAATCTCTCCTACAATTTCCACCGGCAGAAAATTTTCCGTCAGTGCAGTCGTTCGTCCGCGCCTGCGGAGCGGGTCCGGCGTGTGCATTGTGATCGCATCCAGTTCCCGCCCCACAAACCGCCTCCTGTGCGCCTCACTCTTCTCAGCCGCCAGCGCGCGCAACGCAGCCATGCGTTCTTCCACGACCACAGTGGCCACCGAGTCCGCTGCATGCAATGGCCATCCTCGCGTCCCCGGCCGCGGAGAAAACGGAAACAGGTGCAGATAACCGAACGGCAGCGCCCGCACCATCGCAGCAGTCTCCTCAAACTCCGCGTCCGTCTCGCCGGGAAAACCCACCATCACATCCGCGCCCAGCGTCAGTTCCGGCCCGGCAGCCTCAACCAGCGCCGCAACCCGCTCCGCATAGTGCCACGGACGGTAGCGCCGGTGCATTCGTCGCAGGACTGCATCGGACCCGGACTGAAGCGGCAGATGTGCATGACGCGCCAATCGCTTCCCGCCAAACTCCGCCATCAGGGCAATCAGTTCCGCGTCCCAGTCCATTGGTTCAATCGAGCTCAGCCGAAGCCGCGGTAACCCGGTCCGCTCCAGAATCTCGCGCACAAGAGTAGAGAACCTTGAAGGCTCGGGAAGATCGCATCCCCAGCGGCCCAGGTTGATGCCGGAAAGCACCAGTTCCTTGCCTCCATCCGCGACAAATCCCTCCACCTGCCGCAGCACCGCTGCCCGATGTAGACTCCTGGAAGAGCCGCGTGTTTGGGGAATCACGCAGAATGTGCAACGATTTCCGCACCCTTCCTGAATTTTCAGATTGGGGCGCGTCTGTGTGCCGGGCACAACTTGCGCTTCTTCAAGAAAGGAGTGCGCGAATCGGTCGTCGACCCAGACCGGCACGACGGTGCTGCTTGAGACGAGCGAGCCTAGAGAAACAAAATCCGCGCTGGACAAGTTCTCGTTGGCCAAATTTTCCATGCTCTGCTTCGCTGATTGGGAAGCTGACTTGCGCTCGGCCAGCGCCAAAATAATATCTGGCGCCAGGGCCTTGTGGCTGTTGCCCACCACCCCGGCCACACCAGCCATCGCCGCCAGCTCCTCCGGCGCGCGCTGCGCATAGCAGCCCGTCACCACAATCTTTGCCTCAGGATTCCGTCTGTGCGTTCTGCGGATATACGCCCGCGCCTCCCGGTCTGCCTCCGCTGTTACGCTGCACGTATTCACCACAACCACATCGGCATCGTCGCACGGATTCGCTCCGGCCGCAGCGAACCCCGAGGCCAGTAGCCGCGCGCCCACCGCCTCGCCATCGGCGCGCGCCGCCCTGCAGCCGAAGTTTTCTATGTGGAATCCCGGCATCTCTTCCAGTCTATGCGCGCCCACGCACTAATTCTCGCCTATCGATGCACCCGCTGACTTGCTGACTCGCACTCTCGCGAAGCGAGGCTGACTCGCTGAGCATCTTTCAAACACCAGCTTCGCCCTTCGATATAATCAACTCAAGCCGCGTTCACAGCTCTATTCGCACTTTTTCAGCCGCAAATCATGCCAGAAGCCATTCCTTACAACAGTGAAACCACGGCACTCGGCGCTTCGCGCGTCAGCACGCGGCATATCCTGAGCTTCGTTTATTTCACGTTCATTTGTTATCTTTCCATCGGACTGCCCCTAGCCGTCCTGCCGCCGTACGTGCACCTGCGCATGGGCTACAGCGTTGTGCTGGCCGGCTTGGTCATCAGCATTCAGTACGTCGCAACTCTCGCCAGCCGCCCATGGGCCGGCCGCATCTCAGACCGATCTGGAGCAAAAGTCGCCGTGCTCTGGGGCCTGGGCGCATGCACCTTCAGCGGGATGCTGCTGCTGATTGCTGCATTGGCTGCCAGCATCCCCCTGCTTAGCCTGTTCACGCTCATCGCCAGCCGCCTCATGCTGGGAGTAGGAGAAAGCCTCGGCGCCACCGGTTCCACCTTGTGGGGCATGGCCAGTTCGGGCCCGGAGGATACGGCCCGCGTAATCGGTTACAACGGCATCAGCACCTATGGCGCGATGGCCATCGGCGCGCCTCTCGGCGTGCTCCTCGACCAGCACTTTGGCATGGCTTCGCTGGGCGTCATCACCATCCTCATCGGCGCATTCAGCCTGGTTTTGGCGGCGCGCAAGCCGGCGGTGCCCGTCCTCCACGGCGATCATCTACCCTTCAGCCATGTCCTCGGCCGCGTCTTTCCCCACGGCATGGGCCTGGCCCTGGCCGGAGTCAGCTACAGCGTGCTGGCCACGTTTATCACGCTCTACTACGCCAGCCGCCACTGGTCGGGCGCGGTCTTCTGCCTCACCGCATTTGGCCTCTGCTTCATCCTCGGCCGACTGCTGTTTATCCAAACCATCAACCGCTTCGGTGGATTCCCGGTGGCTTTGGCCTGCCTGGCCGTTCAGGCTGTCGGCATGTTCCTGCTCTGGCGGTCGAGCTCGCCGTTGTCCGCCATCGCCGGCGCGGCGCTCAGCGGGCTCGGATTCTCGCTCGTCTTCCCTGCCATCGGCGTGGAAGCCGTCAAGCGCGTCCCCGAGTTCAACCGCGGCACCGCACTCGGCGTCTACACGGCTTTCTCCGATGTCTCGTTCTTTTTGGTTGGCCCGACGGCTGGTGTCATCATCGGCTGGTACGGCTACCCCAGCATCTTTTTCTGCGCGCTGGTGAGCATACTTATCTCGATGGGGATTGTGCTGGTGATGCATCAGGTGCAGCGGGATTGATTATGGCCGGATGCCGGGGATTACGCGGCGTACTGGAATACTGGTTTACTGAAATACAGAAACTGTAAATTTGAGGACTGTAAAACTGTATTTTTATAAGTCGTTTGGAATCAATTGAAAAATGCGGTTTTACTGGAATACTAAAATAAAGTGCGATTTTTGAAGTGGCCTTTTTTTCGATTTAGAGATTGAATCCCGGAGTTTGACCGCTTGTGAAATTGCGGATTCGCGGCATCGTCAACAGTGCCTCTCAGTAAGTGAATTTGGCCCTATGGACAGTATGCGGGAGTTGGGGAAAGAATCTGCAAAACTGGGAACGAAAGTACAGCGATCTAGTCCCACGACCCTAGTCCCGCAATTTATTCTTGGAGTATGCTGTGAATGAGGAGCCGACGAAATTGAACCGCGAACAGATCATAACCCGATTGCGTGAAAGCGAGGCCGCTCTACACGCTCGCGGTGTGGCCCATGCGGGCTTGTTCGGCTCGCGGGCGCGCGGCGACGAAAGTCCTGATAGCGATACCGATATCATGATTGAGTTCGATTCCTCCGCTCGAATTACGGTCTTTGACTATGCAGGGATCAAACGAGATCTGGCCGCCCTGTTCGACGGACCTGTCGATGTAGTCAACCGCGTCGGACTAAAGCCGTATATCAAGCCTGCCTTGATTGACGTTATCTATGCCTTCTGACGCCGCTGCGGCGCTCAAGGACATGGAGCGTCACATCCATCTTGCGAATCAGTTTGTTTTGGGTATGGACTATACGGCATTTGAGAGCGACACGCGGACGGTCTTCGCCGTAATCCGCTGCCTGGAAATCATTTCGGAGGCATCGCGCCGCCTTCCCGATACGTTGAAGGTGCGTCACCCATCCATCCCGCGGAAAGACATCGCGGGTGCCGGGAATATTTACCGGCATGAATACGAAGAGGTGGCAGCGAGGCTGGTTTGGGACACCGTGCAGTTGGCGTTGCCGGAGTTGCAGGCGGTAATTGCCCAAGAGATCAGGTTTGCCGATCTCGCATCGGAGGAGGATAGATCGCACGGCTGAATTGTCTTGCGGCGAATAGCGTGTGCTTGAAAGATGTGCTTGGTCAGCATTCGTCGTCTCCCATGTCCCAAACGCGAGACATGGGGCATCCATTCTTCGTGGTGGATTCAGCATCCTGGGACCTGAGCCACCCGCCTAAGAATCGAAAGAACTCAATCACAAAAAACCGCGCTGTGCCCCGTTCATCACTCTCAGCGCCGATCTTTACGGATTTTGACTGGGCCGGGTGCCTTATCGCAGGAAAAGCCCGTGGCTAAAGCCATAGTCAATTCAATGGCTTTATTCGGGAGGCTGAAGCCTCCCGCTCCCTCCGACGTATGAAAAACTCCATATGAGGGGCGAATTCGTTCGATCAACATCCCGCGAAGAGTTCTCCTACTCTGCCCCATACTCCTCATCCGTCACATGCTCCAGCCAGACCACATGGACGTTTTTCTCATCGGCTTCCTGGAGGGCCAGATGGACCATGGTGTTCTCGGGGCCTGCGCCGTGCCAGTGGCGCTCGTTGGGGGCGATCATCACTGTATCGCCGGGGTGAATCTCGCGGATTGGCTCACCGTCGAGTTGCACCAGGCCTGAGCCAGTCAGAACATGGAGCACCTGC
>Ga0302320_10010528_pt1 | contig 19700 bp, 24 predicted proteins | sample Bog_T0_3_FD_202130 | JGI IMG/M metagenome (GOLD analysis project Ga0302320, IMG submission 202130) | Peat permafrost microbial communities from Stordalen Mire near Abisko, Sweden - Bog_T0_3 | ecosystem: Environmental > Terrestrial > Soil > Wetlands > Peat | place: Sweden: Abisko, Stordalen Mire... | reverse complement strand
GACCGGAAAACTGGGCATGGAAGATCATGCGCGGTCTGGGCGGGGATAGCACCAACCGGTTTAGCGAATTTGAAACGTATGGCTATTACGTGAAGAACCAGCATCCGGAATGGGCGGTCTTTCTTGAGCGGCCCTGGTTCCGGGACGGAAGCCGCCGGGTGTTGACGGCCCCAGCGGAGGGGGAGTTAAAACGTTTTGGGGAAAAGTACGATTTTGTGGCGTATGAGACCAAGAACGGCCTTGCCCGGCGCGGACTGAAAGTGCTGCGCTCGTGGTTCAAGTGAGGGCGGGAACATTGCCAAAGATGGTGAGGTTTTTCCGGTGGCCGGAACGCAAATTATCCAGCACGCGGAGGGTGGCGGTGCCTTGGAAATGTTCCACATTATGACTGCCAATAAATCCGGCACCGCCGGTCACAAGGATGTTCATCAAGGCATTTTCCGCCACTTATTCATTGGCGTTGCAGGTGCGCTGGGCTGGTGATTTCATTCTCAGATGGCCACCGTGGCTTCAAACAACCGGTGACATTTCCAATGCGTTTAATATGGCGGGCCGACCTGGAATTGGAAGCTTTTTTTACCCGCCCCTGGGCAATGGCCGTGGAGGTTGCATGAGGTTGCGCGCCAAGGATGTGCAAAAAATGCCCGAAAAAACTTGCCCGGCCACGTCCAGCCCGGCATCATTAATATCCGTTTCGGTTACGGGGCGAAATTCGCCAATGTAAGGGAACGACCCAATTTGCCTCGGTAGCTCAATTGGTAGAGCAGTTGACTCTTAATCAATTGGTTTGCGGTTCAAGTCCGCACCGGGGCACCATTTTCCCCCTGTGAATACAGGGGGATTTTTATTTGTCGAATTTGGTTAGATCGAAGACCGATGTCCAAAAGCCTCGTTTTGGCTTCGTTTGGGATACCAGACCGGATACCATCGGCTACAGACCCAAGCACTCAACATGGGATTGCAGTTGCTTGTGAGCGGAAACCTCACCGCCTGCGGCGGCCGCTTGCTGCACCGCGCGCGACCAGTCGTTGGGCTGACTGATAATGTTAAATTTAGGTGCGATGGGCGAATCGCCGATCCGCCACAGCTCAATTTCCAGACCGAATAAATTAATTTTCTCGTCGGTTCGCTCGTTCAACCAATCCATGGCCGCCCGATGCTCCTCGGTGAACCGCTCGGCGATCCAAACAATCGTGACCGCGTTCAGCCCGGCGGCATAGGTAATCAACTGCCCCATGTGCGCATGATCCGTGCGCTCCAATTGATTCTCGATCAGCACCCAAGTGTCGTTGGCCGCGTCCTTGCATAAATGTCGGCCCGAAACGGCCCAACATCTCTTTCTTGCGATTCCAATTCCAATTCAATTCCGATGGCCTCGCCCAGCAGTTTGAGGTTTTCCTCCTGTGCCAGCCAGGGTGTGAAATCGCTTGATTCCGACGTCCATGCCTCGCGCAGGTCGACTTTGTTTAAACGGCCTAGACTTTTTGTGCTCATAATTGATTATGAATAAAGCGCATGGAGTTGTTCGCGAACAATCGTTGCCACGTCAAAAGGGGTTGGGCTATTTCGGAATACGCTATCAAGCATATATGCCATCGTTTCAAGTGGGCTTGCTCGATAGCCGATGCGTTCCAAGCCATCTGCGTAGGCGGCGATGAACATTTTAGGACCAAGCAACTGCCATTGGATGACATGCACCAACTCGTGGAAATGGAGTGCTTCATCGCCCCGCATTTCGTCACGTGAAAAAAAGGTGTCCAGATAAGTAATCCCGCCCGCGTTCATGTTTTCAAAATCGGAAAACTGGCTCAAGCCGATGGCGCTCAGTGGCGGTGCCGGGACCTGCGGTACGTAAACCACCTTTGCCATCGCAAGAATCTCAGGCTGGAAATAATGTGGCAGCCGTTTGAATCTTAGTGAGGCAACCGTGTGGGCCTTTGAAGCATGTTTTGCTAACGTTTCCTGAATCCAACCGAAAATCAGTGGATATTTGTCGTCGAATTCCTTTTGAGTCATATCAGTTGTAGCGTTTCATTACTTTATCCGATGTTGAATGGTGGTGCTGGCACAAAGCCAACTATACAGGTTTCCTTTTGTGCCAACACCAAATGGATATAGACGCTGTCAGGTGACCGGCTCACGCGAAATCCGTCGTATTGAATCTTGGCGGCCACAATGCGCTTTCGACTCAATCGGCATACAACGCCCAAATGTTGGTAAACTTCCTGGTCTGACATTCGAGCGATGTTGTCGAAGTCGAGCGACGTGATGCTGATGACCAGTATGCCTTTTGAATTCATAAGTCATTTTTAAACTCAATTCGCGCTGTCCGTTAAATCGGACTGCGTTGGCCGGGGAAGCGAGGCGTCCAGTTCGGTTTCGAATTCGTCTCGCACAGACTCGCAATATCTTTTGTCATTTCGCCGCTTGGGCCTCCTGCAATTCTTTCAGCGTTCTTCCGTTGGCGTCTTTCCAATCGATGCGTCCATTGGCAGAACGCCCCAGCACCACTTGTGCGGCCAGAGACGGGGAGGTAAATGCGTAATCCTGCGTAAATCGAAACCTATCCTTGTCTTCCGTTAGCACGCCGTTCGCAAGGAGTTGTGTCCTCAGATCGCAAGTGGATGGGAAATACTCCTTCAGCGATGGCGTAATTTCCTTGGTGGCATACGAACCAGCTCGCACGATAAAACCCTGCGCTGTGTCCAGTCCTGTTGCGACAATCCCCTTTCCCTGGCATTTCAGAATCGGGCCGCCGCCGTCGACTTTCGGTGATGATTTTTCAAATGCGTGGATACCAAGCACGGGAAGCATCCCTAAGATGTTGCCGAGAAACACGTCCATATCTGCACGGTCGGCTTCCGACAGCGTCGGTTCTGACGGTGTGTTGCCGTTCTCCAAGGGCACGCGCTTGGCTGCAAGTGCCAATTTGATCATCTGCGATTCAAGATACTGGACATGCGCCTTGTTCAACTGCCCTTGCCCCGCGACGAAGAAGACCGCTTTTGTCCAGAAGTCCTTTTTAGCGTAATGCTGTTCAAGCCTGGGGCGCACAGGATCACCCTCGCCGATATAAATTTGGTCGCCATCGCCTGACTCCCGTAAGCCAATTAATAAATAGATGCCTGTTTGTTGAAATTCGTCGCGCTCGCGGACCTTGGGATAAAGGGCACGCGGAAAAACAACCGCCTTGCCTATCCAATTCGATCTTTCTATCAACCGGAGACCATCAGGGTCCCCATCGGCAACGAAGATGCGAAGTGAAAATGGCGTTAGAGTGTTCATATTAAAGTTTCAATTCGAAGGCGCGGTCGGGGGTGGCGGGGAACAAGGCATTTAACTCGGCGGCCGTCTCGGCTTGCAGGCGCTTCAGCGCGTCCATCCTAGTCTGCAAGGCGTCCAACTCAGTCGCGATCCGGGGTTGAAGTTGAGGACTGCATTTACTCATTCGGAAGACTCCTGACAAACTCGACGATTTGTTTTACGATGGGCATCTGATTCACTGGACCACGGTTTTCCATAACAACATCCATGTTAGGCACTGCCAAGAAAACGCTGCATGGAGTTCCGGATGCGGCACTTTGCAACAACTGGTTCAATGTCTTCCTTTGTTCTTCGACACGATTAATGTCATTGTCATCAGCATCGACAACGAGCACAAGCGGTTCTCTAGACATGGCAAGAATTGTTCTTGCGTCAGAGATTGCAGAACTTTTGCCATTGCCGACGACGAAATTACATTTTTCCGTAATAGCTGGTGGAAGGATTCGCCTTAAAGCGGCTGCATCATTGCGGCCTTCGACAACTATATAAACGCGCTTCATTTGAGTTTTATGTTGATTTTGTAATCCGGCATGGCTTGCTCCACAGAATGACGATATTTAGCCAGCAGGCCCTCTCCCATGCGTTTCTTCTTCAGGCCGAATTCGATTTCGTCACCGTGCCATAGCAAAACATTTTGAGGGGATGAGCGTTCTGCAAGTAGCATGGCTTCAGGTGTGAAACCATTCTTTGACACACAGCAACCAATGGTTGATGGTGGACGCCTAGCGAGCTGTTGGCGAAGTTTTGCAATTGGCTCGAAATTCACTGAATCTTTGTAGTCCTTGCACTCAAGTAGAGCCGCTACTCCGTCCACATAGATCACACCGTCAATTTGCTCAATCGTATTTCCGCCGGACGCAACGTCGAACGGCCAGACAACTTTTGCCCCATCAAGTTCAAAAGCACGAAGGACAAGGTATTCTAACGCTTTTCCTGCATCCCATCCGGGCGTTTTGCCCTTTTTAATCTGTTTCCAAAGCCGCACGAGTCCTGCGCGGTTCAGTTTCTTAATAACCTTTCGGTTTTGAGCCTCAGTAGCCATTCTTCAATTCTCCTTTGAATGCTTTGTCTAAGATAGGTGGGAGCAAGGCGTCAAGCTCGGTGGCGGTCTCGGCTTGCAGGTGCTTCTGCGCGTCCGCCTCCGCCTGAAATGCGTTCAGCTCGGCCACACTCCGGCATTGACTTTGTTCAGCCTTCATCTCTTTCATCTTCCTTTCGATAGGTCCACCGTGAAACCAGATACTTGGACTGATATTCAAGTTCTGGGAATAGGCTCGCATCTGTAACCCCAATCTGAGCGAGAGTTTTCCTGAATGTCGCTCTTTTCCGCTTCGGAATCAGCATCCATTTAGCAACCCGAAATTTTTTCAAACTTGCCTCAATCTCCTCAATCGTAATCGGCAGTCCAATCGCGTCGGCATGTGCTGATTTCATAGGAATCGGCTCAAGTCGGCCTCCGTGTAGGGTAAATACACCTGACTGACTCGTGATGCGGCGATTTGATCTCGGCGCGTGAACGGCAACAGGCATTCGCAGTCGGGAATATATGCCGGCAGGCGTTTTCCAAACCTCATCATCAAATAGGTTGATAATCGAGCTCCTCCCATTCTTCTTGATCTCAAACTGACGCAGGTTAAACGGAGTTGGATTGGCGTCGTTCAGTGAATCGCGGCTCAGTGTGACTGCCTTCTGGGAGTGAACAGCACGCGCAATCCGCTCGTTGCGATAGTTTTCCCTGTCAAGACGTTGCCGGAGCAACTCTCGACCCAAGACATCGTGCCACTCGGAGCGGCCGCGCACGCGGCTCAGGCAACTTCTGGCGATGACGTCTGGGTCAGTGGGAAACGCTACTAATGAAAGCCGTGTGGTTGCAGATGTGTGGTAGTTTAGCCGCCGAGCATTGAGCACCCAGACCGCCGCATCTGCTTTTTCATCGAGAGCCGGGTCACGAACCGCAAAATACAGCGCAACCAAAAGGTTTTCGGTCCAGTCTAAAAGTCGCGTGGGTGTTTGGTAGTGCTGCATTATCACCATGCGCTCAAAATCTGTCGCGTCACGTGGAGACGCATCGGGATTCATGGTCTGAAAATGTCGGCACAGCGACACCTCATCGATGTAAGAGTCACTTTCGTTTCCAGGTCGCCGGAGGATGCTTGGACATAGGCTATAATTGATCTTTTCTTGCCCGCGAAACCAAATGCCGAATGTATTGTCTCCCCCTTTTGCACTTCTGGCCGGACGGATATCCTTCATAAAATTATCGTCTTGCACCGCTTCTATGGCATCCGTGACGCTATGAATCATTTTATCTTCCGGTTTGTGTTTCAATCCGGATTTTGTGGCAGTTATGATGTTCATATCACAATTCTCCTTTGAAGGCGCGGTCGAGGATGGCGGGCAGCAAGGCGTCAAGTTCGGTGGCGGTCTCGGCTTGCAGTCGCTTCAGCGGGTCTACTTCCGCTCTAACTTTCCTGAGTGTCATTTGCGTTTCCATTGAAGGTAACGGCATCTCGTAATCGAGAAAAGCCTGCGGATTCAATCTGCGGCGGCGAATATTCGTGCCGGTGCTCTCGCCAGCAATCTTGGGCCATAACCATCACGTTCAAGCCTCGTGTGCCACGAGCTCACCATGTCGCGTGTAACCGCGTCTGGTTGCATTGGTAACAATTCAGGCCATTGCGCCCGAATGAACTTGATCCGGTTCTTTATGAGCAGCTTTTGGTCCGGGCCAATGTCTTTCCGTTCAGTTTCCTCCTTCTCGAATTTATCGAGGGCGCCGCCCATGAGGGTGTTGATGGACTCGGGGTTCTCCGGGTCCAATCGGGGTTCGTAAGCGTAATTGTGCACGTCGGCTAGAAACTCGCGCAACTGTTCCTGCGCATTTTCCAACGTACATTTCCCGAAACTCTTTTTGCGAATGCGCCACTTCGTCACCAACCGCTTTTTGCCGTTGGCGTCGGTCGTTTCGTCAAAACCAATCTTTTGTTTTGCGACACCGTAGTAGCAACCGTTGGCCCGGATTTTCAGGTTGCTCGTGCGTGATTTTTTGAATTCTTTCATTGGGATACCAAATGGGATACCAAGGTGGGCAGTGTAGTCAAGTCCGCCCTTTATTTTCAAGGTCGAAAGTGGCCCCGGCTGTAATGCCTCTTAATCAATTGGTTTGCGGTTCAAGTCCGCACCGGGGCACCACTTTAAACCCGTATGAACATTATAGTTTATGCGGGTTTTCGTTTTCAGGCCCGCCAAAAAACGTCCATTTTCGGCTGACAAACAGCTGTCAAACGAGGGGGGGGTTGGCAAGTGCCTGACAATGGCGGGTTTGGCACTACTGATTGGGTGGGTTCAGAGACACTCGTGCCTCGCGTGCCACCAGCAGCCCCGACCAACATTTGACACCTCCAAGGGATTTGCTAATGATTCCATCATGGCAACAGATAAAAACGACTCTGAAACGTTTGTTAAGGACATCCTTGCGACAATGGCACATCGGGCTTCGGTTGATACGCTTTTGGAATTTTGCCTGATTTTGGCCAAGCATCTTAATATTCAGGAAATTGAGGGGATGCCGCCAGTCGATTGGTTCCAAAAGCGAAAGCTCGAAAAAATGGAAAACGTAATGATAAAGCTTGAAGATAAAGACCCCGCACTCGCGGCAAGATTTCAACGTGCTATTGATGAAGCAAGAAAGGGATGAGCCTGAATACTTCCGCGTTCCACGACGTTGGACCCGCCACCGTTGGCTCTCCTGACCGTGGGCCAGTCCAAATCAAATCGCGCCAGATATTTACGGAGCCGGTCGGCGTCGTTGGCGGTCTTGCGTTTTTCGCGCGTGGCGGCAAACAGTTTGCGTCCGGCCTCGGAAAGGCTGGCGGACTCCTGGCAGATACGGATGACGAACGCCAATTGCACTTGATCAAACAGGTCCAGTTTTTCCATCGCTTGGTGGCCCAGAACGTCTTCCAGCCCGGCCGCGTCCCCTGAATCTGCAGCCGGTGGCGCCCATCCTTCCCGCAAATGGGTCATCTCCGATTCCAGCACGGCCTGGGTAATCCGACCTCCCGGGGCCAGCGTCGCCATGCGGGTGACACAGGCGTTGAGATCGCGAAAGTTGGCGTTCCACTTGGCGGCCGGTGAATGCGCGAACGCGAGGAATGTCTCCCGGCTTTCCTTGCTTATTGTGGCGCGGATGCCGCGCCGCTGGGCGAATTGCTCCAGTTCATAGTCGAGATTGGGCTCAATATCCTCGGGGCGCTCGGCCAGACCAGGCAAGCGAAAGGTCCAAAGATTCATGCGGGCCAACAGGTCTTCGCGAAACCGGCCCTCCCGCACGCGGCTGGCGAGGTCGCGGTTGGTGCCGGCGATGAGCTGAAAATCACTGGTGACTTCCCGGTCGCTGCCCAACGGCAGGAAGCGCCTTTCCTCCAATGCCCGGAGCAGCATTGCCTGTTCGTCCACCCCCAACTCTCCCACTTCATCCAAAAACAACAGACCGCCATTGGCGGCGCGCAAGAGGCCGGGACGATCCTTGACGGCACCGGTAAAAGCGCCGCGCACATGGCCAAACAGGGCCGACATGGCCCCATCGCCACGCAAGGTGGCGCAGTTCACTTCCACGAAGGTGCCGGCAATCTGGTGCCGGCTCTTCTTGAGTTCGTATATGCGCCGCGCCAGTTTGGACTTGCCGGCGCCAGTGGGGCCGGTAAGCAGAATGGGCTCCTTTGCGTGGATGGCCACATGCTCAATTTCCTCCATGAGCGCATTGAACCGTGAGTTGCGGGTCTCAATACCCGATTTCAAAAATGAAACCGCGTCCTTGGCTTCCCGCTGGAATCGGGCCGCAATCCGGTCGTATTTGGAGAGGTCGAGATCAATGATGTTGTAGCGGCCCTCCGGACCACGACGCTTCGGTTGCGCTGGCGAGGTTTGCACCAACCGTGCCGGAAAATGGCGGGATTCAGTCAGGAGGAACAGGCATATTTGCTGGACGTGGGTGCCGGTCGTGATGTGGATCAGGTAATCCTCCTCGTCGGGATGGAAGGGATAGGTCCGGGAAAAGTCCAGCAGCGCGCCATAGACCTCCTCGAAATCCCATGGATTGGCGAGTTCCTGGTGGGTCAGCCGGGTTTCCGTCGGCGGTGAGACGCGTTTGATGTCCGCCGCCACACAACGGGCGATGTCTTCATGAACCTTCAAATGGATCAATTCGCAGCGAGCGATGGGCAAATCGGCGTGCTGGAAGAGCGAAACGGTCGGTCGCCATTTTTCCCAACGATCCTTATGGAAACCGGCGTCCAGGACGCTGCCCAGCAAGCCGATGACAACCATTTTTCGATCTGACATATAAAATATGCGCCATGATTATCTTATAAGCTATAAAATGGCGAGACCAAATTGATCGTGCGGGCCGCTTGAGGAAGCGTGAATTTGCTAATTTGCCAATGTTCATAGGCATTGCATGGAAACGGGGCGATAATTGCGACGGTTGGCACGATTCCAGCAATAGGAGTACTCACTAGCTGAATCAAACCAGCAGCCGACGGGAAATAGCCCGTTTCGGTTCTGCGCATTGGGATTCGGCGGAATGGTTCAGACCATGGGTTCAACGCCCAATTCAACGGTTGGTGCCCGACAGTTGGCGCGCAAGCGCAATCGGGAAAGGGCCTGCGGACGGACCAATATCCGTCCCCGCCCCGAACGATGACTGGCGGGCACCGCCAAATTAAAACGAAAGAATGAATATGAACACGGATCTGCTTTTTATGAACTTGAACGCGAATGCGCCGGTCAAGGCGCGTGGCTTGCGGAACAAATTCATCGTCCAGCAGTTCGAATGCGGATTGCTGTACCGGAACGGCAAGTTCGTTTCCCGCCTTGAGGCGGGGCGGCATATCCGCTGGGGATTCGGCTTTGCTTTGGCGAAAGTGGATTTGCGTAAACAAATTTTCGCGGTATCCGGCCAGGAGGTTTTGACTTCCGATAACGTCGGACTCAAAGTCAGTGTGTCGGTAACCGCAGAAGTGACCGACCCGGTCAAGGCGATGCACGAGGTTCAGGACTGGCGTGGACAGGTTTACAACACGGTGCAACTTGCATTGCGCGCCTTGGTTGCCGCCCAGCCGGTGGAAACACTGTTGACGAAGCGCCTTGATCTTGGAAAAGAGCTTTTGGCTGCGGTGAAGCCGGAGTTGGAGCAGGTTGGCGTGACGATTCACTCGGCGGATATGAAGGACGTGATGTTCCCCGGAGACGTGAAGAAGGCATTCACCGAGGTGTTGAAAGCCAAGCAGGAAGGCCAGGCGGCATTGGAGCGGGCGCGTGGCGAAAGCGCCGCCTTGCGGAATCTGGCAAATGCCGCGCGCTTGCTGGAAAGCAACCCGGCGTTGCAGAACCTGCGCTTGATTCAGTCCATCAGCAGCGCGGGAAACACGCTGGTCATGGGCGTGCCGGCTGGGTTTGTACCACTGAAGCCCGGCAAGCAGGCCGCCGAATCTTCGGGTCCCAAGGCGGAAGAGTAAAAGAGCGGGAGCAGGCAACTGGGCCTGCTCCCGCGAGCGGTGAAACAAATTGAAAACAGTCAAAATTTTATGATCGACGAACAGAAAATCGAGCACACTTTGGAACTGCACAAGAAAGCGTACGAACTCCTGATGTGGTTGAAGCAGCAGGCAAAGACCAACAGCAGCCTTTTGAACAATCAGGCTCTCGAAGAAATGTCGTCTGCCGATACCTGTCAGGATTGGGTCAGCCGCCACTGCTCGATGTTTCCGGTGGGGCTCCGACCGGCAGCCGATGATATTTCGGGATTTAGCCATTTGTTTTCGTCGTTTTTCGCGACTTCGTTTCGAGTGGGACTGGACCGCTCGTGGCGCACCCGGGAAACAACCCTTTTAGCTGGAGTGAAGAAGTTCAGAGACGGACGGCATAAGAAGAATTCCGACCGGCGTGAGCTCGAAGCGGCTTTGGCTCTCAAGCGAGCCGCCGTGAACGCCCTGGCGGTGGAAGCCCAACTCGAATGTGAGTCGGTTTTAATCGAACGGTTCCTGACGCTGGAAGAATACAAACAGGAGCTGGCCCTGTGGACCTACATCCGAGAACTGATCCGGCGCACTGAATTCGCATCCCAAGGGTCAGCCGTTCATCGGCTATGGCTGGAATTGAATGAGAAGACTCGAAAGAATCTCTCCAGAGCGTTGGTCTCGAAGGCTCGCAGCCTTTTGCTGGACGGTTTGAAAATTGAAGCAGACAAAGTAAAAAACGAGTGCTAAACCAGCACACATCAACGAGATAATTATGAATGTAAAAGATTTGGTCCGCTTGGGCGTCCCGTCGGGTGAAGCCACCCGCCTGGGCATGGAATTTATTGAAACGTACATCACCAAGGGGCTCGATAAGCGGGGCTTGGTCGGTGAAGTTGAAGCGATCGTCACCCATCCTCAGGCATATACTGAGGATGCTTTGCGCGGTGCCTTCGCCCGTACGCTGCTCCAGCCCCGGCAAAACATCCGCGAGGTTCCGGCCCCGTGGCACCAGTGGGGTGCTGGCTTGGAAAGCGAGGCGGTCAACCAGATGAGCCGCGCGTGTCAATTGCCGGTGGCCGTTGCCGGGGCGCTCATGCCCGACGCCCACGTGGGCTACGGCTTGCCCATTGGTGGCGTCCTGGCCACGGAGAACGCCGTGGTTCCCTATGCCGTGGGCGTGGACATTGCCTGCCGCATGAAACTCACCGTGCTCGACCTGCCGGTCAGCGCGCTGGAGTCAGAACGCGAGAAATTGGTGAAAGCCATCGAGGCCGAAACCCGGTTTGGCGTGGGCGCGACGTTTCAAAAACGCCGGGCGCACGAGGTCTTGGACGCCGACTGGGCGGCGAGCAAAATCACGCAGCAAAACAAAGATCGCGCCTGGGCCCAATTGGGAACCAGCGGCAGCGGAAATCACTTTGTTGAGTTCGGGTTGTTCACCAATGAACAGGCCGTTGCCGGGCTGCCGGCCGGTCAATACGTGGCTCTCTTGAGCCACAGCGGAAGCCGTGGGACTGGCGCGGCGGTATGTGATTATTACAGCAAGCTCGCCATGGCGCAGCATCCGGACTTGCCCAAGGAATACAGCCGTCTTGCATGGTTGTCGCTGGATTCAGCGGAAGGTCAGGAATACTGGGCGGCCATGGAATTGATGGGGCGTTACGCGGCGGCGAACCATTCGCTCATTCACCGGCACATGGCGCAGAACCTGGGGCTCAATGTCTTGCTCGACGTTGAGAACCATCACAACTTTGCCTGGAAAGAGCGGCACGTCATTGACGGGCTTGAACGCGACGTTGTGGTTCATCGCAAGGGCGCCACGCCGGCCGGAACGGACGTCATGGGAATCATTCCTGGGTCAATGGCGTCACCCGGATTCCTGGTCCGTGGCAAAGGGAATGTCGCGTCGCTCAAATCGGCTTCCCACGGTGCCGGCCGGGTCATGAGCCGCACCAAGGCGATGGATACGTTCAAATGGGATTCGGTCAACAGCGTCTTGAAAGAGCGCGGAGTGAAGCTGATTTCCGCCGGTTTGGACGAGGTGCCGGGCGTTTACAAGGACATCCATCAGGTGATGGCGGCGCAAAGCGACCTGGTTGAGGTCTTGGGCCGGTTCGATCCGAAGCTCGTTAAAATGGCGCCGCATGGCGAGCGCCCGGAAGATTGATAACCCCGGGAGCGTAAAATTTACGCTCCCACTTTATTTTATATGATTACGATTGATGGATCCGAAGGTGAAGGCGGCGGACAGATTTTGCGAACGTCACTGGCGTTGTCTCTTATCACGGGCCAGCCGATTCGCATGGAGAAAATCCGTGCCGGCCGGAAGAAACCGGGATTGTTGAACCAACATCTGACTGCGGTCAATGCCGCCAAGACCATCAGCAGCGCAGACGTCATTGGAGCGGAGTTGGGTTCGCAAACATTGGAGTTTCAGCCGCGAACGGTGACGCCGGGCAACTACCGATTTGCCGTGGGCACAGCCGGCAGCGCGACCTTGGTGCTGCAGACCATTCTGCCGCCTTTGCTGCAAGCGTCGGGTTCGAGTTCATTGACCATGGAAGGCGGAACGCACAATCCGTCGGCGCCACCGTTTGATTTTCTCAAGAGTTGTTTTGTGCCGGTCCTTGAACGAATGGGGCCGCGCATCCGCCTCGAACTTCGGCGTCCCGGCTTTTTCCCGGCTGGCGGTGGGAGCTTCCTGGCACAGATTGAGCCCGTGCGGCATCTGCGGCCAATTGAAATTCTTCATCGCGGCAGCATTCAGCGCCGTCGGGCACGGGCGATGATTTCAAAACTATCGCCGCAGATAGCCGAGCGCGAGTTGTCCGTGGCTCGTCGGGTACTTGAATGGGAGCCCTCCGAGTGTGTTGTCGAATCGGTTACAACCTCTCCGGGGCCAGGCAACGTGTTCCTTTTGGAGTTGGAAGCGGAGCACACGGTGGCCGTCTTTACTGGTTTCGGCGAAAGAGGAGTGACGGCTGAAGATGTGGCGCGCAGAACGGTGCTGGATGCCAAGTCATGGCTTGCCGCCGATGTGCCGATTGATGAACGCCTGGCCGACCAATTGTTGCTGCCGATGGCTCTGGCTGGAGCCGGAAAGTTCCGGACCGTCAAACCATCCTTGCATTCAATCACCAACGCAAACATCATCCAACGGTTTCTGCCAGTGGCGATTCAGTTTGATCAGGAATCTGATTTGGCATGGCGCGTCACGGTGACTTCGAAATGAACTTTTGTTTTAAACCGGCGATACATCCGGCATACTGGCCGGGAAACCAGTCAGAGAAACATTGAAATGTTGCTCACCATTACAACCACGCATCAGCCGGCGACGGATTTGGGCCATCTTTTGAGGAAAAATCCGGGGCGGTTGCAGTCATTCGAGTTAACGTTCGGGAAAGCCAATGTGTTTTATCCGGAGGCCACTAATGACCGATGTACCGTTGCTCTCCAGATCGAAGTCGATCCGGTGGCTCTGGTCCGGAATCGTCGGGGGCCAGCGGGCGAAGGTCGAGCGCTGGAGCAGTATGTAAACGACCGTCCCTATGCCGCATCGTCGTTTTTGAGCGTTACCATCGCGGAAGTTTTTGGCAGTGCGCTGTCCGGCAGCAGCAAAGAACGGCCTGAATTGGTTGACACGCCTCTGCCGCTGATGGCTTCCCTTTCTGCGTTGCCCTGTCGCGGTGGCGAGGAGTTCTTGCGCAAGCTTTTCGAACCGCTCGGGTATTCGGTTTCCGCACAAAGGCTGCCTTTGGACGAGCGATTTCCCGACTGGGGCGACAGCGCTTATTTCCAGGTGGAACTGACTGCGACGCTGCCGCTGCAGCGCCTGTTGACGCATCTTTATGTGCTCGTGCCCGTGCTCGACAACGACAAGCACTACTGGGTGGCTGAGGCGGAAGTGGAAAAGTTGCTGCGGCATGGCGAAGGCTGGCTGGGAGACCATCCCGAACGAGAATTAATCACGCGGCGTTACCTCAAGCACCAGCGTAGCCTCGTGGACAACGCCCTCGCCCAGCTTGCGGATGAAGGCACTCCGGATCCCGATATCCTGGCCGAAGCACACTCACAGGAAGAAGAGGCCGTCGAACGCACTATCAGTCTCAACGAGCAGCGATTGGGAGCGGTGCTGGCAGCGTTAAAAGGAACTGGTGCCACACGGGTTCTCGACCTTGGCTGCGGCGAGGGGCGACTGTTGCACGCGCTGCTCAAGGAAAAGCAATTTATCGAAATTGTTGGGATGGACGTGTCGCATCGGGCGCTGGAAATCGCCAGAGACCGGTTGCATTTCGACCGGATGCCGTCCATGCAAAAAGAGCGCCTGCGCTTGCTCCATGGCTCCCTGATTTACCGCGATGAGCGCTTGGCCGGCTTTGATGCTGCCGCAGTGGTGGAAGTCATCGAGCACCTGGACCCGCCCCGGCTGGCTGCCTTTGAGCGGGTGCTGTTTGAATGTGCTCGCCCGAACTCAGTTGTGATAACGACACCAAACCGAGAATACAATGTGAAATGGGAGACCTTGCCCGCGGGCAAGTTCCGTCACCGCGATCATCGTTTTGAATGGGGGCGCGCGGAGTTCCAGGAATGGGCAAGGCGGGTGGCCGCCAACGCTGGCTACACTGCGCACTTCCTCCCGATTGGCCCGGAAGACCCAATCGTTGGTTCGCCCACGCAGATGGGTTTATTCAAATTAAATATTTAACGATTCATGCGCATTAAGTTCCAATTCGATCTTTCCGCCGAAGAACGGCAGACGAACCAATCTATCCAGTCAGCGATCGATCGGTGGTGGCGAACCTTTCTTGAAAAGACAGGCGATTTACATGCCCTTTTCAAAAGACAGCAGGACTGGGATCTCCCCGAATGGATGGAACAAAACTTGGGAGCAATTTCAAGCAACATTATGTGGGAATTTGGCCAGGGTCTGCTTGGCGGCCATCGGCTCGTCATTACGCCTGAATCAAGGCGTCATTTGCGTCCCTTGGTCGCCCAGATTTTGCAGCGCGCCCCCAAAATTGATGGTTGGGAATTTTATCCATACCGTTTGCCAGAAGACGAAAAGATGGCGGGCCTTACAGTCGATGCTCGGCAAGGTGCCCGACTTGATCAAATGCGATTTATCCTTTCACCGGGACAGTTCAATCGGGTGGATATTCGCTGCATCGTGCCGGCGGATTATCCTGAAGACAAACAAAAAGCCACCGGCTTTGTGGCGATTGAAAGCCTTTTAGGCGAAGAAATGCTTGATCGCTGGATTGGCTACATCGACTACGAAAAAGCGGCACCATACCCAACAGAAGCTGTGCCGCCAGGCGATCTCCTGTCGGCGATGCGGCGGCTGGTTCAAACCTTAATAATGAAACTGCCGAACACCTCTTGGATAGGACGAGCAGAGGGCAGCGAGTGGACTTCATTTAAAGTAAATCCCAAACGTGGTCTGGCGGACTACCCGTCGAGACTTGATCTGCTCACTCAGATTAGCGCGATTCCGGAACTCCACCAGTGTGTGTTCTCGGGTGCCGTTTTTGACTCCGATCGCTTTTCCAAGTGCGGTGAGACATTTGCCTACGTCAAAGTGGATGGCGACGGAGGGTTGCCGCCTTGGGGTTTTCAAGACCGAGCCCAAATAGACGACGCCTTGTCAACGGCACTTGAAGGTGCCGGCCTTGGAACCGTCATCGGAGGTGGCAACGGTTTGCGTTATTGCTATACCGATCTTGCGCTTTTAAATGTGGAAGCCGCCGTGCCGGTTATCCGGGAGACGTTAACGCGCGGCGGTGTGTCGATTCGCAGCTGGCTTTTGTTCTTTGATGACAATTTCGCTTCTGAATGGGTTGGCGTTTTCCCTGAGTCTCCGCCACCACCCATGGAGAACTTGGAGAATGAGTCATGACCATCACCATTCCTGAACTTTCACTCGTTGTCCTGATCGGCGCATCCGGCTCCGGCAAGAGCACGTTCGCACGGAAGCATTTCAAAGCCACCGAAATCCTCTCCTCGGATTATTGCCGGGGCTTGGTGTCTGATGATGAGAATTCGCAAGCGGCAACTAAAGACGCTTTTGAAGTTCTGCATTTTATCGTGCGCAAACGACTCGCGGCGGGAAAGCTAACGGTGGTGGATGCGACGAACGTCCAACCGGAGTCGCGCAAATCACTTGTGGAGATTGCCCGTGAATTTCACTGTTTGCCAGTGGCCATTGTCCTCGACCTGCCGGAGCGCGTGGCGCACGACCGGAACAAGAACCGTGCGGACCGCGATTTTGGGCCGCACGTCATCCGTCAACAATCGCAGCAGTTGCACCGTTCATTGCGCGGGCTCGAACGCGAGGGCTTTCGGCATGTCTTCGTGCTGAAATCGCCAGAAGAAGTCGAGGCTGCCGTGATCGAACGGCAGCCATTGTGGAATAATTTGAAGCACGAACATGGGCCGTTCGACATCATTGGCGACGTCCATGGCTGCTTCGATGAACTGGCTGAACTGCTGGGCAAGCTGGGTTATTTGGAACAACCCGGGGGCGCATGGAAACATCCCGAAGCGCGAAAGTTGGTGTTCGTCGGCGATTTGGTGGATCGCGGGCCGAAAATTCCGGACGTGGTTCGATTGGTGCTGGAATCCGTCAACGCAGGAACGGCGCTGTGTGTGCCGGGCAATCATGACATGAAGTTCATGCGTAAAATTTGGGGCAAGGACGTGCAAATCACGCATGGTTTGGCGGAGTCACTCGCCCAGTTTGAAACATACGAACAGGCATATCGCGGCTTTAGCCGGATCGCCGCGGATTTCATCCATAAACTGGTGAGTCATTACGTCCTGGATGACGGTAAGCTGGTCGTTGCCCACGCGGGCATGAAGGAATCCATGCAGGGGCGCGGATCTGCGGCAGTGCGGGATTTTGCGCTGTTTGGTGAGACGACCGGCGAAACCGATGAATTCGGGCTGCCGGTGCGCCACAACTGGGCTGCAGAATATCGCGGCTCGGCCATGGTGGTATATGGCCACACGCCAGTGCCGGAACCCGAATGGCTGAACCGTACCATCAATATTGATACCGGCTGTGTTTTTGGCGGAAAATTGACAGCGTTGCGCTATCCGGAACGGGAAATGGTCTCCATTCCAGCCCGGCAAACCTACGCCGAGTCCAAAAAGCCTTTTCTGGCTCCGGAAAGTCTTGCTCCGGCATTGACTGCCCAGCAACAACACGATGATCTGCTTGATTTGTCAGACGTCATCGGCAAACGGATCGTCAACACCCGGCTGCACGGAAATGTCACCATCCGGGAAGAGAACGCCACCGCTGCATTGGAGGTGATGAGCCGCTTTGCCGCCAATCCCAAATGGCTGATTTACCTGCCCCCGACCATGTCTCCCTGTGAAACCAGCCAGGCCCCGGGTCTGCTCGAGCATCCAGCGGAAGCGTTCGCGTATTTCCGTCACGCTGGCGTCCCGCAGGTGATTTGTGAGCAAAAGCACATGGGTTCGCGCGCCGTGGTGGTCGTGTGTCGGGACACAGATGTCGCCTGCAAACGTTTTGGAATAGCAGAAGGCGAGTTCGGCATTTGCTATACCCGGACTGGCCGCCGGTTCTTCGACGATGCTGTCGTTGAGAACACGTTTCTGACGGTTGTTCGGGACGCGGTTACCGCGGCGGGATTCTGGAGCGAATTTCAAACCGATTGGATCTGCCTGGATTGTGAGTTGATGCCATGGTCGGCCAAGGCGCAGGAATTGTTAAAACAGCAATACGCTGCTGTGGGAGCCTCGGCTCGCGCTTCCCTGGCTGCCGAAGTCGCTGTGCTGACCCAAGCGTCAGCCCGCGGGCTGGATGTTGGCGATCTCCTGTTGCGGACGCAACAGCGGCAACAGATGGTCTCCGACTACGTGGATGCCTACCGGCATTACTGCTGGCCAGTCGAATCGGTTAAAGATCTCAAAATCGCACCCTTCCACCTGTTGGCCACCGAGGGAAAAGTGCATGCGGACAAACCAAATGATTGGCACATGGAAACGTTACGACGTCTGTGCGAAGCCTCGCGCAACGTTGGTAATGGAAATGGCGAAATGTTGCTGGCAACGCCATACCGCATCGTCGAAGTGACGAATCCCGAAAGTGAAGCACAAGGAGTCCAATGGTGGGAAGAACTGACCTCTCGCGGCGGCGAAGGCATGGTGGTCAAGCCATTGGATTTTGTCGTCAAAGGACGGCGAGGCCTGGTGCAATCGGCGGTCAAATGCCGTGGCCGGGAGTACCTGCGCATTATTTATGGGCCGGAATATACTGCGCCCGAACACCTCGAACGGCTGCGGTCTCGCGGTTTGAATGCCAAGCGATCCTTGGCACTGCGTGAGTTTGCGTTGGGCATTGAAGCGTTGGAGCGTTTCGTTCGCGAGGAACCGCTGCGGCGGGTCCACGAGTGCGTGTTTGGTGTGTTGGCGCTGGAGAGCGAACCGGTCGATCCACGATTGTAATCGGCTGGCGCAAATGGTTTGACTCCCGTTGTGGTCGGGTATTCACTGCGCTCAAAAGCTTTGGCAGCACACCGAAAGATCAGATGTCTCATCAAGCCAACAACATCATGGCGGGCACGCAGGTGGTCTCACTGGTTGAGGTGAGAGGCCCCAACGGTTCGCGCATTGCCATTTTAAACGACGACGATGGAAGCTATGTGCGGGGCGGCGGAAGTAGGATGACATGTCGCATGTTGTCTTGAATGGCGGGATCTCACTGATAATTTGACTGGTGCGGGTTCAATAAATTACTCAAAAACTCAACATGGCTGACCGGTTGACAATCTACGCTTCCAGCCAGTCAGCATAACCGGCCTCTTTCAACTCGCCCGCTGCCAATGCGACGGTCATTGCCACCACCGATTCCTCTGAGGCCGTGAATTTCACCCCATTCAACTCCAGAAAAGTCGCGGCCACCAGGAAGCCCGTGCGTTTGTTGCCGTCCACAAAGGGATGGTTGATAATAATGCCCGCCGCGTAGCTGGCCGCCAATTGCGCGAGCGTGGGCGAACCGTAGGCCAGCAGGTTTTGCGGCTTGCCCAGCGCGGATTCCAGCATCCCGGCCTCACGCACCCCGGCCAGCCCACCGTGCTGTGACAACACCATTTCATGAATGGCCAGGCAATCCACGCGATCCAGCCAGACCGGCGCTTTCATTTTGCCAGCTCTTTCAAGGCGTGACGGTAGCGGCGGCTCAAGCCCTCGGCCACCTTCAACTTGCGGGCAAATTCAGGATTGGTGGCGGTGATGCGAAAGCCGCCGTCGGTGGAGTCCGTGAGATAAACGGCATCGCCATCGTTCGCATTCAAGCGGGCAAGGGCTTCCTTGGGCAGGACCAGCCCCACGGAATTGCCGACCTTGCGCAGTTTTAATTCCAGTACCATGACACCAATGTAGCCACAAATGTAATAACGTCAACCCGTCAATGCGGCCGCGTTTGTTCCCAGGTTCCCCGGCGCATTTGTTTAATCCAATCCGATTCAACCAGTTCAAAGTAGGCTTCTTTTCCATCCCAATCCAAAATGGCCATGGTGCCCGCAAGGTTGTCGTCCATTTTCTTGCAGAAGGAAACATCCTTTAGCAGGAATGATTTTGTGTCAGCCTCCGGCACACAGTATTGATGCCGGCCGTCAATCCAACCCCCTTCAAATCAGCCCCGTCACGGCGGCAAACACCTCCGCCACCTTGACCGATTCCATGACCGCGATGAGTTCCTCGCGGGTGCCTTTGATGTCGCCGCCGTCATAGCGGTAGAAATCCAGGCCCCGCCCGTCCACCAGGGGATTCTTCACCAACGTGAAGTGATTCCCATAAGGCCAGTTGGTCACGTTGAGCGTGGGGGAC
>Ga0302320_10010527_pt1 | contig 19703 bp, 13 predicted proteins | sample Bog_T0_3_FD_202130 | JGI IMG/M metagenome (GOLD analysis project Ga0302320, IMG submission 202130) | Peat permafrost microbial communities from Stordalen Mire near Abisko, Sweden - Bog_T0_3 | ecosystem: Environmental > Terrestrial > Soil > Wetlands > Peat | place: Sweden: Abisko, Stordalen Mire... | reverse complement strand
TTTCGGGCGATCTCCTTGTTCGACTGGCCGCTGGCGATACGCTCAAGAATATCTTTTTCACGCGGACTCAGCGATCCCGCTGTATCGGCAATCGCATCAGGGTTCATGTGCGGGCGGATTTCTCGCAGGCTCTCGATAAGCTTGCGGACAAATGGAAGGAGATCGCGAGAACGCCCGGTGCGGAGCGCCGTTTCCTCGAATCTGAGGAGAAGCGGACCGATTTCGGGGCTTCCGTCAAGAAGCGACTGGCGCAAGCCAGCAACTGCGGCGGCGCGCAAGATTTCTTCAAATAAACATTCTGCTTCGGCGCCTTGCCCGGCGGCAAACAGGTTTTCCGCCAGCATCAGGGCGAACCGCAGCGACTGTAAACGATTGCCGTTGGCCTCCGCCTCCTGGCGCAACGTCCGCAAGATGGCAATAGCGCAGGAAGGACGATTTTCCGCGGCATGCAAAAGCGCCTTCACCATCGAACCATAGGTCCGAATGTCTGACCAGGCGCAGAGAGCTGGCGCCGGAAAATCCGCTTCAAGCTGTTGAAGGCGCGACAGGCAGGCGCGGGTTTCGGCAATTCGTCCTTCCAGGGCGTAGCGCCGGGCTCGAACAACGAGAGACTGGCCGATGGCCCGGCCCCAATTGCGCATCTGGCCCAGGCTTTCAAGCTGCTCCGCAAGCGCGGCGACGCGTCCGGCATCCCCGCGATAGCCCGCGATATCGCTCAACACCTGATAGGCGCTCAGCACGGCCTCAAGCGTGCCGGTGGCGTCGATCAAGGGTTTGAGATCGACGATCATGGCCTCGGCTTCGTTCAGCCGGCCCTGCTCGTAACGGATTCGTGCGAGCAGACTGCCCGGAAAGGCCATGGCGGCGGTTTTCGGCCCGGAATGCCGCTCGGCAAGTTGCAGGGCGTCAGTGAAATTGTGTTCGGCCGCCGCAAGCTGCAGTTGCTGCAACTCGACCAATCCGTGAAGACAGCGACGGTAGACGAATGCGAATAAATTCCGCCTGTCTTCGTCGTCGGCGTGCGCAATCCAGGGCATCCCATAAAAGCTCTCAAGATCGCCCGCTTTCCAATGCGCGAAGAGCGCGACATTCGAGGCGACATTGGCCGTCCAGGGATTATCGAGATTTTCGAGACAGGCTTCGGCGAGTGGAAGCGCGGCCTTGCTATCGTCGCGCAAGGCGGCGACCGTAGCCCGTATGGCCATGCATTCGCAGGAAATAAAATCAGCCTCGCCTTGATCCGGACTGTCGGTTTCCGCCTCGACTTTGGAAACAAGCTCCAGCGCCTCGACAAAGCGCATGGCGAGCGCCAGACCCCAGGCGATTGCAAGGCCAACCTTGACCTGGCTCTTCTTCAGTTCGGTCGGGAAAAGGCGACGCCAGCTGAGCAGGGTCAGCAGATCGCCTTTTTTCACCAGATCCATCGCGCAATTTTCGACCCAGCTCGTCGCCTGATCGGCGTCCCCGGCCGCTATCGCGTGGCGAACAGCGTCCGTCCAATGCTGGTGGGAGGCGAACCAACGGTAAGCGCGCCGATGCAATTTAGGAATCTCGTCGCCATGTTCGGCTTCCAGCCGCTGACGCAAATGCCCGGCGAGCAGACTATGATAGCTGTACCAGTCTCGCTCCCCGTCGAGCGGCGTGAGCAACAGCCTGCCCGTGTCCAGGGTGTCGAGAATTTGCCGGCTCGACTCCAGCCCCGTGACGGCCTGACACAGATCGGCGGAGAAGCGATCGAGGATCGCGATCCGCAGCATGAACTGGACGGTGCGTTCAGGCAATTTGGCCAACAGTTCAGACAGGTATGCCCCGACCGGACGAAGCGCTCCCGAAAGTCCCCGGACATATCCCCCGGCATCCTGCTCCGGTTGCGAAAGCGTCGATGCGACAATGCGAAGGACGGCCGGCCAGCCCTCCGTCTTGGCGTGAAGAATTCGGACCTCCGACGGGTCCAGTCCGTTGATTTTTTCCCGCTCGAGAAAGCGGATTGTCTCTTCTTCATCGAAGCGCATGGCCGCAGCATCGATCTCGAACAATTGATTGTGGGCGCGCAGCCTTGAGAGAGGCAGAGACGGTTCATCGACGGCGGTCAGCACCAGATGAAATTGCCGGGGCGCATATTCCAGGAAATAAGCGACTGACCTGCTGATCTCGTGATCGGTGACGAGGTGGCAATTATCGAGGAACAAGTAAACATCGTCCTCGCAGCGGACGAGATCGTTGACCCAACTGGAAACAATCGTATCGAAGGAGACCAGCGATATGTCGGAAAGCAGGTCTATGGCGGCGCCGCCAACCCAATTTGTCGCGCTTTGGAAGGCGTGGGACGCATAGAGAAAAAACCGCGCCGGTTCGTCATCGTCATCGTCGAGGGTCAGCCACGCGGTTAATATATTGCGTTGCTGAAGTCGCCGCGCCCAGGCAATCGCCAGAGTTGTCTTGCCGAAGCCGGGCCCCGCCCTGATGACGGTCACTTGCTTCATCTGGGCCTGCTCGATCAAACCCAGCAGTTGAGGGCGATCGATGAGTCCGGACGCGCAGGGAGGCAAAGTAAATTTGGGCGTGAGGGGCTGTGTAAAGGTGATCATTTGACCCCCACGGAATCAACGGCTGCGAAAACATCGATCACCGACGGACGCGAAATGTCTGCTCAACGCGCATCCGTCTTCAGCACAAGTTTGAACTCCCTCATATGGGGGATAGGGTAAAACTACGCCAGTCCGAAAAGCAAATTCGCCACCTAAGCTTGGACCAGGGCGACAACAACGCGCGCCATGATCCGCCGCCTGCGGCGTAACCTTTGCTGGCAAGATTTTGGATGTGGGGTTATTGGTAGGTCGAACAGCTTAGCTTAGCTCACGCGCCCCGCAACCAGACCGACATGCCGGGTTCGAGATCCTTGCTGTCGCCTCGGGGATCGAGCCTCAGCCTGAAGCTGTTGAGATCGTGATCGCCGACGGCGCGCGCCGCCCGCCAGACCGCGAACTCGCCCAGCGGTCGGAGTTCGGTCACGCGCGCCTCGATCTGGCGCCCGTCAGCCGTCGTCACCGTCGTCAGCTCTCCGAGTTTCAACCCACGGAGCATGTCCTCGCGCAAGGTGAAGGCGAACCAGCCTTCTCCGTCGACCGACAAGGTCATCACCGGCTTGCCCGGCGCTATGATTTCTCCGGGTTCCGCGACGCGAATGCCGATGGTTCCGTCGGCCGGCGCGGTCAGGCGCGTTTCGCCAAGCTTCGCTTGCAGCGTGGCGACCGTGGCTTCCGCCAGTACGACTTTCGCTTGCGCCAAGGCGCGCTCCTCGGCGACCGGCCCCGCGCTGGCCTCGGCATGCTGGGCGCGCTTGACGTCGAGTTCCGCCTGCGCTCTGGCCAGCGTCGCCGCGCTCTCGTCTCGTTGCTGGAGGCTGGCGAAATCCTTCGCCGCCAGTTCAACCGTGCGCGCATTATCCTCTTTCGCCAGACGCAAATTGGCTTCGGCGGTCCTTACCGCCTGAGTGTCGATGGCGACCTCTTCGGCGCGCACGCCGGAAAACACCCTTGCCCGGTCTGCGACGGCGCTCGCGGCGGCCGCCTTCGCCTCTCCGAGGGAGGCCTCAAGATCCGGATTGCCCACCACCGCGAGCAGTTCGCCCTTGCGCACATGCTGGCCGGCAACGACCAGCACCGAAGTCAGGCGTCCGGACGTTTCCGGAGCGATGCGAATTTCCGTCTGTCGCGCCATGCCGATGAGCGACTGTTCCGGCGCCGCCTGCCGACGCCCATAAATCATGGCGTCGCCGAGCAGGCCCAACGCGACAACAGCCGCAAGGGCAACCAATCCCCGCCTGGTTTTCATCCGCTTTCCTCCCCCGCCCAGGCGATTCGGGCCGACAAAATGGTCAAGCCCGCGTAAATCGCCGCCAGCAACCAAAGATGCCTCCAGTCTTTCGAGACATCGGCCAGCGTCGCCCCCATTTGGTTGAGGCGCACCAGCCCGTCGATTCCCGCCGTGCTTGGAAATATCCCGCTGAAGATGCGGAGCCCCTCCGGCACCGCCTCAAGCGGCCAGGACACGCCGACCATGAAAAACAGCGGCAGGCTGAAAGCGATCAGCAACAGGACAGCCGTTTCGCGCCGCTGGAACCAGGCGCCGACAAATTGTCCGAGGAAGCTCACCGCGAGGATGAAGGGAACCGCCAGCGCGAACATTTCCGCGGGGCTCCCGACGGCCGAAAATCCATAAAGGCGCGGCAGGATGATGAGATAGAGCGCGAAGGCCGGAAGCGCCAGCAACAGATGCGCGAGGCCCTGCCCCAAGACAGCGGCGGGCGCGCCGCGCTGCCGCCGGGCCTGCCTGGCGCCCTTTTCGAAGGCGACGCCGCCCAGCGTCGCCGATCCCATCGCGAGCGTCTGTTGCAGGATCAGAATGAAGGCGGCGGGAACGACATAGCTTCCATAGCCGCCTGTGGGGTTGAACAAGGGCTGGTTCAGGATTTCGACTGGAGACACCCTTGTCACCGCCGCGCGAAAAAGACTGCCGTCGGAGCGGGCGCCGCGCGACAGCAATTCGGCGGTCACGGCGCCGGCGGCCTCCTGAATGCCCTGGAGCGTGCGATTATACAGCAGGAAATAGGCGGAATCGACATAGGCCGGCAACCGCGCGCCGTCGCCTTTCAGCACATCGCGCTCGGCGCCCGCCGGAATGCCGACAATGGCGAACACCTCGCGCCGGGTCAGCGCGATCCGCGCTTCGGCGAGCGTGGCTGGCCGCGCGGCGACCTTGATCGCCTCGTCGGCGTTCAAAGCCTGAATAATGGTTCTGCTTAGATCGCTTTCGTCCTCATCGACGACGGCGATTGGCACATTGCGGAGCAACTGCCCGACATAGGGTTGAGGATAAAGCGCGCCGTAAAGGATGGGTCCCATCACGATCAGGCCGAACACCCCCCGGTCGCCGAGAACGCGTCGATATTCCGCCGCAAAGGCCTGGGCGACGCTTATGCGCGCGCCGGTTTCCGCTGGCGGCGCCGGCTCCGGGTCGACGGCGGGGCTTCTTGCGACCGCCCGCAGCCGCAACCAGGCCAGTCCAAAAAACCCGGTCGCCAGCCCGCCGAGCGCGATGAAAGGCGTGGAGGAATCGGCGACAGGAACGCCCCGCGCCGCTTGATCGATCAAAATCTGGACATACCAGCGCAAAGGCAGAAAAGCGCCCCATGTCCGGGCGAACCACCCCATTGAAATGATGGGAAAGCCTACTCCCGCGAAACCGAAGGCGGGCGAGCAAACGATTCCGGTGAGGGCCAGGCCAAGCGCAAGGTTTCTGACCAGAAGCTGGAACAACGCCCCAACCGACAGATAGGCGATCACCAGCAGGCAGGCGGCGCTCCCCATCATGATCGGATCGCCACGGAAGGGAATACGGAACACCCCGTGGATGACGCCAATTCCGACGGCCATCATGATCATGAAGACGCCGAAATAAGGCGCCAGCTTGCCGACAAGCGCCGTCAGCGCATTGCCGCCCGCTGCCGCCATCCATTGCTGCAGGCTGCGCGACGCGAATTCCGATCCGACCGCATAGCCTCCGGCTATGGCGACCAAGATGTGGAGCACCGTCGGCATGATCGTCCGCAGCAGGAACTGCACATAATTCAGGGCGGGATTGGTCAGGACATATTGTTCGACGGTCAGCGGCCCGGGACTATAGGCGGCCTGCACGCTCCCCCGAGGCAAAGTCGCCGCCGCGGCCGAGAGCGCCGATTGAATGGCGCTGGAGGCAATATTGCCGGGGGTGAAAAACTGCTTGTTATAGAAAATGACCGTTTGCGGCCGCCTTGCGCCAAAAATGTCGCGTTCCAGATGCTGAGGGATGTAGACCGCGGCCAGCGCTTCGCCCGAACGGATGGCGTGCATCGCGCCGTCAAGATCGAAATAGCGCGACGTCACGTTGACGCCCGGCGCCGAGTCGATCGCCTGAACGAAGGTCATCGACGTCTGCGAGTGGTCCAGATCGACGACAGCCACATGAAGGTGGCGGATAACCGCATTGCTGAAGGTCGCCGCGAGGAGCGTAAAGGCAATAAGAGGAATGCCGACAACCAGAAACAGCGCGGTTTTGTCGCGCCAGATCCAGAAAACCTCCCGGCTTGCTACCGCGAGAAGCCCGGAACGCGACGGAGCAGCCATCACCGCGCCTCCTTCCAATCGACATAGGCGCTCATGCCGGGACGCAGTTCCGCGATGCTGTCGACGGGATAGGCCCTGATCTCGAAGGTTCGCAGATCGAAATCGCCGGTGGCCCGCGTCGCCCGCCATCCAGAATATTCGCCGCGCGTCGCGATGGTCCGCACCGCGACCTTGACCGGCTTGTCGCCGAGAGCCGGAATGCGAACCTGAAACTGGTCGCCGACCTTGAGCCCCTTGATGAGGTCCTCGCGCAAGTCGAAACGCAGCCAGACATCGCCGAGATCGACCAGCGACAGCAGCGGCACGCCCGGCGATACATATTCGCCCAGTTCGGCGCCGATCTGGTAAACCTGCGACGCGATCGGAGCCTTGACGGTCAATTCCGCGACCTGGGCCTTTAGCGCGTCGATCGAGGCTTGCGCCTTGACGACCGCAGCTTTCGCCACGCCGCGTTCTTCGACGGTATATCCGGCCGTCGCTTCGTCAAGGGCGAGCCTGGCCTGATCGGCGCTGCGTTGCGCCACATCGAGCGAGTCCGTCGCCTCGTCGAGCTTCTGGACTGAAGCAAATTCATGCGCCGAAAGCAGTCTGGTGCGGTCATAGTTTTTCTGCGCCAGGGTCACGTTGGCGGCCCCCGAGGCGACAGCGGCTTTGCGCGCCGCGATGACTTCCTTGCGCGTTCCGACCAGGATCCGCGCGAGATCCGCCTCGGCCACCGCCTTGGCGGCCTCGGCCTCTTTCAATTGCGCGACAAGCTGCGGGTTATCGATCTCGACCAGCGTCTGCCCGGCGGCGACCTGGTCTCCGCGTTCAACGGGCCTTTTCGCCACGCGCCCCTCGACGCGCGCCGCGATGTCGATCCGCGTCGCGTCTGCTTCGCCCTGGATCAGCAGGGGTTGCGGCTGAACGACAAACCACAGCGACAGCCCGACGATCGCCGCGACCGTGATCGCGACGATGGCGGCGGCCGCCTTCGGCGCCTTGGGCTGCTGTTGAGGCTGCTGTTGCGTCCCGGCGGCGGAACGAGGTTGGACAGGCTCGTATTCGCCTGCCTCGGGAGGCTGCGCCAACTCAGTCATTCCAACGCCCTCTCGGTGACAGCGTAAACGCGGCGGCTAATCTTGGCTTTGCCACGTATATTTATGCGCAATTCTACGCCGTTGACGGCTTTCGACATTTTTTTTGTCTGGACGCGAAACAATCCTTCGCAACGGTCGCTTTGGCAATTATCGCAAAGGCGTCAGTATTTTAGCTCTCATGTTCGCGCCTTGTCGCGTCCCCTGATCGGGGGATGCCGACCAAAGGCGAAGGTCATTTAGTCTGTTCAGGGGCGTGGTGAGCACATAGCTCATGGTTGCTCTCAGTATAAATACAGAGTTATTCAGTAGTTAGCCGGAAGCCAAATCCGGTCATGGAGGTCCGCGCATGACCCTTCCGCAACAGGCGACCGACAAAGGCCCGGTGGCGCCTCCGAGAAAACGTCCCGATATCGTCATCGTTGGCGGCGGCGCTGGCGGTCTAGAACTGGCCATCGCCGCTGATAATCCGCATTTCGTGCGTCCGCATTTCGTGCTTCATTCGCCGCATTTCGTGCAAAAGACATCATTTGGCGCCTACCGGCGCTCTTGGCGCCTCTCTTCTTGCCTCGCTTAGGCGGCGGTCGGATGTTTTGTTTGGGGAAGAGCCGATAGGCGATTTTCCTGTGACGAAGACTTGGAAAAAAAGTCCGTCAGCTCTGGGAGGAGCCCGCATGATACCCGGCGCATTTGACTATCACCGCCCGGAATCCGTCTCCGAAGCGGTGGCGCTCCTGATCGGTCTTGGCGAGGAGGCGAGGCCATTGGCCGGCGGCCACAGCCTGGTCCCGCTGATGAAGACCCGGCTGGCGTCGCCGGAGCATCTGGTCGACCTGTCGTCGATCGCCAATCTCAAGGGCGTGCGAAGAGAGGGCGACGACGTCGTCATCGGCGCCATGACGACACAACATCAATTGATCGCTTCCGACCTCCTCTGCGAGACGATTCCTCTATTGCGCGAAGTCTCCCTGATGATCGCCGATCCGCAGGTGCGTTATCGGGGAACCTTGGGCGGCAATGTCGCCAATGGCGATCCGGGCAACGACATGCCCGCGGTGATGCAATGTCTTGACGCGCAATTCGAGATCGCCGGCCAAAGCGGCGACCGCCGCGTCGCCGCGCGCGATTTCTATCTCGGCGCGTACACGACGACGCTGGAGCCGGGCGAAATCCTGACCGGCATTCGCATCAAAATTCCGCCCGGCGGCCACGGCTTCGCTTATGTGCTTCGTGACAACGGCTTCGTCATCGGCCTCGCCGAATTGCGCGACGCCTTGATCGTCATGAGCAGCGCCAGCGCGGCTTTCGCCTCGCGGTTTCGCGCCGCTTTGCGCGCCTTGTTTTGCAGCCGGCAATCCGATTGGCGCAAATTCGACGATCTTTTCGACGCCTACTGGCGCGCCAAAAGATCCGCAACCCGCGTTTTCGGCGCGCCGCAAAAAGCGCCGTCGGGACTGAGGTCCGAGCGGTCGAATTTCAAGGCGGCGACGACGCCAAGGCTGAGGATGTCGCGCGCGGTGAAGGTGAAGACGGCGCGACCGGCCAGGGCAAAAGCGAAGGCGCCTCGCGCGCGGAACTGCTGGCGCAGACGGATTTCCGACATCTCACGCGGCCCGAAGATCTCGCCGAGGCGCATGAGTTGGTGGCGCAGCTGGCGCAAAAGATGCGCGCCCGGCTGACCCGGCGGCTGAGGGCGCAAAGGCGGGGCGAAAAACTCGATCTGCGCCGAACGATCCACAAGAGCATCGCCCACGGCGGCATGCCGAGACCGGCGACGTCCCCGAGGACGAGGCCGCGCGCCGCGCCGCCTGCCATCTCGTCGGGCCAGGCGTTTTCGCCAGCGAGGCGCGCACGGGACGCTGCAATCTCCGCGCCTCGGCATTTGGCCTTGTCGGCTTCGAGCCGCAAAACATCCACGCCCTGAATATGATCGACGAGGCGATCACCATCGCCACGCTGCCACTGCATGAGATCGTCGCGCCGGGGCAGGTTTTGGCGACGATCAAGGTCAATCCCTATGCCGTGGCAGAGCCGGTGGTGGCCGCATGGGAAGCTGCGGCGGCGCCTTTTGACGTGGCTGCTTTCCGGCCGCGTCGCGCCGCGTTGATCCAGACGGTTGAACCGGGCCTGAAAGACAGCGTGTTGCAAAAAACCATCCGCGCCACGCGGGAACGTATTGAAGCGCTCGGCGGGGCGCTGGTCGCTGACGCGCAGACCTTGCATGAAGAAATCGCGCTGGCGGAAAAAATCCGGGAACGGCTCTCGGCTGGCGACGATCTCATCCTCGTTTGCGGCGCATGTTCAATCGCCGACCGCGCGGACGTCATCCCCGCCGCCATTCTGCGCGCGGGCGGCGCCGTCGAGCGCTTCGGCATGCCGGTCGATCCGGGCAATTTGCTGTTGATTGGCGCTTGCGGCGGTGTGCCGGTCATCGGCATGCCCGGCTGCGCGCGCACCCCGCAACTCAACGGCTTCGATTATATTCTGCGCCTGATCATGGCCGACCTTCATGTCGGGCGCCAGCAGATCGCATCAATGGGCGTCGGCGGCTTGCTGAACCACTGCGCCTGGCGCCCGCAGTTGCGCGTCGTGGCCTAAGGCCCACCGATCTCTTAAGTCTTTGATTTGAATGGCGCGCCACTCGGGATAAAACTGCGAACACCTATCTCATTGAAATTGCGATATGACTTTTTCGTGGAGTCGCCCGGGAGGAAATCGAACTGAAAGCTGCAACGGCTATAGATGAATCTCTTGTCACGTTCGCCAGTCCGTCACCATCAGACTTGGAACACGTTCGAACTCCCGCCGGTTCAGCGTAACCAAAACTGCGTCACGCCGCCGCGCTTGCGCCGCGATCAGTAGGTCGTAGGGACCGATGGGCGTTCCTTTGCTTTCGAGGAAAGCCCGTATCTCACCTGCCTCACAGGCGTCCGCTTCAACGAATTCGATGATTTCCGTGATTGCGGTCAAAAACGCGTCGATCCGCTCATGATTTCTCACCGGATTCTGGCTCTTTGCGGCGCCGTATCGTAACTCGAATAAGACCGGAACCGGCACAATCAAGGTGCTTCCCGCCGCGATTTCATTCTGAAGTCTGACGTCTATGGCATCGTCGCGGCGATTCATTACCGCGATGATGACGTTGGTGTCGAGAAAAAACATCGGCTGCCTTAATCGAACGAAATCGTGTCATCGGCCGAAATCGGCGCTTCCTCACCAAGTTCGGAAAAAGGCGTGTCGAGATAGGAGTCGAGGCGCGCGCGCCACGCCTTTACGTCGAAGACAGGTTTTTCGAGTGGTTCGAGGATCACCTTGCCCCCAATCCGGCTGACCCGCACTTCATTGCCCTCAAAGCGAAACTCTTTCGGCAACCGCACGGCTTGGCTGCGCCCATGCATGAACAATTTTGCGGTCTGGTGTCTTGGTGCGGCTGACATTTCTGGCCCCCACATGGTATCTATCCCTAATAGATACCATGTGGCAGCGAGAATGGCTAGATCTCTTGCTCCGATGACCAATTTCGATCCAAGCCAATCGCGGTTGATAGAGTTCAGACAGAAAACAAATCTTCGCGCGTAGGCTCGATCCTATACCCTAGCGCCTGATAGCCCTGCCGCCGCTTCGCCGCCATTCGCGCCAATACCGGAACGGATTTGTCTACATAATCATAAATCACGACGTCGCACTTTGACTCATGCAAACGATGCAACCGACCGGCGTACTGAGCGAGAGTCCCCTTCCATGCGACGGGCATGGTCAAGAACAACGTGTCCAGGCGCGCGTCGTCAAAACCTTCGCCCAAATAACGACCGGTCGCCAGGACCACGCGTTCTTCGTCCGGTGGCGCCTGCCGAAGCCGATCCATCGCGGCGCGCCTTTTCTTTGCGGTCTGGCCGCCCCGAAGAACAATGACATTCTTGGCGAAACGTTCGAGCCGACCTGACAAATATTCCAAATGGTCCGTTCGCTCCGTGATCACGACGGGAACCCGGCCATCTTCGAGCGCACAAAGGATGTCATTGAAAATCTGGTCATTCCGTTCTGCATTTCCGCTCAGCGCGCGAAATATTTCCTGGATCGGCGCCGGCGTCGAACTCATTTCGGCTTCCAACCTGAACTTCGTTTCGCGAATGCGAACCAAATGATCGAAGGGCCGTTTTGCAGCCTCGGAGCGGGCGTCGACGCGAAAGCGGATCGGCCCGCATTGCATGGCGATAATCGGATGGCAGCCGTCCTTCCGGGTCACGGTAGCGGAAAGGCCAAGAACATATTTGGCTTTGGCGCGACGCGCCAGGAGTTCGAAACTGACTGCCGAAATGTGATGGCATTCGTCGATCACGAGATGGCCATAGGAGCCGACGATATCGTCCACCTCGCCTTTCCGGACGAGGCTTTGCATCAGCGCGACGTCGATGCGGCCTGTCGGCTTCCGCCGCCCGCCGCCGATCAACCCGATATCGCTCCGCGGAAGATTTGAAAAAGCGCAGAGCCGCTCGACCCATTGGTCCATCAGAAGCTGGCGGTGAACAAGAATCAACGTGTTCACGCCTCGCGTCGCCATTATGGAAATCGCGACGATAGTTTTCCCGAATGCCGTTGTCGCCGCCAGCACTCCCGTGTCATGCGCGAGCAAGGCCTTGGCGGCGGCGTGCTGATCGGGCAGCAACGTTCCGATGAAAGCCATGTCGATCGGAGAGCCTTTGAAACGGACATCTTCGACATCGACCGCCGATCCATGAGATCGAAACAGTTCTTCTGCCGCCTCAAAGCAGCCTCGCGGCAAAGCCACAAATTGCCGGGACAATTCCGCGCGTGAAATGATCCGGGGTTTGTCATGGGTTGAGCGGCGCGCCGCCTGAGCCGCATAAAACTCCGGGTTTTGAAAAGCTGCAATGCGGATGAGACGCGCGACGAAGCTTGAGGGCAAACCATCGCGCGGAATGTAGATTTGGTCGCCAAATGTCAGCTTGACGATCGCGGGCAATGTCCCCACCACATTCGTCGATGGGCGGCGGCGTGAGGGCGGCGCAAGCCAAGGCTCTTCATCATCGTCGACCAGCGGGATTCTGACGCCCAGGATTTTCCCGGCAGCGCTCGCCTCCTCGACCAGGCGTTCGACCGCTGGTCGGGAGATGGGAGCGATCTGGCCAAGGAAATCCCACTGGTCAGGATGGGGCAAAAACGCGTCGTCGACGAATACGCTATTCCCGCTCCGACGCGACAAACCTTGAAGCGGCAGAGCGATGAGATTCCCAAAGCCGCCAGCGGGCAAGACATCCTGGCTGGGAAAAAGGCGGTCATAAGATTTAAACCCGATGTCGGGCGCGTCTTCCATCGTCTCCGTGATCAGAAAGGAACCAAGGCGGCGCGCCAAGGCCGCAGGTGTCGACTGACCGAAGAATATCCACGCATGCGCGCCTTCGCCGGAACGCGATCGCTCCACCGCGACAGAAACGCCATGCCGCCGACATGTCCTCGCGAAAGCCGCAACGTCGCCTCGCCAATCCTCATCATCGAAATCCGCCGCCAAAAACCAGCAGCTGTCGTCGGGCAGCAATGGATAAATACCCATCACGAAGGCGGCGCCGTCCGGTTTGATGCCGCGCAAGTGGCGGGCGATCATTTCATCGCAGACAGGCACAAAGGCCTGATGCGGACAGTCAGAACATTTGATGCGGGGTTTGCCGCAAAGGCCTTCGCGCCATTCATTCGCACAGACCGGGGAATAGCCTGATCGTCCTGATTTGACATTTTCCCAACGCGCCGGAAACACGTCGTAGCGCCCTCGAAACAATCGACGGAAGAGCGCTATTTTTTGTGCGTTCGATAGCGTTTCGTCGCCGACCCGAGGACGTTGGGAAAGATTTTCACTAATGAGCGAAATTTGAGCGCTCTCGCTCTCCATCAAGCCCGCGATTTCTGCTGCCAGCTGTTCGCGCCGCCGGTCGAGATCGGTGAGCTTCGCCCTTAACTCCTCCAGTCTCGCTTTTTCTCCGCTCATCTTCGCCTCGGCGCCGCAGCGGTCGGTGAGGTCATGAGTTCGATCAAGCGCCGCTTTGGGCGATCGACGTTGAGAGGTTGGCCTTCGAATTCGGCGCGCCGCCTGCCGGTTCATCGGCGCGAGAAAGGCTCGGCTCGTTTTTTCTGATTGAAACCAGAATCCGCGTTGTCGCCGCAAGGAGCGGCTCAATATCACCGACGTCCACGGGAACGCCATCTGGACGAACGGCGTCCAAAATGGTCAGCGCCTCCGGCGGCAATGCGGCCAGTTCGACAAGACGTTGAATTTCCGCATCAGAGCCGGCGTCCGACGAGGAGGCGCCATGAATGGAATTCAGAGCCATGGCCATGCTTCTTATGGATTTGGCCAAGATTGGGCGCGCTTCCTCACGGAAGCCGCCCGCCGCCAGCACTTTCGCCATCCTCAACGTACGATCGGCTTCCGCCATTGCGGCGATCCCTTTCCGGTCGTCGTGTCCTCCAAGGGCTTCGTCGACAGGTAAAGAAGATGAGCGATGCAAGGTCCGAGCCTCGTGCGTGAACCGCAGCAATCCCGTCGCGGTGAGCCTTCGCATGGCAAGCCAGGCCGCCTTGTCGAGGAATTCGACTTTAACACCCCCGTTCGTCTGTTGAATTTCGGCGGCAAGCGCCTGCTGGTCAAGATCGAGCACTGCCAGAAGGTTGATGCGCCCTTCGCCGTCGTTGCGAGCCTCGATCAGCAAAACCCTGTCGCCAAGGCGCTGTAAAATCTCAGCGACGAAAGTCTCTTCAGGAGACAGCAAACGAGGAACCGCGCGCGCCGGCGCGTCCATCATGGCCTGCATTCGCTCGATAAAGGCCCCACGGCCTGAAGGCATCTTGAGGGCGGCCAGATCTCCATCGCCGTCAAGAACGCCATCGGCAAGCGCCTGTTTCTGTCCGAGCAGATGCAGAATCGAGTGTTCGATGCTGCCTTCCGTCACCAGATTTATGACGGAGACCGAGCGCGACTGGTTCTTGCGCCAGGCGCGGGCGATGCGCTGTTCCAGTTTGGCTGGATTCCAGGGCAGATCTATATTGACGACCGCGCTCGCGACCTGAAGATTAAGGCCGACGCTGCCGCTATCGGTCGAAAGGAACAGGCGGCAATTGGGATCCTGTTTAAATCGGTTGATTTCGGCGCGGCGGCGAATCTGCGGCAGGGACCCGGTATGCCAAGCCGTTTCAAAACCCATTTCGCTCGTCAGTTCGCGCACCATCGACAGCATGCGCTCCCATTCGGAAAAGATGATGACCTTGCGGCCGTCTTCAGCGAGCAGATCCTCCAGAATGCCTTCCAGTTCCTCCAGTTTGGGGCTGACTCGGCAAGTGGGGTCGATAATCGCGGGCGTGTCGCAGGTCATGCGCATACAGGCAAGCAGCATTTGCAGGCGCTCAAACTCCTGCTGTCGCAAGGGGCGCCTTTGCGCCTGGGCAATCAGTTGCGCCGCCGGCATCCGATAATCTTCGTAGCGGGCCTTCTGTTCGTCCGCCATCGGAACGAAGTAATTCTTGATGGTGCGTCCGGGCAGCTCCTTTTCGACGTCCGCCTTACGCCGTCGCAACATCACGGGACTGACACGCTCGCGCAGCTCCGCCAGGTTTTGATAATCTATCGGGCGGCCGCGTTCGTCGGGTTGATAGAAATCGCGATTGAAACGGAACAGCGGTCCCAGGATGGCCGGATCGAGATATTGAACGATGGAATAAAGCTCGTCGATGCGATTTTCGACGGGCGTTCCCGTCAAGACGAAAGTATGCGGGGCGCGCAAGGATTTGACGCGGCGCGCCGTCTTGGTCTGCCAGTTCTTGATGCGCTGCGCCTCGTCGAGCACGACGATGTCCGGCTTGAGGATCGCGTTGATGTCGTCCGCGTCGCTCATCACCTGTTCGTAATTGACGATGGTGTAGAAAGCCGGTTCCCGAAGGGCCGCGAGCCGTTGCGGGCGCGGACCATAGACCAGACGGGTCGATCTTTGGCTGAACCGGGCGATTTGCTCTTCCCATTCGGCTTTGAGCGACGCCGGGCAGACAACAAGAACCCGCTCGATTCCTTTTCGCCGGGCCAGGAGTTCGCAAGCGGCTATGGCCTGTATGGTCTTGCCCAGCCCCATGTCGTCGGCCAGAAGCGCCCGCTCTCCGAAGGCGAGATGCATCGCGCCGAGACGCTGATAGGGCAGCAATGGCGCCGCGAGCACATCTATGGCGGCGCGGCCGGCGGCGACATCGGCTTCAAAGGCGGCGCGCGCCGCCAGGCGTTCACGCTGGCTCCTCGCGCGTTCAATCCAGGGGCCGAAATGCCGGGAAACGTTCAGCGCCGAAACGACCGCCTCCGGCGCATGCGACCATTGAACCAGCAATTCCGCGAAACGCTCCGGGTCTGACGTCAGCTCTCCATCTTCCTGGAGCCAGGGCCGCAGCCAATCGCGGACGCGGACGAGAGATGCATCGTCGGCTTGGGAAGCCCAAGCAATGGAAGGCTTTGGCTTCCCGCGCAGATCGAGATAAACTTCCGTCTTCGCGCTTCCTGTCTTTGCCGCGGCGCGAAAAGCGCGTCCTTTCCGGTGCTGGATCGCGGCGAGAACCCCCTCGATATGCTTGCAGGTTCCAAGGCCGTTCACCTGATAGTCGATGCAACCGCAGGAATTCCTCAATTTTCCGAACTTGACGTCAAGGCTGTGGATTTCGACCTCGTAGGTGCCGCCGCTCGCCGAGCGCGCGCGGAACAACCCAAAAAAGCCCTGATTCTTGTCGCCAGGTGCGACATTGAGAATCTCGGTTCGGCCGCGCCACCGGCGCAGGGCGATCTCGTCTTCGTCGCTCGTCTTCCATCCCTGAACAGGCGCGCGTTCGAGCACGGATTTGGCTTTGCGGACTTCGGGCGCCTTTCGGCGTTTTTTTGGGGAGGCTTTTTTTTCGTCACGGCGACCCTGTTCTTGACAACCGCGCTATTCCGCATCTGTGATCCTTGGCTACTTGATATTCAGCACAACTTCCACCAACGGACTGGAAATAGCCACAGGTTGCTATCGACGGAAGATGCCGGGTCAAACTTCTCACGACTTTGATCCCAGTGAAACTCGGAGGCAAGCCTATTAATAGGCGTTAGTTCACGCCACCCTCCGGGGCATGAATTTCCTGGATTTGAACCTGCCGGAGATGTGCCACTTTGCTGATTCTCTGCCGATTGGCTCGCGGCCGGCCCCTCGCCAGAGAAAAAAAGGCAATTAATTGAGCCAAAGGAGGGCGGCCAGCTCAACGCCGGACATTCCAACCGAGGGGTGTTCGCAGACAATTTGATCAAATGGCGCGCCCGAAAGGATTCGAACCTCTGACCCCTAGATTCGTAGTCTAGTGCTCTATCCAGCTGAGCTACGGGCGCGTGCCGAGTCGCGCCGGCAAAGCGCCGCGACGGAGGCGCTGTTTAGCCGCTCCCGACTTCCTTGGCAATAGCCAGGCGCCATTAAAATCGCGACCGTCGATTTTTTCCACCCGCCCGCGGCAAATGGGGATTCACCTCCCCGTCGCGTTGACTTTTCGTCCTTGCTGCCTCTATAAGGCCGCTCGCGATTTCGGCTTCGCGCCGGCGTCGTTTTTCGCCTATGGCGGAAGGCCAACGACGAAGCGTGAACCCTGAACACTTAAAAAGCGCGTCCAGAAATTCTGTCGACGCGCCAGACAAACCGGAGCAGTACCGTGAAGCGGACCTATCAACCTTCCAAAATCGTGCGCAAGCGCCGCCACGGCTTTCGCTCGCGCATGGCCACCGTCGGCGGCCGCAAGGTCATCGCCGCCCGCCGCGCGCGCGGCCGCAAGCGCCTTTCGGCTTGATGCCGAGGCGCCGGAGGTCAAGCTTCTGGCGCGCCCGGCCCTTGCCATGACCCGTCCCGGCGACGGCGAAATCTCGTCCGCAAGCGAGGCTCAGGCAGCGCTGCGTTCGGTCGCGCGGCCAAATGCCGCGCGCCTGAAAAAACGCGCCGACTTTCTCGCCGCCGCCAAGGGGCGCCGCGAGCACCAGCGCTGTTTCGTGCTGCAAGCCCGGCCTCAGGCGGAAGCGCAAGACCACCCGATGAGCATGGACGCGCCGCGCTTCGGCTTCACGGTCACCAAAAAGGTCGGCAATTCCGTCATCCGCAACCGCATTCGCCGCCGCCTGCGCGAAGCGGTCCGGCTGACGGATTTTTCACTGCCCAAGTCAGGTCATGATTACGTCTTGATCGGCCGCATAGAAGCGCTGACCGCGCCCTTCGAAGACATGCGCGGCGAAATTTCTCGCGCCTTGACCAAAATTCATCAGTCCAGAGTCCGCCAAACCAAAACTCACCAGACCGGCCCCGATGGCCGGCCTCCCGCCGTTCCGGCCGTCGACCGCAAGCAAGACCATTGAACATGCAGCAGGATTCCAAGAACCTCATCCTCGCCATGGCCCTTTCGCTGGTGGTCATCGTCGGCTGGAACCATTTTTTTGGCGCGCCAAAGAACCAGCCGTTGCGGCAGACCCAAAGCCAAACTGAACAGCTCAATCCTGCCAGCCAGTCCACGGGCAATCCCGCCGAGCAAGCCGCCGCGGGCCAATCTGGCGCCGCTGGCCAACCCGGCGGAAGCCCGCTCGCGCCGCCGACGCAGATCAACCGCGCCGACGCTCTGGCCGAGAGCCCGCGGATCGTCGTCGACACCAAGAGCCTGTTCGGCACCATCGCGCTCAAGGGCGCCCGGCTCGACGACATCGCGCTCAAGAATTATCGCGAGACCACCGACCCCAAGAGCCCGAATATCGTGCTGCTGTCGCCGTCGGGCGCGCCGGACGCCTATTTCATCGACCTGAACTATATCGCGCCGCAGGGCGTGACGCTCGACCTGCCCAAGTCCGATACGCTGTGGAAGGCCGATGGCCAGAGGCTGACCGAGACGACGCCCGTCACCCTGACCTATGACAATGGCAAAGGTCTGGTGTTCAAGCGCAAGATCTCGGTCGACGATTCCTACATGTTCACGGTCGCCGACACGGTCGAGAACAAGGGCAAGGAGCCGGTCACGCTGTTTCCCGACGCGTCGAGCACACGGCAGGGCCTGCCGAAGACCTCGGGCTACGCCGTGCTGCATGAGGGCTTCATCGGCGTGATCGGAGCCGACCAGCCCTCGAGCGAGATGACCTATCCGGCCATCGCGAAGGAGCCCGGCAATTCCAAGGTGCTGCCCGCCGATAAATTCGCCCAGGGCGGCTGGCTCGGCTTTACCGACAAATATTGGGCCACGGCGATCATTCCCGACCAGACCGAGAGCTACAAGGGCTGGTTCCGCGAATTCCCCGGCCTCCAGCCGCAATATCAGGCCGATGTCTTCGCCGAGGCCAAGACCATCGCCCCCGGCGCCAGTCTCGACATGAGCACCCGCGTTTTCGCCGGTGCGAAAGAGTCGAAGGTGCTGGAGCACTACCAAAACGATCTCGGCGTCAAGAAATTCGACATGCTGATCGACTGGGGCTGGTTCCATTTCATCACGCGGCCGATGTTCTGGCTGCTGGAGGAAATCTACAAGCTGGTCGGCAATTTCGGCGTGTCCATCGTGATCACGACCCTGATCGTCAAGGGACTTTTCTTTCCGCTGGCCAACAAGTCCTACCTGTCCATGGCCAAGATGAAAGAGTTGCAGCCCAGGCTCAAGGCGCTGCAGGAGAAATATCCCGACGATAAGGCCCGCCAGCAGCAGGAAGTGATGGAGCTTTACAAGCGGGAGAAGATCAATCCCGTCTCCGGCTGCCTGCCCGTGGTCCTGCAAATTCCGGTGTTCTTCTCGCTCTACAAGGTGCTGTTCGTCGCCATCGAAATGCGGCAGGCGCCGTTCTTCGGCTGGATCAAGGATCTGGCCGCGCCCGATCCGACCAATGTCTTCACCCTGTTCGGGCTGCTGCCGATCGATCCGACCCAGTTGCCGGTCTTTGGCCACTTCCTGCATCTCGGCGTGTGGCCGCTCGTCATGGGCGTGTCCATGTGGGTGCAGATGAAGATGAACCCCGAGCCCGCCGATCCGGTGCAGAAGACCATGTTCGCCTGGATGCCGGTGATCTTCACCTTCATGCTGGGCTCCTTCCCGGCCGGCCTGGTGATCTATTGGACCTGGAACAATTTCCTGTCGGTGCTGCAACAATCCCTGATCATGAAAAAGGCGGGCGTGAAAATCGAATTGTTCGACAATCTGCGCAAGGTGTTTTCGCGCAAGGCGGCGTGAGGGATAGGGGCCGGGTCTCAGCCGCAATGCCGATTCTGCCCGGGACAGTCGATGAACTGCGACATCGAAGCTAATCCCCCCGCCCCTCACCCCTGCCCTCTCCCCGAAACGGAGAGAGGGCGTAAAAGGCACAGCCTATGACCGACGCCGATCAGGAACTCGATTTCGCTGAAATCGGACGCAAGCTTTTCGCCCAAAACTGCGATTTCATCTGGGC
>Ga0302320_10010526_pt1 | contig 19703 bp, 21 predicted proteins | sample Bog_T0_3_FD_202130 | JGI IMG/M metagenome (GOLD analysis project Ga0302320, IMG submission 202130) | Peat permafrost microbial communities from Stordalen Mire near Abisko, Sweden - Bog_T0_3 | ecosystem: Environmental > Terrestrial > Soil > Wetlands > Peat | place: Sweden: Abisko, Stordalen Mire... | reverse complement strand
TTGAGCTCGCCAATGGCAGCGGCCGCGGCGGCGCGCTCCGAAAGCAGGCGGACGAGCTGGTCGTCCAGTTGATCGATCTTGTTACGCAGTTGCTGAATGTCCATGTTGCCTCGTGCTCTGCGGTCCGTCTGCGGTCCGCTGCGGAGTTGCGCGCCGGGCTCATCGCCTTCAGCCACGCGGAGTTCTGTCCCTGTAGATGATACGTGTTTAGGAGGATTTTCATGCGGAATGCGCCTCCGCGACGTCAACACCCGCGCGCAGGCTGCGCACAAACTCGCCGACGGCCCTCGGTGCGTCCGTTGCCGGAGTCTTCTCCACCAGCGCTACAATCGCCGAGCCCACCACCGCCGCATCGGCAAACTCCGCCACCGCTCGCACATGCTCCGGCGTGGAGATGCCGAAACCCAGTGCAATCGGCAGCTTCGTAAACTGCTTCAGCCGCTTCACCAGCGCCTCAGCATCGCTCGCCAGCTCGGTCTGCGTCCCGGTGATGCCCACGCGCGAGATCGCATAGACAAACCCCTGCGAGTTCTCGGCGATGGCCTTCAGCCGATCGTCGGGCGAGGTCGGCGCGGCCAAAAAGACCGGCGCTAGCCCGTGCTCATGCATCATGCGCAGATACTCCTCCGCCTCTTCGACGATCATGTCGGTCAGCAGCACGCCGTCCGCTCCAGCATCCTTCGCGGCCTTGGCAAACGCTTCCATCCCAAAGTGCACCACTGGATTGAGGTAGCTAAAGAGAATCAGTCCGGCATCGGGCCGCGCCGCGCGAATCTCTTTGCTGATGCCCAGCACATCGGTGAGTCGCGTTCCCTTCGCCACCGCGCGCTCACTCGCCCGCTGAATCACCGGCCCATCCGCCAGCGGATCGCTGAACGGCACACCCAGCTCGATCACATCCGCGCCGTTGTCGATGGCAGCAATCGCCATCGCCTGCGTCGTCGCGAGGTCGGGATCGCCCGCTGTGAGGTAGACAACGAGACCGGGTTTGTTGGCGAACACGATCACAGCTTTAGCTCCCTGGTGAGGATGCCAATATCCTTATCCCCACGCCCGCTCACGTTGACGATCATGATCTTGTCCTTACCCATCTTCGGTGCGAGCTTCAACGCCTCGGCCATGGCATGCGCGGACTCCAGCGCGGGAATAATCCCTTCCGTGCGCGACAGCACTTTGGTTGCTTCCAACGCCTCATCATCGGTCGCGCTGGTGTACGTCGCGCGCCCCGAGTCATGCAGCATGGCGTGCTCCGGCCCGACGCTCGCGTAGTCCAGCCCCGCGCTTACGCTGTGCGTTGAGGCAATCTGCCCGGCGTCGTTCTGCAAGACGTAGCTGTAGGTCCCCTGCAGCACGCCCGGCGTTCCGCCCGCAAAGCGCGCCGCGTGCTCGCCCAGCGCCGAGCCGCGGCCGCCGGCCTCCACGCCGATCAGCGCGACGTTCTTGTCCTCAATGAACTCGTAAAACGCCCCAATCGCATTCGAACCGCCGCCCACGCACGCGACGATCGCATCCGGCAGCCGGCCCTCGTGCTGCAGGATCTGGCGCTTCATCTCCTTGGAGATCACGCGATGGAAGTCGCGCACCATGGTTGGGTACGGATGCGAGCCGAGCGCCGAGCCGAGGATGTAAAACGTCGTCCGCACGTTCGTGACCCAGTCGCGCATCGCTTCATTGATGGCGTCCTTCAGCGTGGCCGAGCCCGACGCCACACCACGCACCTCCGCGCCCAGCAGTCTCATGCGGAAGACGTTCAGCTCCTGCCGCCGCATGTCTTCCTCGCCCATGTAGACCACGCACTCCAGGCCGAAGAGCGCGCAGACCGTCGCTGTGGCCACGCCGTGCTGGCCCGCGCCGGTCTCCGCGATGATGCGTTGCTTGCCCATGCGCCGCGCCAGCATCGCCTGTGCCAGCGCGTTGTTGATCTTGTGCGCTCCGGTGTGGAGCAGGTCTTCGCGCTTCAAGTAGATCTTCGCGCCGCCCAACGTCTGCGTCAGGCGCTTCGCAAAGTAGAGCGGCGTCGGCCGCCCGGCGTAGTCCTTCAGCAGGGCATCCAGCTCTGCGTGGAACGCGGGGTCGACCTGCGCCTCAGCGTAGGCTGCATCCAGCTCCAGCAGCGCAGCCATTAACGTTTCGGGTACGTAGCGTCCGCCATAGGCGCCGAAGCGTCCAGGCACGCTTCCGGTCTCGGTCGTCTCATGGGTGACGGTCTCTGTAGCGCTCATAATCGAAGGTCCTTCAAGAAATCAATCTGTCTGTCTGAATCTGTCTGGCCATGCAAAAGCCGCAACCTTTGGGGTCGCGGCTCGGGGGAAGTGCTTGAGAATCGCCTGGAAAACGCTGGTTCCGCGCGATGCTACTCCACCGATGCCGCTGCCGGGGGCCAGTAGCGGTAGGAGGGAGTAAATCGCGGGCTGAAGACCATGTCCATCACCCACAACCTTACACCCGCCCGCCGTCGGGCCGCAAGCACTGCTGCCGCGCCACCCCTGCGCCCCGCGCACGGGATGAGTTTTTTGAATCCGTGGGAAGGGCCGGGGCGTCGTATCTATGAAAGCGAGGTTCACCCTCCATGAAGAGCTCAAATTCGTTCCGCATGCTGCTCGCCGTTGCCGTGCTTTCGATCCCCGTTGCCGCGTTCGCGCATCCTGTGCAGCAGGAGCGCAGCCACACTCCAACTGTGCATGACCGCACACCACAGCCCCACAACCGCTCCATCAGCGTGCACCAGGGCCGCTAAGCTCGCTCTTACTCCAGACGCCACACCGTTCCGTCAAAGTCCGCGATCACGCTCTGCGTGTTCTGTACCTTGTGCGCCTCATCAAAGGCCAGGAAGTTCTCCATCACCTGACGGGCGGTCCACCGCGGATGCAAGATGATCTGGCGCACCGCCTGGATGAAGTGGCCGTGGGTGAACAGCATCACCACAGCGCTTGACGGCTGAGCTTGTAACTGCAACAAGACCGTCCGTGCCCTTTGTAGCAGGTCAGAGAAGGTCTCCGCGCCGTCGCCCTGCCGGTAGGCGGGATCGGCGTTGCCCCAGAAACTGGCGCGCCTCTCCGGGTAGTCCGCCGGGTCGCTGTTGCTCCAGAATGCCGGGTCCCAGTAGGTGAACTCGTGGATATCCCAAGTCTCAACGGGAACATCCGCAAAGCGCTCGATGGTGGGCTGCGCCGTCTGCTGAGCACGCCGGTAGGGCGAGACCACTATCAGATCCGGCCTGAACTGCCACTGCGCGGCTAACTCGGCGCTCTGCTGCTCGCCCAGCTCCGTCAGCGGAATGGTCGCGAAACCGGGGCTGAAGATGCCGACGTTCGCTGTGCTCAGACCGTGGCGCACAAAGATCGCTCGCATCGTCTAGACACGCTCCGCGCTGCGGGCTGCCGTGATGAACTGCCGCAGGCGCTCCGGGTCTTTGCGCCCCGGCGTTGACTCCACTCCACTGGCTACATCCACGCCCCACGGGCGAAAGGTGCGGATCGCTTCACGAACATTGTCCGCACGGAGCCCGCCGGCGATGATGAGCTTAGGAGCATCCTTAGGCTCGGCATAGGCGCCCGCTACAATCTCGCGCGCCTCCGCCCAGTCGAACCGTACCCCCAGCCCACCCGATCCGCCGTTCTTCGCCGCGTCCAGCAACACCGCCCATATCGCCGGATGAGCTACGGCCTCTTTCAAACGCCGCTCAAACTCCTCTCGCGCGCGCACAGGATCTTCGCTCTCCGTCTCGAATCCGACAACTTGCAGCAGCTTGACCCTTCCCCTGGTCCGATCGAGAATCCCTTCGATCTCCCAATCAACGAACTCCCCGTGAAGTTGCACCGCCGTCAATCCTGACACTGTCAATGCCTCATCGAGCGTCTCATCATCACCGGGCGCAAACACTCCCACCTTCTCCACACCATCGGGCAGATGGCGCGTCATCTCCGCCACCTCTTCCGGGGTCACCTGCCGCTTGCTGGGGGCAAATACGAAGCCCACGGCATCCGCGCCGAGCTCCGTGGCAAGGCGCGCGTCTTCGAGGTTCGTATTGGCGCAGATCTTGATGAACATGATTGGCCCGGTCAGCTCGCTGATCCGCTCAGCAATTCCTTCAATGCTTCGCCCGGATTCGGCTGCCGCATCAGCGACTCGCCGATCAGAAACGCATCGTACCCAACCTTACGCAGCCGCTGGATATCCGCTGCTGTGTGGATGCCGCTCTCCGCCACCTTCACCGCAGAGGCAGGCAGCAGCGACGCGAGTTCGCATGCGCGGTCGAGAGATACCTCAAACGTGCGCAGGTCGCGGCTGTTCACGCCGACGCACTCACACTCCAGCGCCAGCGCGCGCTCCAGCTCGGCCGCATCATGCACCTCGCACAGCACATCGAGCCCCTGTACCAGCGCTGCATCCCACAGTCGGCGCAACTCGGCATCGCTGAGCGCGGCGACGATCAGCAGGATGGCGTCTGCCGCATTCGCCCGCGCCTCCAACACCTGAAACTCGTCCACGATAAAGTCCTTGCGCAGGCATGGGATCGTCACCGCCACACTCGCCCGGCGCAGATTTTCCAGCGACCCCTGAAAGAACCTCTCGTCGGTCAGCACGCTCAGCACCGCCGCGCCGCCGGTCTCCATCTGCCGCGCCAGTGCTGCAGCATCAAAGTCCGCGCGAATCAGCCCCTTCGACGGCGATGCCTTCTTCAACTCCGCAATCACCGCAACGCCGCCCCCGGCCTTCTCGCGCAGCGCCCGCGCAAACCCCCGCGGCGTATGCGCCTCCGCCGACCGCTCCAGCAGGCGCATGTCTGCACGAGCCTTGCGCTCCGCGACGATATTGCGCGTATGCGCGAGGATCTCGGGCAGGTACATTGTGCGTTCAGTGATTGCAGCCATCGCTTTCCATGCTACGGCAGGCGGCTAGGCTTTGCCCGCCAACTGCCGCAACACGTACTGCAGAATCCCGCCGTGCTGGTAGTACAGGATCTCCTGCGGTGTATCGATGCGCACCAGCACGTTGAAGCCTGTTGTCTTGCCCGCATCGTTCTCCGCAATCACCGCCAGCGTCCTTCCGCCCGCGAACTTCGAGTCGAGAATCTTCTTCAGTCCCTCGATCTTGAAGATCTCCTCGCCGGTCAGCCCCAGTGACTCCACGTTCTCGCCCGGCTCAAACTGCAGCGGCAGAATCCCCATGCCCACAAGGTTGCTGCGATGGATGCGCTCATAGCTCTCCGCAATTACAAACCGAATCCCCAGCAGCTTCGGCCCCTTCGCCGCCCAGTCGCGCGAGCTGCCAGAGCCATACTCCTTGCCCGCCAGAATCCCCAGCGGAACACCGCGCTTGGCATATTCCACGCTGGCATCATAGATCGACATGCCGTCGCCTTCCGGCAGCAGGCGCGTCACGCCGCCCTCGGTCCCCGGCGCGAGCTTGTTGCGCAGGCGAACATTCGCGAACGTCCCGCGCACCATCACCTCGTGGTTACCGCGGCGGCTGCCATAGCTGTTGAAGTCGCTCGGCTTCACGCCGTGCTCGGTCAGGTACTTGCCCGCCGGTCCGTTCAGCTTGATCGACCCCGCCGGCGAGATGTGGTCGGTGGTCACCGAATCGCCCAAGACCGCCAGCACACGCGCCTCCTTAATGTCGGAGACCTCTGCGGGCGTCGCGGGCATCCCGTCGAAGTACGGGGCCTTGCGGATGTAGGTGGAGTCCGGCTCCCAGCCATACGTCTCGCCCACCGGAAATTTCAGGCCCTTCCAGTTGACGTCGCCGTCGGTCACCGTCGCATACTGCGTGCGGAACATCGTGGAGTCGATGCAGCCCGCCACCGTCTCCGCGACCTCCTTCTGGCTCGGCCAGATATCTTTCAAGTAGACCGGCTTGCCGTCCTTGCCCTTACCCAGCGCGTCCTTCTGAAAGTCATGCGAGATATGCCCCGCCAGCGCGTAGGCCACTACCAGCGGCGGCGACATCAGGTAGTTCGCGCGCACCTCCGGCGAGATGCGGCCCTCAAAGTTGCGGTTGCCGCTCAGCACGCTCACCGCCACCAGACCATGCTCTTCGATTGCCTTGGACACGTCCGTGGGCAGCGGCCCGGAGTTGCCAATGCACGTCGTGCAACCGTAGCCCACCGTCTGGAAGCGCAGCGCGTCCAGGTACCTGGTCAGCCCAGCGCGATTGTAGTAGTCGGTCACCACGCGCGAGCCCGGCGCCAGGGACGTCTTCACCCACGGTGGCGTACGCAGCCCTGCCTCCACAGCCTTCTTCGCCAACAGCCCCGCCGCAACCATCACATACGGATTTGACGTGTTCGTACAACTCGTAATCGCCGCAATCACAATCGAGCCATCGCTCAGATACTTGTCCGGGTTCACGCCGAAGCGCGACTCCACGGCATGCATCAGCTCCTGCTGCGTGGTCTCGGCAGCCTCGGCCACGCCCACACTGCTCTCCAGATTGCCGCCCGCGGACTCGTGGCCGCCCTCGCCCTCCCAACGCACCATCTGCCGCGCCACACCCTTATTCGCGTTCGGCCCCTGTAACTCAGGCAGCTTCGCCGCAAAGCTCTTCGGCGTCTCGGAGAGCAGCACGCGGTCCTGCGGCCGCTTCGGCCCGGCCACGCTCGGCTCGACCGTATTCAAGTCCAACGACAATGTTGAGCTGTACTCCGCCTCCGGCGCGTCGGGCGAGTGAAAGAGCCCCTGCGCGCGGAAGTACGCCTCGGTCAGCTCGATGTGCTCCTCGCTGCGTCCGGTCAGGCGCAGATACTTCAGCGTCTCGGCGTCCACCGGGAAGATGCCGCAGGTCGCGCCATACTCTGGCGCCATGTTGGCGATGGTCGCCCGGTCGGCCAGCGGCAGCTCGCCCACGCCCGGCCCGTAGAACTCCACAAACTTGCCCACCACGCCGTGCTTGCGCAGCATCTCGGTCACGGTCAGCACCAGGTCGGTCGCAGTGGTGCCTTCCTTCAACTTCCCCGAAAGTCGGAAGCCCACCACCTGCGGCACCAGCATGCTCACCGGTTGGCCCAGCATGGCGGCCTCGGCCTCAATGCCGCCCACGCCCCAGCCCAGTACGCCCAACCCGTTGATCATCGTGGTGTGGCTGTCGGTGCCCACCAGCGTGTCGGGGTAAGCCGTCACGCTGCCATCCGCCTCGGTCTTCGTAAAGACCACGCGCGCCAGGTACTCCAGGTTCACCTGGTGACAGATGCCCATCCCCGGCGGCACCGCGGAGAAGTTACGGAACGCGGTCTGCCCCCACTTCAGGAACGCGTAGCGCTCGCGGTTGCGGCTGAACTCCAGCGCGGCGTTCAGGTCGTAGGCGTTGGCGCTGCCGTACTCGTCCACCTGGACGCTGTGGTCGATCACCAGCTCCGCCGGCACCAGCGGATTGATCTTCGCGATCTGCTCCGCGCCGCCGCCCAGCGCCTTCATCGCGTCGCGCATCGCGGCAAGATCCACAATCGCCGGCACACCGGTAAAGTCCTGCATCAGCACCCGCGCGGGCATATAGGCGATCTCACGGCTGGGCTCGGCCTTCGCGTCCCACGCGGCAAGAAACTTGATGTCGTCGGCGGTAACGGTCTTGCCGTCCTCGCAGCGCAGCAGGTTTTCCAGCAGTATCCTCAGAGCGTAGGGCAGCCGCGTCAGGTTCACGCCTTGCAGCGCGCTGAGCTTGTAATAGTGGACCTTTTTCTTGCCACTCTCAAGTGTGGCAGCGGCGTGGAAGCTGTTCGGATTTACGGTGTTCGGCATGGCGTATCGTCTCCTTGGGGTTGGGAGCTGGGGGCGTCCGCTGCGGGGCGGCGCAGAGGCGCGCGCGGCAGCAAAGTTCTTGTAACAGATAGGAGGCAGGACGGGCTCTAGCGCCCGCGGTCGTGGCGGCCACGACGAAAGCGCCTGAAGCCGGGGGCGAGCGGCTCGCGAAGGAAACTCGGCGACAGAATACGGCGCAGCATAGGCCAATTTTACTCCCTGCGGAAATTTCTTTCAGCAGGCCAGCCAACCTTTTCCGGCTCCTAAATACTCCCGCTTCCCACTCCGAAACAGCTTCCAAACCTCTGCGTGCATCTCATGGAGGTGTGGTCCTGACGACCGTAAGTCATTTCCGCCCCGGGGAGTTTGCAGGCACCATGACCAGTTCAAGACCCAAGCCAAGAACACAAGACTATCTATCCATTCGAGATAATCGCTCACCGAATGCTCTCTGGCCGCGTGCCCTGGTGCTATGCTGCCTCGCCTTTGTACTGATGCTCTTCTTCGTCGGCTGCAAGCACGGCAGCCAGGCCCCCACCGTCAACGGCGACGGCGGCATCGATCCCGCCGCGGCTAACATGGCCCCCGCCGGCAGCAACGGCCGGCCCACCCAGGTGCTGGGGCAGAGCTCCTCCTACACGCCGCAGCAACAGAGCGAGAGCTATCAGCAGGCGCCGGCGCCCATCGAACGCAGCAGCGAAAACACGGACTACAGCTACAACAACACCAGCTATGACAACACCGCCGAGGCCGCCGGGGAGCAGGCCCTCGACGAAACCGACCAACCTCCGCCACCCTTGCCGGAGTACGATCAGCCGCCCGCCCCCGAACCCGACTACCTCTGGACTCCCGGCTACTGGGCCTGGAGCCCCGGCGGCTACTACTGGGTCCCTGGCGTGTGGTGCCCGCCGCCGTACTATGGGGCTCTCTGGACCCCGCCCTACTGGGGCTACTATGGCGGCCACTACCGCTTGCATCGCGGCTACTGGGGGCCGCATGTCGGCTTCTACGGCGGCATTGACTACGGCTTTGGCTACATTGGCATCGGCTACTTCGGCGGCTACTGGCGCGGCCGTGACTTCTACTACAACCGCCAGGTCAACAACATCGGCCACATCAACAACACCTACGTCTACGACCGCCCGGTGGTCTACAACAACGTCCACTACTCAGCGCGGCCGGAGAACCGCACCAGCTATAACGGCCCGCACGGCGTCAACGTAGCGCCGCGTCCCACGGAGCTGGCCGCGATGCACGAGACCCACGACCGCCCGGTCGCCGCCCAGAACCAGCTGCGGCAGCAGGCCGCCGGCAACCAGCAGCAGTTCTACAACCAGAACCACGGACGGCCCGCCCAGATTGCCTTTGAGCGCCCCACCGGAGGCCCCGTCCGCATCGCCGAACCCTCCGCTGCCATCGCCGCCGAGAAGTCGCACAGCGCCGAGACCCAGTTGCAGCAGCGCAATACCGAACTTCAGCAAAAGAATGTGCAGCAGCAACAGGTGCAGCAGCGCGGCGCGGAGGTCCAGCAGCAGCGCGTCCAGCAGGAACAGCAACACAACGACGCAGCCCAGCAGCACAACGCGCAGCCGGCCCCGCAACAGCGTCCCAATAATGTGGAGACGCGCAGCCCCCAGCAACAGCAGATCCCAGACGCGATGCAGCGGCGCAACAACGAAGTCCAGCAGCGGCAGCCTGCCCAGCCGGCGCAGCCGCAGCGTACTGCTGCGCCTCCGCAACGCACTCCGCAACAGCCTCAACACCAACGCAACCCGGAGCCCCAGCAGCACATCGCTCCGGCGCCCCAGGCCCGCCCCGCACCGCAGAGCCGTCCCGCGCCCTCAACTCCTGTAGCGCGCCCAGAGCCTGCACCGCGTCCTGAGGCCGCGCCACGTCCCGAAGCTGCTCCCCGGCCGCAGCCCGCGCCAACCCCCCGCGCCGCTGCCCCTGCCCCCGCCGCACGACCCGCTCCGGCCGCGCGTCCAGCACCCGAAGCGCATCCCGCAGAGCCCGGCCACGAAGAACGCCCGCACTAACCCATTGCCAACTGCGCCAGCAAAATGGCGTTCAGTGCGACGATGACCGTGGCCACCGTCCATCCCGCGATGCGCGTGCGCCGCGCGCTGCAGAAGTTGCCCATGACCGCCTCGCGGTTGGTCAGCAGTAGCAACGGAATCAACGCCGCGGGTAGCGTAAAGCTCAACAGCACCTGCGAGTCGATCAGGATTCGCAGAGGATTGCTGCCGACGCCGATCACAATCAGCGCCGGCACCACCGTGATAAACCGGCGCAAAAAAATAGGGAACTTGATGTTGAGAAATCCTTCGATGATGACCTGTCCGGCCATCACGCCCACGGTGGAACTCGAAAGCCCGGAGCACAGCAGCGCCACCGCAAAGACCACCGCCGCGCTGCGCCCCAGCAGCGGCCCCAGCGTGTGAAACGCGTCCTGGATGGTCGGCGCAAAGTCCGGCCCCTTGCCCAGCCCCGCGCCCAGCGCCACGGCCGCCATCACAATCATCGCGGAGTTGATCAGCCACGCTCCGTTCATCGCCAGAAAGACATCCACCAGCTCAAAGCGCAGGTACTGTAGCAGAATGCCGGGCTTTGGCGATTTCGGCGGCGGCGCTAACTCTGTCAGCCGTGGCTGCACCAGCGCCGAGTGCAGATAGATCACATGCGGCATCACGGTCGCGCCCAGCATTCCAACCGCCGCGAAGACGCTGCCGCTCAGCGCGGCGCGGTTGCTGAAGTCGAAGGTCGGCAGGATCGTCGCCACGAAGGCGCGGTGCCAAGCCGGATGCACCAGAAAGACCTCAAACCCGTAGCACAGGCCGATCACACCGACGAAGGCCATGATGCCGCGCTCCAGCCACTGAAAGCCGGCCAGGTCCAGCGCGAGGATGGCGAAGACGCCAACCGTCGCAATCGCCGCAGCCACAAAAAGCGCGCCGGTGGGTGTAAGGCCATGCGCCAGCAGCGCCGGCCCGATCAGCAGGTCCAGCCCCAGCGCCGCGCCCAGGAACTCCGCCATGTCGGTCGCGACGGCGGAGATCTCCGCGCAGACCCACAGGAACAGGTTCATGCGCCGCGTAAAGTGCTTACGGCAGTTCTGCGGCAGCGTCAACCCGGTCACAATCCCCAGCTTGGCGCTGAGGTACTGGATCAGGATCGCCATGGCGTTGGACCACAACAGCACCCACAGCAGGCGGTAGCCGAACTGGCTTCCGCCCAGGATGTTGGTGGCGAAGTTGCCGGGATCGATGTACGCGACGGAGGCCACAAAGGCCGGCCCGAAGTAGCTCCACACCTGGTCGCTGCGGAAGGCGTTGCGCTTGGGGATAAGCACAGCGGTCAGTGCGGAATTACCCGCCGCCGTCAGGCCCGAGCTGCTCGCCGCTGCCGCTGCGGGTGAGAGCGCCAGTTCTTCCCTAGCGTCGGGCTCACTCTGCAACGAATCGTCTTGCGGAAACTCCTCAGGCATCTCTCCTGAGTATAGGGCGAATGGCCGCCCTCGCCGGCGGCGGAACCCATTCGGCTCCGCCGCTTGCCCTCCGCCGGTCTACGGCAGCAGGATGCTTTTGCCGGAGTCCGTCTCCGCGACCTCGATGAGCTGCTGGCCGTTCACCTTCTCGTTTTCTGTGCTGTACTCCCGCACCACCGTGCCGACCGGCACCCACAGGTGCAGCACCGTCGTGTGGGCAATCTTGTACTGCATGTCGCCGATGCGCACCTCGCGCTCCTGCGTTGTAAAGTTGACGAACCCGAGAAAAACCATCTGCGGCTTGGGCTTGGTCTGATGCGCGGTGGCCAGCGGACTGGTGTAGTTGGGGGTGGCGGCGACCGCGCACAACGGCGCGGCAAGGACAGCGGCAAGAATGAGGGAACGCATAGCAGACTCTCCGTAAAACTGTATTTGAGAGGATCTCTGCCATGGTTCAGAGAAGCTCTTTATGTTCAGAGATACGCGGACTTCGTTGCAGCGGTTCCAACTTTCGGTTGCAGTTCCATAAAAGATTTTGCGCTGGCCACTTTTTCTCTGCGAGCGTTGCGCCTTTGACTTCGCATACTCTGCGTCAAAGCTTTTGCTCTTCTCGCCGTTTACTGCCCAGTCGACCCGAACCCACCCTGGCCCCTTGGCGCTGGCGCCAGCATGTCAGTCTCTTCAAATGTGGCCTGGATGCGCTCGACGATCCGCAGCTGCGCAATCCTGTGTCCGGGTGAAACCGCCTGTGGCTCTGTCGCCAGGTTGGTCAGCACCACCTTCAGCTCGCCACGATAACCCGGGTCAATCACCCCGGCCAGCGTGGTGATGCCTTTGACCGCCAGCCCCGAGCGGTCCTCCACCAGCGCACCGTGCGTGGAGGGCAGCTCCATCGCCAGCCCCGTCCGCACCGCCTGCGTTGCTCCCGGCTGCCCCACTGCGGCGAGCGTCACTGCCTCCGCTGCAAACAGGTCCGCCGCCAGGTCGCCGAACTCGCCGGTATGCGCATAGCGTGGAAGCTGCGCGGTCGGTAGCAGTCGCTGCACCAGAATGATCGGAGAATTACTCATCACAGGTCAGTTTCGCACGTTGAATTCATAGGCACTCCCCGGTGGTATGTCGCTCGATGCCCTCGAGCGGCGCGGAAGGCGCTTGTCCGTGAAATTTGAACTCAATGTACGGTTGCATGAAGTTGCAGAACCAAACAAATGAAGGTTCATGTTCAAGCCAGATGTCTATATCGAGCGTGGAATTATAGACATCATGATGATGAGCACGCAGCCCCGAGACGACTTGCTCACAAGGAGTGCCCACTGGGAACTCCGATTGCATCTCGGCAAGTATGATTGCGTCCTTTTCTTCATCTTCGCGATAGATGACACGCTGCTTATGGTCGTCCCACGCGAATTTCGCGCCACAACCCACAACACTGACGACAGCTACGGAGAGAGTCCATTTCACCCAAGTCTTCATGGCGCATTCTCACGACAACCACTTCAGCAGCCGGATAATCCCCATCGGCGCGGCCTTCGAGTGCGCCGAGACCTCCGTGCGCTCGTGGATCGCCCGCCGGTTCTCGCGATAGTACGCGAAGGCGCGCATCATCATCTGCTCATTGGTGAACGTCGGCGACCATCCCAGCTCCGCGCGTATCCGCTGCGTGTCGAAGACAAAGCTCTCCGCGATCATGCGGTAGTGATAAGGCCCCAGCGGCGAGAGCTTCAACCGGTGCGCCAGCTTCATCAGCGCAATCGTCATCCGCTGCGGCAGCCTTGCCACGCGCGCCTTGCTGCCCGACGCGCGAATCACGCTCTCATACATCGCGCGCATCGTCGGAACCTCATCAGAGCCGATATGGAACAGGTTCGACCGCTCATAGCGCAGGCTCAGCAGACATGCCGTGGCCAGGTCTTGCGCATAGATGAACTGGTAGCGGTTGTTGCCATCTCCGACAACCCAAACTTTTTTCCCATCCTCGATGAACTCGAACAAGATCGCCAACAGCCCCAGCCTTCCGCTGTCGATAATGGTCGGGCAGCGCACCGTCACCACCTGGAACTCCGGATGCTGCAACTGCAGCACCGCCAGCTCTTTCTCCGCCTGCCACTTCGAGCGGCCGTACAGCTCCACCGGCGCGGGCTCATCGGCCTCGGTCACCGGCCGACCGAAGCCCTGCGCCCACAGGCAGTTGCTCGAGATGTTGACGAACTTCTTCACCCCCGCAGCCAGCGCGGCCTCGGCCGCCAGGCGCGTGCCGTCCACATTACTGGTCCACAGCAGCGTCTTATCCTTCACGTCATGCGCCAGCATCGCCGCGCAGTGGAAGACCGCCGTGAACTTGTGCTCCGCAAACGTCCGAGCGAGCAGCTCCGCATCGCGCAGGTCGCCCTGAATCGACGTCAGTGCCGCATCGCTGTCCTGATCGCGCACCAGGTCGATGTTGGTCACGGCAAACCCCTCGGCCAGCAGCCGCCGCTTCAGCACGCCGCCAAAGAACCCCGACCCTCCCGTCACCAGAACCTCTTGCCTCTGCATCGCCTTCTCTACCCTCTACGCTCTACTTTCTACGCTCTGTTCTTCTCCGCGGAGCGGAAGAGATACACCGCCAGCACCGCAATTAGCGGCTCTATCGGATGCCGGAAGCGCGCCTGCACCGTCAGCAGGTAGTAGGGCAGCGGCACCAGAAGGAACGCCAGTAGAAACAGCCCCGCTCCTGGCACGCGCCTGCGCAGCATCAGCCCCAGCCCCAGCAGACCACACAAGCTCAGAAACGCATAGCTGGTCTCGCGCAGGTACTCCTGCGCGGGGTGGCTCTCCAGCGTGTGTGGCGTACCGTCCCAGAAGAACAGAAACCGGTCCAGCGTCCATTTGGCGAACTGGAGTTTGCGCGCGCGCAGCCGCACCATCGCCTCCTGACCACGCACTTTGGAGTATTGAATCTCGCCCATCCTCACATAGCGTTTGAACTCGGGGTCGCCGGCCCACAGCGGCATTGCGGTGCCCCACGGAAACGCGTCATGCGACTCCAGTGACGACGCATACAGCTCGACGCCGAAGTTGCTGCGCGTCAGCACCAACGCATGCAGCGTGTGCTCATTGCGCGCCACCCACGGCGTCATCACCAGCGCAAACGCCGCACAAGCAACCGCTGCGCCGCCAAACAAGCGCACCCAACTCGCTTTGTCCCTGAGCTTCGGCCATGCAATCCAAACCACCATCGCCGGGAAGCACAGCAGCAGCGATGCATTTGACAGCGCCAGTAAACCCCATAGCACACCGAACCAAAGCCACACACCCAGCTTCTGCTTCTCCGGATTATGCGAGGGCATCAGCCCTCGCATTCCATCCGCGCCAAAGGATTGGGGCTTTAGCCCTGGGCGCTCGCCCACTGCGCGCAGTCTTAGCGCGAAGACAAAAATCCACGCAAACAGCATCGCTGATAGCGACATCTCCCAGATCCAATGCACCGCATACTGCATCGCCGCCGGATACACCGCCCACAGCCATGCCGCCCACAGCGCCACCGGCGTCGCTGCCTCGTGCCCAAAGAACCTTCCCGACCGCCGCGCAACTCCCTGCGCGTCAAAGCAACGTGCGGCGACCTCAAACACTGCCGGCGCTATCGCCGCGGAGAACACGCTGTTGCACACCATCAGGAACAACGCCGCCGCGTTCGTGTAAATGCCAAAACACTTAAAACTCAGCGCCATCAGCAGCGGATACAGCGGCGGCGCCCAAGCGGTCGGCCCCGAAGGCCCGTTGAACGGGTTGGCATACCCCTGTCCCAGCACCAGCGACCGCGCGATGCGGCCCATCTCCCAGCCAAAGCCGAAGTGGTGGTCCGGCACGCGAATGCGGTAGGTGTGCCCGATCAGGATCGCCGCCACACGCAACCCGAACCCCACCCAGAAGATCGTCCAGGGAGCACGAAAGCTGTGGCGGCGATGGAAAGGAGTCGGCAATCTCGGCACGCCCATTCTACCCACTGCTTCTCACTGTCCCTGCCCATCCCTTCCTTGACCCCGACCCCGGTTTCCCGGTAAACTTACATAGTTTGGCAATGCAGTCAGCCGCTGTGGCTGCAAGGGCCGGAGAGCTTCCAGCTCGCCCCGCCTCCCCTGACAAGACATACCAAGAGACCACGAGATCGTGGAACTTTAAGCACACGAGATCGTGGATCTATTATTGAAAAGCAGGCGTGGCCTTCCGCGCGCTGCGAAGAGGTTTCAACCCATGTACGCAGTCATCCAAACCGGCGGAAAGCAGTACCGCGTAGCCCCCGGCGACACGCTCCGCATCGAAAAGGCCGCGCATGAAGACGGCGCTATCACGTTCAATGATGTTATCGCCGTCTCCGGCGCCGAAGGTAGCTTCGAGTCCGACCTGAAGGGCGCCAAGGTCACCGCCGAGGTCCTCTCCGAGGGCCGCGGCGACAAGATCCTCGTCTTCCACTTCAAGCGCAAGAAGCAGTACAAGAAGCTCCAGGGCCACCGCCAGAGCTTCGTCGAAGTCAAGATCAACGAGATCCTCGTCGGCGGCAAGAGCTTCAAGGCCGACAAGAAGTAACTCAACAGATTTGTCATCCTGAGCGCGTAGCGCGAAGGATCTGCTTCACCGAATCCCAAGGCGCCGACATTCGCGCGAAAGAGACAGAACCATGGCACACAAAAAAGGTCTGGGCAGCTCCAAGAACGGCCGCGACTCCAACGCCCAGCGGCTCGGCATCAAGCGTGGCGACGGCGAGACCGTCACCGGCGGCAGCATCCTGGTCCGCCAGCGCGGCACACCGCACAAGCCCGGACTGAACGTCGGCCGCGGCTCTGACGACACCCTCTACGCCAAGGTCTCCGGCGTGGTGAAGTTCCAGAACAAGGGCCAGCGCGGGCGCTTCGTCAACATCATCGCCACCGAGACCACCGTCTCCGCGTAGGCTCGCACAAAGGTTGCACCGAAGGCCCCGCTCCGGCGGGGCTTTTGTGCATTTGTGCCACTATGGCTCCAGCGGCCAGCTCTTTCGCTCCAGCGTAAACACGTCCCGCGTGGTGCAGTACCCGCCCGAGCCGTGCATGCGTCCGATCAGCCGCATCTGCGCGGGGTCGATGTGCAGCCGCACCACGTCCGCAAACGCGCTGGTCCGTACATGCGCATAGACGATGCGCGCCAGCAGGATGGTGCTCGCGCCGCCCGGCTCAATGAACTCAAATACCCGACACTCCAGCGCCACCGGCGAACCCGCAATCCGCGGCACGTCCACCAGCTTGCTCGGAGCCAGCTCCAGCCCGGCAAGTTGTGTCTCGTCAATTCCCCGGGGCGCATTGGTAGCGGTCACGTTCATCGCCTCGGCGAGTTCTTCGGGAACCATGTTCACCACAAACTCGCCGCGCGCGCGGATGTTGGCCTGCGTGTCCTTGCCCTCGCGGTCCGACGCGGCGGAAAAACTGATCGCCACAATCGGCGGATCGCTCGACACAATATTGAAGAAGGAGAACGGCGCTGCATTCAACCCGCCCGCCGCATCGCGGCTCACCACCCACGCAATCGGCCGCGGCAGGATCACACTGGCCAGCACCTTGTACACATCCGACTTCGCCATTCCACCCAAATCAAAATGCTCAAATCCGTCGCCTGCCATTCCCACCTGCCTTCTCTACACTCTACCCTCTAGGCTCTACACTCTGGCTTGCCCTTCTCATCCCAACGCAAATACGCCGCCGGCAACTGGTGGTCATGCGGAAACACCACCAGCCATCGCTCCGCAATCGCCCGCGCGAGAAACTTCTTCTTCTCCTCGATACACCGCAACGGGTCCAGGTCATATCCCATCACCCACGTCGGATCCAGATGGTGGTGCGTGGGAATCAGGTCACTCACGTAGCAGGCATGTTCCCCGCCCGACTCCACATGCACCCCCAGCACGTCCGGCGTGTGCCCCGGCAGCGTCTCCACCGATATGCCTGGCACAATCTCCGCCTCCGTCTGTATCCGCACCGGTGGCAGTTTCTCGGGTCCGCGCAGCCGCGCATCGTCCTCCGTAAACCCGCCCGCCCCACCCAGATCGATCAGCGTCAACTGTCCGCTTGCGATCAGCGGATCGTAGTTCGGCGCGAGATAGCTCACGCGGTCGCGCTCCAACTGCAGCCGCCCGTGCGCGAGCTCGCCCGCCGCGCAGAAGTAGCGCGCATTAGGAAAGGTCGGTCGCACCACGCCGTCGCCGCCGCGCACCGTATTCCATCCGCAGTGGTCAAAGTGCAGGTGCGTGTTGACGACGTGGGTCACCTCCTCCACGCGCACACCCGCCGCCGCCAGCGACTCCTGCAGCCGCTCTTGATTCTGCACAAACTGCCGCAGCTTTGGCTCCAACTTGTTGCCCAGCCCGGTCTCCACCACCACCACCGCGCTGCACGTCCGCACCACCAGCGTATTCAGCCCCAGCAGCACACGGTTGTCTTCATCGGCGGGCATCCGCTTCTGCCACAGGGTCTTGGGAACCACGCCGAACATCGCTCCGCCGTCCAGCAGAAACGTGCCATCGCTACAGAAGATCAGATCAAAGCCGCCCAAGGCGCGCCGCCCACGCACCAGCAGAGCATCATCCAGAGCTTCCATCTGCGGAGTCGCGGCCATGGCCTTGAGTCTATCCCGCCCGCGCAGCCCCATTCTCTGGCCGCATGCGCAGCGCTACGCCTGGCCCACTTCGCCCGCATGTATCTCCTGCGCTGGAGGCACAGAGCCTTCATTCTCCCCGACCATCGCAGCCGGCGACTCCGCGATCATCTCCATCGTCGTCTTGGGCGCGGTCTCCGCCGGTTCCGCGGCCTTGGCCAGCGCCAAATCCAGGGCCGCCGAGGCCGCCGCAACCTGCGCTCCCGGCGAGTCCATATTCGCCACCGCCGCCACACCCGCCGGCACCCGCTTCATCTGGAAGCACGACCGGCACAGCACCGGCCGCCCCTGCGTCGGCTTGAAGGGAACGGTCGTCTCAACGCCGCACTCCGAGCACTCGGTGCGCGTCTCGGTGCGCGATAACGGCAGCCCCGACGCCGCGTTCGCATTCGCGGACCGCCCCAGCCCGGCGCGCTTGGCCTTGCATAGTTTGCAGCGCTTGGGGTCGTTCTTGAACTGTTTGTCATAGAAGAAAAGCTGCTCACCGGCAGTGAACACAAAATCGTTCCCGCAGTCGGAGCACTTTAGAAATCGGTCAACAAATTGCATTGCGCCCTCTCCCATCATTTCGGGATAAGGATGAATCGCAACCCGCTGCTTCGCACTTCTTTGGCCCGGGATGCGCCTTCAAGCCTGTTCGTGCCTGCTGCTCTACGGGGCCCGGATTACGGCAGTGCGCCGCAACCTTCACATCTGCAACTTTGCCAGCTCGAGACGCCGGCCGAGGGGGCAAGATGTGTTCCACATCTTGCCCCTCCACAGCCTTGTTTTGTGTTCGATGGGAGCGCTTTCGCCTGAATGTTGGAGGGGGTACATCACCGAATGGAACTCTCGGCCCGTCCTCTGCTCAGCCTGGCTGCCCCGGACGAACGGACTAGTCCTGTTCCTTACGGACTTTCTTGCGGTTGCGCTTGCGCGCAAGCGCCTCTTTCACGCGCTTCTTCTCGCCTGGCTTCAGGTAAAAAGAGTGGCGCTTGACCTCCTTGATAATGTCTTCTGTCTGCACCTTACGCTTGAAGCGGCGCAGCGCATTCTCAAGGGGTTCACCTTCCTGAACTCGAACTTCTGCCACGGGAAAAACACCTCCAAACCGGCCCAACTGGCTAAGCTTCCAGCATATCCTCCCGCACCCCGCATGGCGAGAGAAATCCACCCCAAACGATAGATTTTGCTGCGATTTCATCGCGGAAACACACGCCTATCAAAAACCCTCTGCGAAACAAGCAGCGCGGGTATCCCTACAGGCTGCCCGCCTGCATCCGCCCCAGCACCCAGGCCACCGCCCCCAGCTCGGCCAGTACCAGTAATTCCACGTCGAACCCCACATTGGAAAAGCTCGGTCCCGCGTGGGGCGCCAGCACGAACAGCGCCGCTGCCAGCAGCACCGCTGCCACCGCGGCCACGGTCTTTACCGCCCGCGGAGCCCTGTAAGGCGACGGCCCCGGCGTCATCGCCTGCGCCACCCGCGCCGCAAACCCCGCCGGCACGGCTACGCGCGGCCGACGCTCCAGCGCGCCGGCGATCTGCTGCTCCATCGCTTCGTTCTGTTCCGTGTCACTCATCGTCAGTCTGCTCCCTCTCATCGACTCACTCCTGCACCCGCCGCGGCCAACACCGTCGCCGGTGATTGGATGCTCTCAGCCCTGGCTTGTCCCGCCAGCCTTGCCCGCACCAGCTCGCCCAGCCGCCGGCGACCGCGGTGCAGGTGCGTCCGCACCGTGTTGATGGGCATCTCCAGCGCCGCCGCGATGCCCTCATAGCTGCACTCCTCCTGGTGGTAGAGCACCAGCACGGCGCGCTCCATCTCGGCTAGCTCGCCC
>Ga0302320_10010525_pt1 | contig 19703 bp, 14 predicted proteins | sample Bog_T0_3_FD_202130 | JGI IMG/M metagenome (GOLD analysis project Ga0302320, IMG submission 202130) | Peat permafrost microbial communities from Stordalen Mire near Abisko, Sweden - Bog_T0_3 | ecosystem: Environmental > Terrestrial > Soil > Wetlands > Peat | place: Sweden: Abisko, Stordalen Mire... | reverse complement strand
AGAGCAGCAGGCTGCCAAACAGCTTTGTGAATGTCTCCACCGGTCGTCCTCCCGCAATCTCGTCTCGTCAACAAGATCATCGGATGGACGACCGGCGGGGTCAAATTTCAAATATTTTTGGCTAGTCTTTACCGATGCTGCCATTGGCATTGGTGCGCGCGCTGGTCACAATCTAATACGAGAGTTCGTCTTGAAACGCGTAACAACAAACGTCCCCGGGGATGGCAAGTCTGTGGCAAATGGAGGAAACCAATAGCTAGAATATTCATATTTGAGCGATTCCCTACGATCAAATCGCGACAACCGCGCGTCACCTTACGTGCGAGATACCCACGGCGGGGATTGTGCTCCAGCTAGATCAGCACCGCCGGCGTAAAGCCGCAAATCGACTAACTATGAAACCTCTCGAACGTTAGGGATACCAACATAAACGACTTGACTTGCTCTGAAAGTCCGTTTTTTTACAATCACCTCAATGACGACGTTCCGCTGGATGAACGTCTCTAACCAAGCGAGCTTCCGAGGAGTGTATATGCGAGTGATTGCTTTTGATCGTTTTCGCGAAGGAGTAACGCTGGACACAATCCAGCCTTTTCTACAGGAAGAAGTCTCGAACGTCTGGCGACTTTGGAAGGCGGGAATCGTACGGGAAAACTACGCGCGGGCCGACGAACCGGGCGTAGTAATTATCTTTGAAGTTCCGGACGTAGCGACGGCTCGTGCATATACGGACGATTTTCCGCTAAGCAAAGCCGGGATGCTCGAGTGGATGTTTATTGCCATCCAAATCCCGTTACCGATCGAAACTCTCTTCCGTGAAGGTGTAGATCTCAATCCCCCCTTCGACCGGACGATGAAGACCACGGGGGAGGCAAAATGAAACAGGCTTTTGGTATAAGCATCCCGGAGGATCTAAGCGAGATTTGCATGCCAGAGCGATGTGCCTTGATCATCTATGATATGCAGGCCGGAATAGTACCGCAAATCTCTGATGGGCAGCGTATCATGGCTGGTTGCAGAACCCTCCTAGATGCGGCGCGCATAGCAGGCATGCGCGTCTTCTTCACCCGCCACTTCTTTCTTCCGAGCCGAAGCTGCGGTGTTGGCCAGTTGCGCCGCGCGATGATCTGGCAGCACAAGATAGACCCGGATGAGATCGGCCCGATGATCGCACAGGGCTCGGATGCCTGGCAGATCGTCCCCGAACTCACGCCCGAAAAAGATGAAGTGATCATTGATAAGATCACCATGTCCGCTTTTGAGAGTACTTTCCTTACTCTTGCGCTGCGAGACGCACATCTCGATTCGTTCATCATTGCTGGCATCGCCCTGGAGGTCGGGATCGAACCGACAATACGTCATGGCACTGATCTCAACCTGATTCCAGTTGTTGCAACGGATGCCTGTGGTTCGAAGACCCGAGAAGTCTATGAGCGATCGCTTGCAACATTGAAGGAAACCGGAGAAGTGCTAGCTTGTCCGGTCATCGAAATCGTATCGTCTTTGGCCCCACGATTTGGAAGTGGCGGCTTGTGAACATCTCCGCGTTGGCGGAACTGGCAATTCGGATAGTGCGGCACTGCGTTATTTCGGTGCGGCCTCCAATTCGCTGAGGTATGAGTTGATTGGCATTGAAAATGCGACAAAGGGTGCCTTATGAATAAAGCCCGGCGAGAAGCCTTCAGCGATGGCGTATTTGGCTTTGCCATTACGCTCCTTGTGTTAGGTGTGCAGGTGCCGATGCTGAGAACGGTAAATGATGTCGAATTGCGTATCGCACTGCTTCAAGCTCTTTCACAACTTGTTCCATATGTGACGAGCTTCGCCACGATTGGGATTATCTGGCTCAACCATCATGCGATGTTTGAATCCGTGGAGCGCGTTGAACACACAACCTTAACACTGAACCTATTACTTTTGCTTGTAGTGACGTTTATCCCTTATCCAACTTCTGTCTTGAGCCGATACGGCGCTATGCCCTCAAGTTCATTCCTTTACGGTTGCACACTCACCGCGCTTGGTGCTGCATACAGCTTACTTTCGTTGCACATCGCGCGCAGGGGTTTGAGTTCAGTCATCACAGACGCGAAGCATACGCAAAGGAGATTCAGACGGAACCTTGCTGGATCCCTAGCCTACCCTGTAGCAGCTCTCATAGCGCTGCGTTTTCCACGGGTTAGTGTAGTGATCTACTTTCTGGTTGCAATCTATTACTTCATCCCGTCAGATAGCACGACGGAAACATTCTGACCTTTAGTTAATCATCAGTGATCTTTTCCTTGAGGTGAACAATGACCGAAGTACCATTACCACAGTCGGATCCTAAGCCGGAAATCAAAGTCTCGCTCAATGGCCCTTATCTGGCTTCGAACATAGCGGATTTGAGGAACTGGCTGGGTGAAGAGAGTGCTTCGACGCCACAAATGGCGCTTTGCCGTTGTGGCCAATCGTCCAACAAGCCGTACTGCGATGGCTCTCATGCCAAGACGAATTTCTCTGGAGCCAAGGGGCAGACGGCGGTACCCGACAAACAAGACAGATACGAGGGGCAACAGATCGAGATATTCGACAATCGCGGCATCTGTGCTCACTCAGGGTTCTGCACCGACCGGCTGGCTTCGGTATTCCATGTAGGGCAAGAGCCGTTCATCACACCGAGCGGTGGAAGGCTCGACGAGATCATCCAGACCGTCCGGGCATGTCCGTCGGGAGCCCTCAGTTATGCAATCGACGGTGTCGAAGCTCGTAACCAGGTCGACCAGTCTCGACAACCTTCGATCGAAGTTTCCAAAGATGGTCCGTATAGGGTGAAGGGCAGCGTACGGTTCGTCGACGAGCTTGGAAACGACGTTTCCCGCGCCGAAGGTTCATCGCGCGAGCACTACAGCCTGTGCCGATGCGGACACTCTCAGAACAAACCATTTTGCAGCGGAATGCATTGGTATGTGAAGTTCGCTGACCCTGTACCCTCGCCGGAACATGAGCCCACGCTTTTTGAGTGGGCGGGCGGATTTCCTGCCCTGCTGCGAATGACCAGGATCTTCTACAGCAAGTATGTTCCTCAGGATCCAGTGGTCGGACCCCTCTTTGCGAATATGTCGCCCGATCATCCGGAACGCGTCGCAGCGTGGTTAAGCGAGGTGTTCGGCGGACCAAACTTCTACTCCGAGCGATATGGCGGCTATTCACGCATGATCTCGCAGCATGTCGGCAAATGCATCACCGAAGAGCAACGGGCGCGGTGGGTTAAGATGCTTTGTCAAAGCGCCGATGATGCATTGTTGCCTAACGATCCGGAATTTCGTGCGGCATTCGTCGCATATCTAGAATGGGGATCGCGTATCGGCAAAGAAAACTCTCAGCAAGGTGCAATGCCGCCGCCCAATATGCCTGTTCCGCGTTGGTGGTGGGTTTGCAATGCGAAGCCTGGTTCCAGAGTCTCAGCGCTGGCTTCTCCAGAGGACGTTCGACAATCCATTGCCATCCCCGGTCATGACGAGCGTGTTACTTTTGCTAATCACATCAAGCCGCTCTTCCGAAAAATGGACAGAGAGTCGATGAGCTTCGTGTTCGATCTGTGGTCATATAGCGATGTGCGTACGCACGTGGTCGAGATCCTCAGACGCCTCGAAAATGGGACGATGCCCTGTGATGGGTCTTGGCCTAAAGAGAAAATCGACGTCTTGCGCAGATGGATTGATGCTGGGATGGCCGAGTCGTGAAGTTGGTCGCGAATTCTTCACCGAAAAATCGCGTGGCACCATTTGTCAGCTGCACTGGTAGCGACTTCTATGCGGCTGTTCATCAGGAGTGAACTCCAACTTACCACTGTCGACTGATCTACCGATGCCGTCCCGACTCTGAAGTAATTTCTATAAATGATGTGGGCCGAGGCTTGGAGTTCCTTTCAGTCGATAGCGGAGAAACTACCAAGAGGAGAGACAAATGTTAAACCTCTTGGGAGAAGCCGTCGTACGTAAAGCAGTGCGTATGAGTGTTCAAATCCAGCGCACGTTCAGCGTGTTCATGGAGCAAATGGAGACGTGGTGGCCGGCGACACATCACATTGGCAAGACGCCGTTCGATTCAATTATTGTGGAGCCACGCGTTGGCGGCCGGTGGTACGAGGGAGACGTTGAAGGCCAAATGGCTGACTGGGGAACGGTGCTTGCCTGGGATCCGCCCAATCGAGTCCCGTTTTTCGTGGCAGCTTGGTCCCGGACACTACCAGCCGGATTGGAAGTGCGATCCAAATATTGCCGAGGCCAGTGAAGTGGGATTGAGTTCACGGCTGAAGGGCCAGGAACTACGCTGGTGCAGTTGGAGCACAGCAAACCTGAGAGCCACAATGAAGGCTAGAAGAAGTTGCGGGAGATTTTCAGCAGGCCTGGCTCATGGGGCCACATTCTAGAGGAATATGCCAAAGCGGAAAAGGAGATTCGTTATGAACAGACCTGTGTTTATTCTACGTATCGCAGCGGTGCTGACTTTTGTTCACGCGGTTCTGCTCGCCGTTGGCGGGGTCTTTGGCTATTTTGACCCAGGCCCAGCTACGGTTGCAGCGGAGGCAATGAAGAGCAACCAGTTTCTTTTTATGGGGGTCATGCGAAGTTGTTGGGATTTTTACCGGGGCCTCGGGCTGGGAATTACGATCTTCCTTACCGCGGAATCAATAGTGCTCTGGCAGTTGTCAACACTGGCCAAAACAGAAGAACAGCGCCTTTGATCGATTTTGATTACCTTCGCAATAGTTTACTCAACGTTTGCGGTGAATGTGTACACATACTTTTTCATTGGGCCGGTGCTTGCAGAGATCCTGATTGTAGCGTGCTTCGGCCTGGCGATTATTACTATCAAGTCTCACTCGGAAGCGTTTCAAGCAACAACGCAGCGAGCTTGATTTGGCGACACTTGCTGCTTCATTCAGCATTCGGTAATCTACAGGAGTCACACTAGTCTGGTATTGATCAGTTGTTCCGACAACGACTGTCCGGCGAATAGGTTTTCCGACCGCCACATATTCTCACCAGAGATATTCCCAGTAAGTCGCTACGGATTTGCGTTTTGTACATCTCAGATGTCCTCGCTGAATTGACTGTCGCATTGAGTCCTCCTGTTCAGGAGAAGATCTCAAATGAATGCGGTGTTGAACAAGAGAGAGGCACGAGGAGCGGGCCAGGAATGAATAGGGTCCACAAGTTCCGTTGTCACACTCGAAAAATAGTCGCATGCGTGATCGAATGCCATGAGTTGCATCAAGAGACCGCGAAGAACGTCGACCGACTCGATTCGATCGTTGCGGCCCGCCCGCCATTCGTCGGTTGGCTTTACCGTCCTGGTCGAAATAGCTGTGTGAATGATCATTGATCCACCTATAGAAATCCTGTCTTACTTTTTCGATTTGTCTCGCTGTAACGCTCGTACCGCCGGATCACAAGCAGCTTGTGCGTGCACAACGGGTGAAGTGGATAGTGGATCGTGGCTTCATCGGGACGATGTTGATGGGCGGTATGTCGCCCTGTTTTTCAAATAGATCAAGCAGCACCTGCGCATCTAGCGCTTTCTGGCTAACAGCGAGAACGCCGTGAGAAGCCAAGTCTGGTGCGCCATCGCCACCTACGTGTTTATCGCCATCGTCAAGAATGAACTGAAACCAGTGGCCTCGCTCTGCACTTGTCTACAGATTCTGTCGGTATCGATCTTCGAGAAAACCGAGATTTCATGGGCACTTCAGCCAAATCTCTACAGAGCTGACCAAATAACTCTCCCTAACCAACTGAATCTATTCGACATCTAACCGGACACCAGTGAGAAGATTTAACGCCTACCTAACTCGCTCGCGCGAAACATGGGAGAACGAAAAATGAAAATGGACTTTCTTGCTTGCCAGAAGAGGTTGCGCCGAAAACCGGTGACTTCGATTTCCGGCGCGTTGTATGAATCCGGGCTCCAGGCAGGCGTGCCCGGGGTCCGCCGCTGTGGTTAGAAGTTGAACTTCGCCGCCACTTGGAGACGCCGTGCTCCGCCGCTGTTGGTGTTGTAACTACTGATCACACCGAATTGACCAGAGGTCAAACCAGCGTTCGGGTTGCCCAAGGATGGATGGTTGAGCGCGTTGAACATCTCCAGCCGAAGCTGCACTTTGTACCCCTCGGCGATTTCTGTCTCTTTCGCCAATTGAAAGTCCACGTTCGTGTAACTTGGGTTATTCACATCGGACAGCGCGCGGGGTGCGTTGCCGATGGCGAACGATACCGGCATGCTGAAGACGTTGGGGTTGAACCACTGCTTGTAGGAAGGAGACTGCAATTTCGCGGTCTGGCCGGTCCATGCCGGGCGCTGGCCGAAGGGGGATTGGTTGGCTTGCGTGGTGCTGCCGTTGCTCACCGAACCCAATACGATCGGGGTGCCAGTACTCCAGGTCGGGATGCCGCTGAACTGCCATCCGTTGACCAGCATATTGGCGCCACGGCCTGCACGATTGAGGAACGGTTTTCCATGACCAAAAGGCAGCTCATACAGGAAACTCCCTACGATATCGTAATGGACATTTTGTCCGCCGATTCCCCACTCTGCCCTGGGATTGTACTGGTCGGCGTAGGTCTGGCTTGCAGCTCCCAGATAGTTCACTGGAGATGCCGCATTGTCCTCTTCGCGTCCATCGGTGAACGAGAGGGTAAAAGTCAGCCCGTGGCTCATGCTCTTGTCGGCACGGAAGGTGAAAGCGTTGAACATGGAGGCAGCGCCCGGCTTGCGGAAACTGGAAACGCTGGTGTACTGTGGCCAATGCTTCAACAGCGCGCCTTGTGCCACGGTCGCATTGCTGGTTAATCCAGATGAGGCCACAGTGTACTGGGTACCAGGTCCGATAACCCCGGCGAAGGGATTTGTCACTTGATCCAGCAGATGGCAACTGCCGGTGGGCGCACCTGGTGTACATCCATACTGGGCCAGAGTAGTTGATGACAACTGATCATAAGGCTTGCCCGGATCGCCATCGATCAGGAAGACGCCTTTGTTGGCCAGGTACCCGAACTCGAGTTTGATGCCAAGAGGTGCGGAGAATTGAAGGTTTCCATTCCACTGAATCGAGTATGGCGTGCGGTAGGAGTCGAAGTATGACCCCTGCAGTTGGTTGCCGACATCGATGCCCTGGACGCACGCCGCGGATGCCAAACAGGCAGCCTGATGACCCTGCGGAGTTGCGTATCCGGGGAATGGTGTCTTGGCCGAAGCTGGAAGGTTCGGGTCAGGGCTATAGAGAGAGGCGATCGGCGGGCCATCCTGGTTGGTGAAGGACGGGTTGAAATTTGTTTGAGTGGCAAATCCTTCGTTGCCGGGTGAACCGGTGGTTCCAGCTGCCTGCAGCGCGGAGGCCTGGAAGACGATGCCGACGCCGCCGCGAATTACCACTTTGGGAGTTGCGTTGTAGGCTAGGCCGAAGCGCGGGCCATAGTCGTTCTTCGGGGTCGGCCCTTGCCGCTTGCCATACTTCGCACCGGGCGTGCCCACGAGGGTCATCGCTCCCAGAAGATTGCTACATGCCGGGCAAGCCTCTCCAGCCGACAATTTCCCGCTTACGCTGCCCAGCGGAGAGGGTGCATTGGGGTCCCAGAAGGAGAGTTGATTTTTATTTTCCTGGTGTGGGACATCGAAATCGTAGCGGAGGCCAATGTTGAGGGTCAATTTGGGCGATACCTTCCAATCGTCCTGTCCATAAAAGCCCCAATACTGGCTGGTTGAGATCGACTTTTCATCCTCAGAGATGTTGCCGCTGGCAGGTAAACCAAGAAGCAACGAAGCAACAGAGAATCCGGTCTTGTCGGAGGACTGCGGGTTTTGGCGCGTCCAACTATCGTCCGCCGAGAACGTGCCGGACGGATAGCTCCACTGGTAGAAGTTAAGGCGCAGTTCGCGGAACTCGCCGCCTACCTTGAAGGTGTGTCCGTGTGCAATTTTGACAAGGCTGGCGTTGATGCTTTGCGCCAGAGGATCTTCTTGGAACTCTTCGTAGCCCAAGGGACCCAGATCGGAGAAGCCTCCGTTGCCGCCGAAACCGAAGTGTGGGAACATCTGGCCTTCAAGACCCGCCTGAGTGGAGAAAGTCGAGTCGAATCCGAGTTTGCTTGGATCGAAGGAGCCGCCGACGGGCAGCCGATTATAGTTCGACTTGGAGTACCCGTAGCGGAATTCCCCTAGCAGGGTGGGGGTGAAGGTGATCGTGTTATTGAATGAGCCACTAATTGCATTCGTGTGATAGGCGCCCCCGTAGTTGCCCGGCGAGGCCACGTTGTTGTAGTCGTTGAGGGTGGAGCCGACCTCATGCGACATCGAGTAACGCAGGAACGAGTGCCATTTCGGGGTCACGTCTGAGTCCACTTTCGCGTCGAAGTGCCAGCGAGTGTCTGGGACGCTGCCCGTCCCCTGGTAGTTGTTGTAGGTGCCTGCGCCCGGAATATTGGGCTTGGGGAAAAAGGGCAACGCCGCTGCGGCGACGGGCGAGATACGGTTGGTGGGAATCACGTTGTAGTTGCCTTGTGCATCTTTGAAGGGCTGACGCACGTAGTTGCCCGTGACCGGATCTTTGGCAACCGTGTCTGGATCGAACAGCATCGGAGACGTCGAGCCATACAGGCTAGTGAAGTCGCCGCCGAACCACGCGGGGTTGGGCACCGAATATGTGCTGACCTGTGCCGCTGCAGACTTGATCTCTTCGAAGTCGAAGAAGAAGAAGTCCTTGTTGCGAATAATCGGTCCGCCTATTGTGCCACCGGTCTGGTAAACGTGAGAGTCAGGTTTTTTGCCGACATTTTTGACGCCAGGTGTGCCGAATTGAACGGCGTTCAAAGCGCTGTTCTGGATGAACTCAAAGAAACTGCCATGGAACTTGTTGGTGCCGCTCTTGGTGATCAGAGCCATGGAGCCACCGGAGAAACGTCCGTTCTCGGCAGACAGCACGCTGGTTTGCACTTTCATTTCCTGGATCGAGTCTTCGACCGGCAAATAGGCGGAAGAGTTATTGCCCACATTGTTCTCCGGCAAAATATTGGTCATGCCGTCGATTGTCTGCTCGTTGTTGCCGTTGCGGCTGCCCCCGATGTGTGGAGTGGATGCGTTGCCCACGTTGTTCACGCCTGGGACCAGCAGCGCAAAGTCAAAGACGTTGCGGCTTTGATCGGGAAGTTGAAGAATGGTCGCGCTCTGGACGGTCTCGCTCATGGTCGAACTGTCCGTGTCCAGGTTCTCAGTCGTGGCGTTGACAGTGATGGTATCGGTGGTTGTACCCACATCCAGCTTAAAATCCACCGGGCGCGTGCTTGCGACCTCAATCTGGACGTTCTGCTGCTCTTGGCGCCTGAATCCTTTCGCTTCGGCCTTTACCGTGTAGAAGCCTGGCTCGACAAACGGGATGACATAACGCCCCCCGGAGTCGGAAGTCGTCTTGTGCGTCGAATTCGTTGACGTCTGCAAGATGGTGATGGAAGCGCCCTGAACGACCGCGCCCGTCTTGTCGGTCACGAGTCCTTGGACCGTGCCGGTGGGGGTCTGCGCCAAAGCGAATGCCCCCCAAAAGGCGATTGCAATCATCCAGAGCAAGTTGCGTATTTCCTTCATGTTGCCTCCTTAATTGTCGCAATGCGCAGGCGTATCGGAAATCCTGGCCTTCTGTTGGCGGACCGGGTCACTGGATGCGCCTGATGGTATCGATATCAGTTTGTAATATTTCTGATAGCGCTATCATCGACCAACCACCTATATGTTTCCACAAATACCGTTGTCAAGATCTATTTTTAGGGCACTGTTTCCTTCAAATGAGGTTGTATGTTACAAATGAGAACGCTATCATGATTGAGGTTTTTGTGGCCGATGTCACAGAGTACGGAATTCTGGTTGATGACGTCGTGGGCAGCTACGATCGCCACACAGATGTTCTGCGCGACGGGGCCGAACTGGTAAGCGCCTTGGTTGCACGGCTCAATGGTTCCAATGGATATGCCAAACAACCGAATGACCTTCCGATTGAAATCAATGCTTCGTAATGTCGCGATTCTCTGTGTCTGCGCTTCTGCCGCCGGCCTGAGCGGTGGGGCGCAGACGCGCCCCACTTGTCGTGGGCCTGAAGTGCTGGATCTGGAGGTGCGGAACCATCCCACAGCCAAGAATTGGGCGGCCCTGGGTGGGTGGTTTGGCGAGCAGCAACGGTTCTCCTGCGCCGTGCCTGCCTTTCAGGCGGCGTTGCGTCTGGAGCCCGGTTCGGCCACGCTTCACTACTTCCTGGGGCTGACGCTCCACTCTGGTGGCCAGACCGAAGCGGCATTGCCTGAATTGCAGCAGTCCATCGAACTCGATCCGAATCAGTTGCAGCCGCATTTGCTTCTTGGCGTAGTACTCAACCACCTGGGCCGGTTTGCCGAAGCCGAAGAGGCGTGGGAAGGCGCTCTGCGCCTGGACCCCAGCTCGATCGTGGCACTAGATTGGCTGGCGAAAGCGCGCATCTCCGACGGCGAGTTCTTCGCGGCAATCGATTTGTTGAGAACCGCACCGCCCGATGAAGAGTTGACCCTGGATCTGGCTCTGGCGTATTCCCAGGCAGGTGAGTTCAACAAGGCGGTGGAGGCGCTGAGCGCCGCGCTCAAATCCAACCCAGGAGAAACCCGCCTGAGCGCTGCTCTGGCTACGGTTTATGTCCAGTCCCACCGCTATCAAGACGCGACCAACCTGGTGCGGGCGGTTCTGGAGGCACATCCAAAAGACTCAGCGACCGAACTGCTCTATCTGCGCCTGCTTGTCATGCAAGATAACGACGAAACGGCTCGTCCGATTGCGCGGCGCCTTCTGGCTGCTCATCCAAACAGTTTCGACGCGCTTTATCTTTCCGGCATCCTGGAAAGCGATGCGCAGGAGTATGCCGCCGCAGTCGACCACCTGAAGGCTGCGGTTGCGCTTAACCCAAACCACTACGACGCCCGCTATAACCTGGGCGTCGCGCTCTCTCGCCTGAAGCAGAATGACGCCGCCCGCGCGCAGTTGGAAAAGGCCGTAGCTCTCGATCCCAGCCAAGCAGAAGCCCATTTCCATCTGTCCCAGGTATTGCGCGCCCTTGGACAAACCGCAGATTCCCAGGAGCAGCTCAAGTTGTTCCAGAAGGGACAGCAAGCCACTGTCAAACTGGCCCTTGGCCAGACCAAAGCCGGCCAGGCAGCGCAGGCTCTGGCAAGCCGCGACTCGGATCGGGCTGTCGCGCTTTACCGCGAGGCCATTGAAGCGCAACCGGAGAATGCGGCCTTCGAATACGACCTGGCCATGGCGCTGGATCGCAAGGGCAATCCGATTCTGGAGCGTCAGGCTCTGGAGAAAGCTATCGCGCTCAAGCCCGGCTTTGCAGCCGCGGAGAATCAGCTCGGCATTGTGACTGCCCAGGCTAGCGAAATCGCTGCCGCTGAGCAGCACTTCCGCAATGCCCTTGCGTCGTCTCCGCGCTTTGCCGATGCCCAGAACAACCTGGGCACGCTGCTGGGCCAGCAAGGCCGCGACAACGAAGCCGAGGTGCACTTTCGTTCCGCCGTCTCAGCCAACCCCCGCTCCCTCCGCGCCTGGATCAACCTGGCTGCCACTTTGGCCAGCCAGTCGCGCTTCGCCGAGGCACGTTCCGGGGTCGAGAGTGCGCTTAGAATCGATCCCAAGGATAGCGACGCGCTTCGACTCCGCCAGATGCTGGTCAGCGCGTCTGCGAGCGACTCTTCGTCCAAGGAACCGGCGGCGGTTGGCGGCCAGCCCGTCCGGCCGGATCCACGTTAACCAATCGATGCCCGAAAAAAACGAAACCGTGTGGAGTCGCCGCCGTCTGCTGCAGGCAGGATCGCTAGCAGCGGTGCCCGCACTGGCGCCAGCCTTGCTGCGCGCCGCAGAAGCTGCAGCGGCCGCACTACCTCCCTTCTCCCGGTTCACCGATGTCGCAGCACAAGCCGGTCTTACGCAGCCAATTGTTTATGGAACCACTGGACAGGTTACCTACATCGTCGAGTCCATGGGCGGCGGCTGCGCATTTATCGACTACGACAACGACGGCTGGTTGGACTTGTTTATCGTAGGCGGCCGGACGCTGGAAGGAACACCACCCGGCTCCGGCAACAGGCTCTATCACAACAACCGCGACGGCACCTTCACCGACGTTACAGCGAAGGCCGGACTCGCCGACCCCGGATGGGCCGTGGGAGTTTGCGTCGGCGACTACAACAACGACGGCTTCGAGGATCTGTTCCTCACCTACTATGGCCACAATCGCCTGTATCGCAATAACGGCAACGGGACATTCACGGACGTAACTGCCGCGGCCGGGCTGTTGCACGCTGGCAACCGTTTCGGCGCGGGTTGCACGTTTCTGGACTACAACCGCGATGGCCACTTGGATCTGTTTGTCGCCAACTACGTGGACTTCGATCTGGCCACTGCGCCCAAGCCCAGTATTCAGGTTGCCACTTGCTCTTACCAGGGAGTGGCTGTTTACTGCGGGCCGCGCGGGCTGCCGCTGCCCGCCCACGCCCTCTATCGCAACAACGGCGACGGCACATTTACCGATGTCTCGAAGGCTTCGGGAATCGATTCTATCCGGAACTCGTATGGGCTCACCGCCGTGTCGCTGGACATCGACGAAGATGGCTGGCCGGACATTCTGATAGCCTGCGACTCCACGCCCAGCCTGCTGTTCATGAACAACCACGATGGCACGTTTCGCGAGGAAGCCCTCCAGCGCGGTCTCGCTGTGAGCGGCGATGGGCAGGCGATGGCGGGGATGGGCATTGCAGCAGGCGACTACGATCTCGATGGGCACATCGACATCTTCAAGACTCACTACCAGCAACAGTCCAGTGGTCTGTACCACGCGACGGACAAAGGCGAATTTGACGACGTATCCATCTCTACCGGCGTCTCGGCCGAGCGCCGCTTCGTCAGTTGGGGAGATGCGATTGTGGATCTGAATAACGACGGCTGGCCCGACATCTTCTATGTCACCGGCAACGTCTATCCGGAGTTGGAACGTTCTTTTGCAAAATTCCCGGCCCGCAGCCAGCCCATCGTCTTTCGCAATCTGGGCAACGGCAAGTTCGCTCAATTGGGCGAGGAGGGTGGACCGGCGTTGGCTGCACGCCACTGCAGTCGCGGCTGCGCGTTCGGCGACTTCGATAACGACGGCGACATCGACATTCTGGTGATGAACCAGAACGAGCCGCCGTCCCTGATTCGCAATGACGCACCGGCGATCAATCGATGGCTGAAAATACAACTGGAAGGCACGAAGAGTAACCGCAGCGCGATCGGCGCGCGGGTGCTTGTCCGCTACAACGGCAAGGTGCAGGCACAGGAGCGGATGAGCCAGACCAGCTACTGCTCATCGAACGATCCGCGGTTGCATTTCGGCCTGGGCTCCGCGGCCACGGCCGACGTCGAGGTCCATTGGCCTTCCGGTCTGGTCGAAACGCTGAAGTCTGTGCCAGCCAACCAACTGCTCACCTTGCGCGAAGGTGCGGGACAAGTGAAGGGACGTCCCTTCCGTTAGCACTGTCAGCGAGGACTCTTCCGCAGCGCAGTCTTTTCATTTAGCGCTCATACTCTCTTCCGGCAATAGTTCATAACTGACGAATACGAGTCTTTGACTGTCCGGAGACCAGGAGGGAAGGTTGGCTGTATCTTGCGCTCCAAGCACTTTCGCCAGCAGGCGAGCCTTTTTTTCCTTCAGCGACATGAGCCGAAGTTCAACGTCCTTGATTGTCGTTTCAGGCGTCACACCTTTGTCGTTGGCTAGGAATACCTGCCATTGCCCGTCGGGCGAGATGCCGGGACCGGGCTCGCACGGGTGGAGTGGAGCAACAGCAATCGTTGGGCCCGTGCTGACCCCAGGCGTGAGGCGATGGAGCGTGCCATTCTCCTTGAACTCGATATACGATCCGTCGCAAGACCAGTTCGGAGCTTCCAAGCGCCCTGCGGCAACGTATTCCACATGGCGATCCGTCGACGCTATCGAGATCGTCTCCACTGCACTGACGAGAATCTGCTTGCCCTTTGCGGGCGCAAGTTCTTCCAGTTTGACGTTCGAGAAGATGGCCTTTTCCGTTTTATCCTTATCGTGCGCACAGACTCCGATGCCGATATAGAATGAGTCGGTGAATGCTAGCTTGGTGGCCGCGCCCGCTGGCAGAACCTTGCCGTCCTTTCCTGAGACAAAGGCGTATATAGTGTCACCTCGCTTCTCGATGCGCACGGTCTTTGGCCCCGAGATGTTCGACTCAACCTCGTGCGTGTCGGAGCCGGCGGGGTTTCGGTATTGCAAAGACGTCAGGCCGCTGCCGTGAACGGCCATGTCAACGGAGGCCGAGTTTCCGTCGAGCGTCTGACGGATCATCAGCACCGCCTTTCGATGCGGATTACCGCCGTTGCCGAGGAAGGCTATGTCCGCAGTGAGAGCAACATCGCCTGAAACCTTTTTCCAGACAAAATGGAAGTCGTCCACACCGAACCACATGTTCTCACCGCTCCCAGCAATGGTGTAACTGCCGTGACTGTTGTCGAATTGCGCGGAGCCAGCGTGCAGCACCGTACCAACGTCCTGATGTCCTTCGAATATACCGAGCGGCTGATCCTGGGCCAACAATGCAGCGGGCGCCAACGCGAAGATTACTGACGCTACGCACTCGCAAAACTGAAGATTGCGGATAGACATGAACAACCTCACAAACATTTGAGTTGAAGATTTCAGTGGTTGCGCGAAGAAATCGTCGTGCAGCAGCAAGCTACGCGCTATCGATTCGACCAGTTGTAAGTTGCGAGCAGTTTGCCATCCGTGCCAACCAGAATCAGGGCTGCGCGTCCGCTCGCCAGCACGCCGGAAAACTTCTTTCTGCTCCTGAGATCTTCAAACGCAACCTCGCTCTGGTTGGACTCCGATGTGAGAACGTAAAGGGTTGCTTTCGGAAAGAGCGTCGGGCAAATGAGAATGCCAGGATCATTCAATGTCGTCGAGTAGACTCGCGAGACATTCGCCGCCTTCAACGCGTGGCGGTATACATCCGCAACGGCCTGTATGTTGCCGTTCAATTCCAGTGGAAGCGCGGAGAACAGTATCTTGCCTTTCCCAAGCGTCTTCTCTTGCCAATCCTCGCCATTGGGAAGAATGGCCCGGCTGAGAACCGTAGTTTTCAGGCCTGAAAACTCCAGTGCTTCCTGCCCTCCTGGGAAATGAAAGAGGCTGTCGCGCACGGTGAGAGGTCCGATTTGATAAGGGAGCCCGATTGCGTCTTGCCTGCCGGTCCCGTGAAAATGAGAATCTTCCCCGAAGGGGCCAGCGATGAGAAGAACGGCCCCGGCTCGCACTCTCTGCTCGATCTCCTCCCATGCCGCATCGGTGAGGCCGAAGGGCGATGGAAGCAGGATGAGCTTCGGTGACCCGAGGAGCTGGCTTTGGTATTCGCCGACCGCGTAGGCCTCGCTGCGGGCATAGTGATAAAGAGCCCTCACGGCATTCTGTTGTGCTTCCTGTCCAAGACCATTCGACACGGATAACTGATAGGACTGCGGCAGAACGATGGCGACTTCCGGCTCGATCAAACTTTCGGCGAAAGGAGCCGCGGCCTTGGCGAACGCGCCTAGATCGCGCATCATGTTTTCCCATGCCTTTGCGGAGCCGTCGCTGCGCTGCATCCCGAAGTCCGGTTCGCGAGCCCAATCCCACTGCATCGCCCCGCTGGCGCCTGCGGCAAAGCCCAGCGCCCACTTTCGCTCCGTCAGCCCAAGGCCGGTGAACTCGTCGTAGCGCCAGGTTCCATCGGGAGCCCACGCCGGCTGATATCCGGTTTCTCCTGTGATGTTGGGAACTCCAGGACGCTTCGCCGCAACTGAGTCCCAGAGCAATGCGTCGTCGTTCCAATAAGTGTGGTTGGTGGTGAAAGATACACCCGCGCCGCCATAAAACTGATTGAGCACGCGATCCGTCACACCTCCTTCGTCCTGACCCACATCGATCAACTGCGTGCTGCCCGACGATCGAATCACTGCAACCATCGAAGCGACCCAATTACTGAACACATCCTGCGCAAACAGGTTGTAATCCAAGGTACGAACCTGATTCGGATTTCCGTACCGCTCATAGCGAAGATCGCCAATTGAAGGCAGAGGAATCGCGTCAAAGCTGGCCAGAGTTTCAGCAGGGACACGCCATGCGTCCCCCAGCGCGGAAAGCTTGCCATACTTTTGACTGAGCCACTTATGCCACGCGGCGATCTCCGTCGGGTCGTCATTCGGATAGTTTCCCTTGAATATATGCAACGGATTCGAAAAGCTGGGTTCGTTGATCAGGTCCCAGGAGAGCCAAGGCACATTCCCAAACCGCTCCACCACGGACCGAACATATGCCTTCTCAGAGCGAAGCGAATTCGGATCAGTATAGGGATTGGGCGGGGTACCGCCTGCGTCTTGACTACGGGGAGAGATACCAGATTGGGGAGAAAACGCAAAGAATGTGAAATTGATCGCGATGTTATGTCGATGGGCGCAAATCAGAAAGGCTTCCAGGTTGCGCAGAAACCGCTCATTTGCACCACCTGTATTGGATTCAATGAACTTTCCTCTCGGCATCCAGACGCCGGTACGCACAAAGCTGACGCCGTGGGCGGCCATCTCCGCAAAATCCTTATCCCACACGAACGCATTTCTCGGTCCCGAAAAATCCCATCCGTTCTCCTCGGTCGTGAAATAGTTGGTGCCGACTGGGAAAAACGGCTTGTCATCCAAGGTAAGGAAGTCGCCGCGGACGCCGAGCGAGGGTCCCGAGGCGAGCGCGCCGCGCTCCGTTACCCAGAAGCCGTTCTGATAAGCCTCACGATTACGCCCACCCTCGCTATAGGTCGCTGAAATCTTATAGAACCCGGCTGGGAGCGGCGTATGAAACGGAGCCTCCACGTCCGCGATCCCGCCGCCTGGAATCGGCACCGTGGCCGTGGCAACAATCTCCTTTTCGGAGCTGAGTTGCAGCTTCACTTCGCCGCGATGCGGCTCGCCAGGCCCCTCCTGTCGGGGGATGCGGAGATGAACCGTGACCACGGGAGGCTCTCCAAGACGAATTGCTGAGAAAAGTGTCTCCACGGATAAATCGGTCGCGCCTTGGCGGGCGTACTCCGCGGCTTGGCGGACAAGTGTGATGCCGTCTTCGCTCTGCCAGTAACCGGGTTCAGGGTCGAAGTCCAGCGCCACGATACGGGTGGCGTAAGCAATGCCTACGCATCCGCATTGTGGGCGGCTGACTTCATGTTGCATCTTGCGGCAGCGGGCTGTATCGGAATGAATTTCCACGGCGGCGGCGACGGTTTCTATACACCAATCGAGTCGCGAGAGGATGTTCAGTCTCTTCGGCCTCTCTATTTTGGAATGCAGTTTGCAGGAAAACTTGCCGGATTTGAGATTGCGCAGTGCAACCTTCCGGAAAATGTGAACGCCTCGGCCTATTTTGCCACTTGCCAGAATGCAAGCTGCATCGCTGTCGTTAACAAATCTGCGGAGCGATTGGTCGTGACTCTCGATCCTGCGCTGGCGAAGGCGAAGCCATCGACTTGTGAGGTGCTTTCAGCGCCCGCACTCACGGCAAGAGAAGGAGTGTCCCTTCGGCTTGTAAGGGCGCGAGCTTCCCGCGACATCACAGTCGAGCCTTTTACCGCGTTGCTGTACAGGTGGAATGGATGAAAGCGCGCGTAAGAGTTGGCCACGGACATCGAACATCCCTTACAGCACCGAAAGCAAGCGGATGTTGGGCTACGGCAACGCTCGGCATTTTTGCAGTCACTGGGTAGATGGATTCTTGATCATCCGCTTCGAATAGTCAGGAATCCGACCTTTTGGGGGCATTTGCTCAAACGTTTTAGTTGTACTTTCGATACGGTCATGCCTCGCAACAGGCAACCGTATCTTGCCCTCGAAAGGGAATGCAGGACGGAACTGAGAGTGTTTGATCGTTTTTCAATGGAATGCACAAGTAGCGCGCAGAACGCTACATCGTTGTCGGGTGTCGGATCGGATATGTGATCGACACAGTTCAGATGCGACAGCAAACCTGTCGCCTTCAATCGAAAAGGAGTGCCAATGCAATACGCTGGAGAACAACTCGGCAATAGATGCCGAGCGAATCGATTCTTCGCCTGGAAACAAAGTATGGTGAGCGGATTCTGCAGCTATACAGGAGTTTTCGGCATACTACTAGTCGTCGGATTGATGATGTCACTGGCCGCATCTGCGCAAAGCGACCGTGGAAACATTACGGGCGTGGTAAGCGACGGTCAGGGCAGGATACTTCCCAAGGCTGCAATCCTAGTGACGAACCTGGAAACAGGAGCGGAGTTCAGGGTTGAATCTACGTCGACAGGCATTTATGATGCAACGTCACTGCCTGCTGGAAGATACAAGATGGAAGCTTCTGCTTCGGGCTTCAAAAACTATATCCAGACGGGCATCACTGTGAGCGTTGCGGAGACGGCCAAGGTCAACGTCGTGCTATCAGTAGGGTCCGTAAACGAGACGGTTACCGTCACGGCAGATGCCACGCTACTCAAGACTGAGAATGCTGAACAAAGTACAACGATCGATCGGAATACCTTGAATGAGATGCCGATTGGCTTCTCGCAGACCGGGGCCATTCGCGATCCCATGGCATTTTCTAAACTCACCCCAGGCACCTATGTATCTCCGGGAAGCAACACTAACATCCGCATCAACGGCCTCCCGATGGCATCCTTTCACATTGCGATCGACGGAATGGACAGCACCAATGCCAACCTGAACGATCGCGAAGACGGAGACCATCCTGGCGTCGAGATGCTTCAGGAGTTTACGCTGCAATCGAGCAATTTCTCCGCGGAGTTCGGACAAGTGGGGGGCGGTCTATTCAACTTCACGGCGCGTTCCGGGACCAATACATTTCACGGATCAGCCTACGAGAACTTCGTCAATGAAGATCTCAATGCCGGTGTTCCGTATTCCCGCGCGACCTCACCTTCGGCAAGCAATTCCGCGCTTCCAATGGGTGGACCAAACAAACGGCCGCACAGTCGTCAAAACGATTATGGCGTCACCATCGGCGGTCCCGTCCGAATTCCGAAGCTCTATAACGGACACGACAAGACCTTCTTCTTTTTCAACTATGAGCAGTATCGGCAGTACAACACGTATACCTGTGCCACCTGCGCTGTGCCAACCGACCATATGCGCGCGGGCGACTTCTCCGACATTTTGGGGACGAAACCGCTAGCGACGGACGTTCTGGGCAGGCCCGTCTATCAAAATGAAATCTACGATCCCGCAACAGCTCGCACGGTGAGCGTTGGCGGGAAGAACTACACGGTAACGGATCCTTTCTCGAACAACACCATCCCCTCAAGCCGATTTAGTGCTGTAGCCAGCAAGGTGCAGTCGCTGATTCCCACGACAACAACCCCTGGCACGACCGCTGGCACCAATAATTGGGTTCCCTCGGTCACCTATCCGAAGATCATGACCATCCCTGCTTTCAAGATAGATCACGCTTTGACAAAGAGCTTGAGCGCGTCTTTCTATTATTCGAAGATGATTAGTTAGCTAGCTCAGGCACCTTCCATAAGTTGTTGAAGTGTAATGGTCTGAGTTCCGAGGCATGCTCTGAGCAGCCTTGGGAGAAGGTCCTTTTC